>Ga0206895_1198_pt1 | contig 15541 bp, 16 predicted proteins | sample Alteio_BWOrgHeat_51_FD_152967 | JGI IMG/M metagenome (GOLD analysis project Ga0206895, IMG submission 152967) | Enriched cells from forest soil in Barre Woods Harvard Forest LTER site, Petersham, Massachusetts, United States -... | ecosystem: Environmental > Terrestrial > Soil > Temperate forest >...
CCCAACCCGATAAGGTATTGGTCGATATAGCAGATTATGTACTCGGGTTTGAGATAAAAAATGACCTGGCCTGGAAGACCGCGCATTATTGCCTCCTCGATACGCTCGGCTGCGGGTTTGAGGCCCTCACGTATCCCGCCTGCACCAAGCTGCTTGGCCCAATCGTCCAGGGGACCATCGTTCCACAAGGGGCAAAAGTCCCGGGCACTCCATTTCAGCTTGACCCCATACAGGCTGCTTTCAATATTGGCGCGATGATCCGCTGGCTCGACTTCAATGATACGTGGCTGGCAGCGGAATGGGGACATCCGTCGGATAACCTGGGTGGCATCCTCGCCACCGCCGACTGGCTTTCCCGGACAGCTATTGCTGGTGGTAAGCCTGCCCTGCTAATGAAGGAGGTGCTCGATGCGATGATCAGGGCACATGAGATCCAGGGCGTTATGGCACTCGAAAACTCTTTCAACAAGGTCGGGCTCGACCACGTGGTGCTGGTGAAGCTGGCCACGACAGCCGTTGCCGGCAGGCTGATCGGCCTGGCAAAGGACGAGCTGATCAATGCCCTTTCACTAGCTTTCGTCGATGGTCAGTCGCTCCGTACATACCGGCATTCCCCCAATACGGGCAGCCGGAAGTCGTGGGCCGCCGGCGACGCTACGTCGCGCGGGGTGCGGCTGGCGCTTATGGCAAAGACCGGCGAGATGGGCTATCCTTCCGTACTCACCGCCAAAACCTGGGGCTTTTATGATGTGTCTTTCAAAGGACAGCCTTTCAAATTTCAGCGGGAATATGGGTCGTATGTCATGGAAAATGTCTTGTTCAAGATCTCCTTCCCCGCTGAATTCCACTCGCAGACAGCCGTGGAAGCGGCAATGACCATCCATGACAAACTCAAAAAAGCAGGCAAAACAAGCGACGATATAAAGCATTTGTCGATCGGCACCCACGAGGCGGCTATCCGCATCATTGACAAAAAAGGGCCCTTGAACAACCCCGCGGATCGCGACCACTGTATCCAATATATGGTGGCCATCCCCCTTATCTTCGGAAGACTCACCGCAGCAGACTATGAAGACAACGTTGCCGCCGATCCCCGGATCGACGCCCTTCGCGATAAGATAGTCTGTGTCGAAGACCCTCAATTTACAACCGACTATCACGACCCGGAAAAGCGCTCCATTGCCAACGCGCTCACCGTCGAGTTCAACGATGGCACCAGGCTTGACGAGGTGGTCGTGGAGTATCCCATCGGTCACAAGCGGCGGAGAACGGAAGGGATACCAAAACTCATCGAAAAGTTCAGGATCAACCTCGCACGTAAATTCCCCGAAAAGCAACAACGCGTCATCCTCGATCGGTCGCTCGACTACCAGCGATTGATCAATATGCCCGTTCATGAATTTGTCGACAGCATGGTGATCTAAAAAGAAATTTCTTAGTTGGGTGTGTAATTGGGGTTTTTTCAGTCATCCTTTGAAAAACCCTGGTTATGAGAATTTTCTACATAGCGCTTTTATTCCTGTTTGCAAGCCAGTCGGCATCCTTCTCTCAGACGGTTTTAATCAGGGGAAAAGTAAGTGATGATAGAGACTCAGCTGTTCCCGGTGCTTCTGTTTCAGTAAAAGGTCTAAAATGGTCTACGGTGTCGGGCCCTGACGGTGAGTTTTCCATTACCGTACGTAAACTGCCTGTTCGTCTGATCTTTTCGTCCATCGGGTATGAGACAAAAGAGCTCCAGGTAAAGGTAAAAGACAGCTTGAAGTATATCTCCGTTCGCCTTCAGCCGCTGACGCAGGCCTTGGAAGAAGTAGTGGTAGTCGGGTATGGCGTTTCTGAAAAAAGAGACGTCGTTGCCTCCGTAAGCTCAAGTAGCGATGCGGCATCCAAAAGGGCCCTTCGCGGCCGCGCGATATTTCGTGACACGACCGGCAACGAAGCACACGGCACCGGCAAACCCGGTAACGCAAGGATTCTCACCGCCGCGGAGCTAAGCGATTTTAAAAAATGGGCATTATGGGAAGGATATACCAAAGAGGAATTCAAGGAATGGAGCGAGCATTGGGGAATAGCGCCAACCGAGCGATATTGTGTGCAGGTACAAAACGAGGACCACAAAGGGATTGCCAACGAGAAAGTCTATCTGATCGGGGAGAATTCAAAGGATACCGCCTGGCGCGCCGTTACGGACAATACCGGTAAGGCTGAACTCTGGGCAAATTTTGACAAGATCGCCGACAGGCAGGACAACTATGAGATCGTCTGCGGGTCGGAAATCACCCTTCATCCGGTTACGTTTGAAAACGGAATTAATTATTTTTCCTTTAAAAGAGAATGCAGTCAATCCAACATCGCGGATATTGCTTTTGTTGTGGATGCCACCGGCAGCATGGGGGATGAGATCCAATACCTGCAAGCGGAATTGCAGGATGTGATTGGCGGTCTATCCGCAAAGAATAAAGGCATCGATCTCAATCTCGGCGCGGTCTTTTACCGCGATCACGGGGATGAATTCCTTACCCGCCATCTGGATTTTGGAAGGAATTTGCCGGCGTTAACCCAATTTATCCGGCAACAATCAGCGAGCGGTGGGGGCGATTATCCGGAGGCCGTGGACGCTGCCCTGACCACGGCGCTCGATAGCCTCCATTGGGATATCGGAGCAAGAACGAAGATCCTTTTTTTAATTTTGGATGCGCCGCCGCATGACGAAGCAAAAGACAGGGTCAAAGCGTTGGTGATCCGCGCAGCGTCGATGGGTATTCGCATCGTGCCGATCGTGTGCAGTGGCACAGACAAATCCACCGAATATGTGATGCGGGCGATCGCATTGGCGACCAACGGCAGCTATGTTTTTCTCACCGACGACAGCGGGGTGGGGGACAAGCACATAAAGCCGACGACCGACAACTATAAAGTCGAGCTGTTGAACGATCTTTTGCAGCGGGTCATTTCCGAAATGATCTTCATGCTCCCCTGTGCCGCGGATGATAAATCGGAGGAGCCTGTTAGTTCCAATGACAATGTCGCCAAGTTGGTCGTTTATCCAAATCCGACTCGCGGGATGATCGGCATTAAAACGTCGGAAAAGATAAAGGAGTTATTTGTTGCCGATTTCACCGGAAAGGTGCTGCAGAAAATAACCGTCAATTCCAAAAGCGAAAATTGGCAGGCCGATCTTGGTAAATATCCGTCCGGCACTTACGTGATCGAGTATTTCACCGAAGATAAGGGATGGGGGGCGGAGAAAGTGGTGTTGATGAAGTAATGGTATAGTTGACTAATTGGATCGATCCAGGGCCTTGTTAATAAGGGCCTCCCAATTTTGCAGGTTGTGTTGGAACACGCTTGCGATATGATGGTGAATGATCTGATTTCCTTGTGCGTCAAGGCCGGTCATTGTATAGGTAATGGTTGCAGTGGTACGGTTGTCGGGAAGGGGGGAGCATCGGATGTCGATCGATACGACTCGATTGCCGCCGAAGACAAGGTAAGTCAAATGGTTATCCAGGATGTCGAACCGGGAAACTACCCAGGTCAGGGGCGAGTCGCCATGGACATGACCCGGCGTCCGGTAGATGGCTCCTTCGGCCATGTCGCCGGAATTGGGGTAGACGGGTGTCGGATCCCAGTCGTGATCCCACTCTTTCTCGCGAATTATCCCAAAAAGCGGAAAAACTTTTCCAACGGTTCCGTCGAGGGTGATGGTTGCGCTTCGCTGGACCCGTTCTGCGTTAGACGGGCCGTCCTGGCTATGGCAGGAGGAGACAAGGGATGTCAGCATGATAATAAATATGTATTTCATGGGACGAAGAACCGGATTGCCTAGTACATTTGTTTATCGAATATTGGGAAAAATGATAAGTAATCAACTCCCCAATCCATTGCAGGCCGGGGACTCGCGACCGGTTACCATCTTTCACGCGCATACGCGCGAGGAGTACAATTATCCGGAACATGGTACGCCGTACTTATTGGTAGCCAATTTTAAGTCCCGCGGAGATTATGTATTGAACGGGGAAACGATACAGGCCAGCGACCAGTTGTTCTACTTTGCGAATGAAGGGGACGAGCTGAAGATATGTTTTCACGGACGCGCGGCGAGGGAGACGCTGCTGATGGCGTTTGATCGCAGGATGGTCGGGGAGGCGGCGGCGGCATGGATGCAATCGCCGGAAGCGGTGCTAGAAGATGGATATGGGGAGTCACAACAAGAATTCCGCGCTCCGGCTATCCCATTTGGGTTTACGGACGAATTCAGGCGGGTAATAGATGGAGTACGTCGTCCTGTTGATTCGATGGTTGCGAACGAATTATCGGAGCGGGTTTTGGCAGGTTTTTTCAACGTTTGGTCTGGAGCGGGCGGTTTCATCCGGAAAGTGCCGGCGGCGAGCGCATCCAGCCGGCAGGAATTGTATAAGCGCCTGATGGTAGCCCGGGCATTTATGGAAGCAAATGTCGAGGCCGAGCTCACCGTGGAGCGGATCGCGAGGGAGGCTTTCCTGAACCGCTTTTATTTCCTGGAATTATTCAGGAAGGTTTTTGGGGTGACTCCGTACAAATATCTTCGGGAACGGAAACTGGAGCGGGCCTATGAGCTGTTGAGGTCCGGTCATTCAGTCACGGATGTATGCGTTCAGGTGGGATATAAAAGTGTAGGTAGCTTTAGCAATCTATTTAAGAATCGATTTGGTTTCTCACCTTCCGCTTTGTGAGTGTTCGCCATTTCGATATTGCTATTGCCCAACCGCAATGCCGGTTGCACCTCCGTTACCCAATATATGTATAACACCGTTCTTCCAATACACCGCATCATTGCTTCCGCCGTTGCCGCAAACATACACGTCATTGCCGGAAACAGCGATACCGGTGGCGCTGGACCCGTCGGTTAGCGTATCCAGCTGGCCGTTCTTCCAATAGCAGGCCTGGTTAGGGCCGTATGCCGTGTAACCGGCTATGTACACATCGTTTCCCGAAACCGCCATAGCATTTACATAGGCGGGGATACCGCTCAGGAGTGTCTCCTGTCCGTTAACCCAATAGGCGATCCCATGCGTTAAGGACTGGCCGGCCACATATACCGTATTACCGGCAACGCCGATCGCTACGGGTATATAACAATCCGGCAAATAGACAAGACTGTCATTTTTCCAATAGACCCCCTGGCCATTCCCGTAATTTACTCCCAGGTAGCCGGCCGTGTATACATCGGTACCAGCTACAAAAAGGGACGTGGTAAAAGCATTGGTTACATTGGAGATGTTTTGGGTGAGGTCTACCTCCTGGCCATTTTTCCAATAGATGGCAGCCGCCGTGGCAGTGCTGTTGCTCGTGGAGTTATTCCCTACGATATATATATCCGATCCATTTACGACTATACTTTTTGTAAACGTATTAATTACATAAGGCAATGCTGTATAGCTGCCGTTTATCCAATAGCCGATGTCGTCGAGCAGATACAGGTTACTATTGGCAAAAGCTACCCCAGTGTACTGGGTGATGCCCGGGGCGAGGTGCAATGAATCGTTCGTCCAATAGGCTCCCTGACCTAACCCCTGTGTACCCGTGTATCCCGACACGTACACGGTTGCATCGGAGCTTCCCGACGTTCCGCTTTTTTTGCAGGCAATAAATGAAATGGCTATTGGAAAGAGAAGAAAGCAAAGGTATTTTACAGGCTTCATGCCCGTAAATTTACCTCAAATTCTACCCAATGTCAAGGGTATGCGCTCACTACCCGACAAATCAGGCTTGAAAATGCGCATTATTCGAAGTATTTTGGGGTTCAGAAACTTATTCAATGAACCGCTGTCTCAAGATATCATCGTCGATCCTGGTCACCGTTTTTGTATGCAATGCCTGTCAAAAACATAACGGCACACCGCCAATCCCGGCAACGCTTAGCGTCTCCCCGGCGATCGATACGATCGGCGGGGTTATCACTATAACGGGGTCGGGTTTTTCGCCCAATATCAACGAAGACACGGTTTGGTTTAATGATACTACTTTCGGCCAGGTGCTGACGGCCTCCGCTACGCAACTCACCGTGGTGGTTCCTTACTATACCGCCAAAGACCGGATCATCGTCAAGACGAATGGCCTGCAATGGCAGACCACTCAGGAGTTTCAGATCGCACCCAAATTCCGACCACTGACGGAGGCGCCTGGTTATCCAATCACGATCATAACGGGCGGCAGCACTACCCTGGCAGACTATACTGTTTCCTTTAATGGCGCAACGACCGCTCCTTCCGCGTTGCTCGATGCATTCATGACCGTAATTGTCCCCGGCAATGCGACCAGCGGGAAGATAACGGTCAACTATAAAGGCCAGCCTTACATCTCGCTCACCGACTTTGCGGTCTCACCTGTAGGGGAAGTTGTCGGTTTGACTCCAACGGGTGTCTTGCAAGACCCTACGGGTCTGGCCTTTGACAAGAACGGTATTCTCTACGTCGCCGATCTCGAAGGCGGTGTGATCGATAAGGTTGACACGAGTTCCGGCGCCATAACTCCCTATGCGGGGAATGGGACATTCAGTTTTGATGGTGGCAGCCCCATCCTGTCGGCCGGTCTGTATGGTGCGTTGAGCCTGGCGTTTGGACCGGATGGAAATCTTTATGCCGTTGATAATTGGTATAGCCGGGTCTTCAAGATCACGGCGGATAGCATCATTTCGATCCTGCCGATCGGAGGACCCGCAGTTAATACGGTATTTTCGCCGGAAGGTATAGTGTTCGATGGATCGGGTAACTTTTATGTGGGATCCAACCAGCAGATCAGGATGGTCAGCCCTGGCGGAGTGGTAAGCATTCTGGCCGGCACCGGCCTCCAGGGCTTGAATAATGGCCCGGCTGCAAGTGCAAGTTTTTACAATCCGACCGCCATGCAATTGGATGGATCGGGTAACCTTTATATATGCGATGGCTCTAGCATCCGGATGCTCGGTAATGGTATCGTAAGCACATTTGCAGGTGGCGGAGGAAATGGCGCATTTCAGGACGGGGTCGGCACCAATGCCGGGATCCTCGGCGCCAATGATATAGTTAGAGACTCCGCGACTGGAAATTTTTATGTCACCGATCCGGGCGATCACGTTGTTCGCATGATCACTCCAAGCGGCGTGGTGACCACCATCGCGGGTAAGATCGGGCAACAGGGAAATCAGAACGGCACGGGCTCAGCCGCCTTGTTCGAGGGGCCTTCCGGCATCACTATGGATAAGAACGGAGTCCTTTATGTAAGCGATGGTTCCTTTGGGAATTCGTCTATCCGGAAGATCGTTTTGCATTGACTGCTGCGGTCTCACCTGATCGAGACGCAGATAAAACAAAACCCGCAATTTGCATTGCGGGTCGCTCGTTGCCCGACCCAACTAAAACCTTCAAATGAAATTTGATAAATCTCTTCCGACAACTTTTAGTAAATTACAGTGAAATTTACTCTAATGAATACATTGAATATTGAAAACAAAGAATATGTAGTCCTCCCGAGAAAGGAATATGAAGATCTCCGTACCAAGGCAGCCATCAAGGCAACAGGCGCCAGAAAGCTGTCACTTGCTGATGGCAAGAAGTTGGCCTATAAACTCATTGATAAATGGGCAAAAGGAAAGTAACGATTCTTGAACCTGCCGTTGAAGAAGTTGCACGTATTGCCCTGTTTATAGAAAGCGAAGGTCTCCCCAAGACCGCCAAGAAATTCGTCGACGAAGTTTTCGCCTTTTTTGCCTCTCTTTCGGACGAGCGGTTAATTCATAGGCCCTGTAGGCATCAGGCCTGGAAGGCGTTAAATCTCCGCTGTGTTAATTTTCGAAAAAAATATATTGTTTCTTACTTGGACAACAAGAACGAAATCATTGTTTGTGAATTCGCTTTGCAGAAGAACCTAAAATAGTTGATTCGCCAATGATTAAAACTGTATCGCTCCCAGGCTGGATTACAACTATGAATGAGCTATCCAATGGAATCTTTTGCGTATTACTTGCTGATAATTTTGGTAGGAAAGTGGAAATTACAGGTATTGGGGATAGGGAACCACTAATTGAGGCTATGCAGGGAGCATTTGATATCGAAAAGCAGATTTCCTTAAATTGGAACCGCTTCCTTTTCGATTTATGCATTCTTAACCTGGAAGGGCTAAAGCCTGAAAAGAGATTTGACGATGAGCACTTTGGGTCGTGGCTTGTTACGCTTGCTGACAAACGTATTTTGTACGACGGCCGAGATCACTGGCTAATCTCCCAAGTGAATAAAGGCGACAATTGGTATGACATGTGTGTTTCAACCAAAGAAGAGTTGACACTAGATATTTGCTTAGCAATCATCAGGTCAATACTTTGATTGTAAAAAGGCGTCAGGTTCGAACGCCCAATCAACTTAAATAATAAACCCCTTGTATACCAAAGGGCTTGTGATGTGTTGCCCGACGAGGATTCGAACCTCGACAAACAGAACCAAAATCTGTCGTACTACCATTATACTATCGGGCAATCCGTTCCTTTCTCCGGCGAAGCCGATATGGCCGACCGACCCGCCTTCAAAAAGGAGTGCAAAAATAGGGATTGAACGCGCTCTTTCCAAATCAAGTTCGAAAAATCCAGTCGCCGCGGGAGCCTCCGAAACCCCCCGCCGCCCGGGCGCAATCACACAAACTTGAAAAGCAACGCCAAAATCGCGTAAAGAATCGTCGCTACAAAGATCCCCTTCGCAGTACCGTCCTTGTGTGAATTGATGTAATAGGTGAATAACGCAATATTCGCCACCAGGCAGGGTACCGAGATCGCCGTGACCTGTTGCTTATTGGTCCGCAGAAAATAGTAACATTCGCGCATCGAATAGGTAGGATAAAACTTCACAAAATAGTATATCATCAGGCTAATGATCGGCGCTACCAGCCCGAGGACCAACCCCAGCCGGAGATTGTCTTTTTTGAATATCACGATTTCCACGTTTTTTCGAGTTTGCCCTTTAGAACGTAATTCGTCATGTCAAATTGTACCGGCACTACACTTACATAGTTGTGTTCCAACGCCCAGACATCTGTATCCCGACCCTTATCAAAATTCACGAATTTGCCCGTCAGCCAATAATATTTCTTCTTGTTCGGATCGTTGCGCTCGATAAAGTCTTCCTCATACTTTGCATAAGCCTGTCGCGCCACCTTGATCCCCTTGATCAGATTTTCAGGCACGGCGGGGAAATTGACATTGAGGATCAAGTGTTTATCCAGTGGATGCGCAAGGACGTGCTCTACGATGATCCGGACATATTTCCGCGCGGCCGTGAAGTCAGCCTCCACACTGTAATCAAGAAGGGAGAAACCTACGGCCGGGATGCTCTCGATCGATGCTTCCACCGCCGCCGACATGGTCCCGGAATAAATGACATTGATCGAGTGGTTCGCACCATGATTGATCCCGCTCAGGCAAAGATCCGGCTTGCGCCGCAGGACTTTGTCCACTGCCAGTTTCACGCAATCCACCGGAGTACCCGAACACTGCCAGGCCTCGACTCCGTCAAAAAGATGATGCATGGGATTTAACCGTAAGGGATTGCCGATCGTTATGGCATGCCCCATCCCGGACTGCGGCTTGTCCGGCGCCACTACCACCACCTTCCCTAAACCTTTTACCGCCTCTACGAGATTGCGGATCCCCGGCGCATTGATGCCGTCGTCATTGGTGACCAGGATAACCGGTATCCGTTTCCGCCCACCCTTCGTCTGGCTTCCTTTCGCAGGCCTTCCGCCCTTCACCGGCTGACCGTTCCCGCCTAAGTGCTTTGTTGCCAATTTATTGCCTGAACCGTTCTCTTCGATGGGCATCTCATTCATCCCCGTTTCCCGAATGATCCCGGTAGCTCCCGTTTTTCCTGTCCTTACTGGCCGCTCGGTCGAATCCGTTTTTTTTATGATCCCCGTTGCTCTCGTTTTGCCCGGCTTCCGCGTGGCGGCCGACTTGCGTTCGTTAGACTTCTTTTCCATAATTAGAACTACAAAAGTCCGCATTATTTCGGATTTAACCGCGCAGTATGAGCCATTTACTTTATTTTTGCAGCCATTTTAAAGGCATGCTATGGCAGGACAACTGAAAGAGGTACGCAACAGGATCAAGTCCATTCAAAACACCCAGCAGATCACCAAGGCCATGAAAATGGTCAGTGCGGCCAAACTTCGCCGTGCCCAGGATGCGATCATCCAAATGCGCCCGTACGCTCAGAAACTTCAGGAAGTCCTCAGCAATATCGTCAGCAGCTCCGAAGGCGACCTTGGCATTAGCCTGGCCGTGGAGCGGCCCGTCGAAAAAGTCCTCCTCTTCGTCATCACCAGCGACCGTGGACTCGCCGGCGCCTACAACGCAAATGTGATCAAGCTTGCCAAGGCGACCATAAGGGAAAAGTATTCATCCCAATTCGCAAAAGGTAACGTCACCATCTGGTCGATGGGCAAAAAGGGATACGAGCATTTCGCCAAGAACAACTACAAGGTCACCGACACCTATAAGGATATTTTCCTGCAGCTCAGCTTTGAACACGTTCAGGCCGCGGCACAGGCCGCCGTGAAAGCATTTGCAAACCGGGAGTTCGATGTCGTCGAGATCGTGTACAGCCAGTTCAAGAACGCTGGTACCCAGGCTTTTGTCGACGAAAAATTCCTCCCCATCCCCAAAGTGCAACCCAAACCCGGCTCCGCCAAAGCCGACTTTATCTTCGAACCTCGTAAGGAAGAGCTGATCGCCGAGCTCATGCCCAAGATACTCAACACCCAACTGTATAAGGCCGTGCTCGACGCTAATGCATCCGAGCATGGCGCCCGCATGACTGCAATGGATAAGGCCAGCGATAACGCAAACGAATTGCTTAAAGCGCTTCGCCTGTCGTACAACCGCGCCCGCCAGGCCGCGATCACCACCGAATTGACGGAAATCGTAAGCGGAGCTGCCGCGCTACAAGGGTAAACAGACGGAATGGAAATCGGAACTATCATCCCACATATCGAAGCGCTGATCTTTGCCAGCGACAGGCCTTTGACCTCCATGGAGATCACCGAGCTGATCAATAACGCGTTTGGTTTCATGGAAGAAAAGCTTACGCTCGAACAGATCCAGACCGCAGTCGACGGGATTGTGGAGAAATATGCCAGTGAATTTTATCCTTTCGAAGTAAAGGAAAGCGGCGGCGGGTGGCAGTTCCTGACCAAGAAGGACTTCCACAAGACCATCGCCCAGCTGAATGGCGAAAAATACCTCAAACGTCTATCCAACGCTGCACTCGAGACCCTGGCGATAGTGGCCTATAAGCAACCGATCACGAAAGGTGAGATCGAGGCCATTCGCGGTGTCAATAGCGATTATAGTATCCAGAAGCTGCTGGAAAAAGAGTTGATCGTCATTTCCGGCCGCAACGAAGCGATGCCCGGAAAGCCACTGGTTTATGGGACCTCGAAAACGTTTATGGACTATTTTGGGATCAACTCTGCTGCCGACCTTCCCAAACTAAAAGAGATCTTCGTCGAGACCCTTATCGAACCTACGATCGTCAATCCGGACAACCCGGAATATGGCCGGACGTCTGCTGCAGAGGGCCTCGAAGGAGAACCCCCAATTCCACTGCGCGTGAACGGTCACGGCGAACTCGAAGTGCATCCCGACGATCCCGAACATCCCGACAATCCCGAACATCCCGACGATCCCGAGAACCCCGGTACCTCCAACGACCCCGAGCATCCAACAGAACCCCAAAGCTAACCCATGTCCCTGCCCCCCGACTACCTAACCAACCTGGCCCGGGAATTCGGCACCCCAGTCTATGTCTACCACGCCGAAAAGATCAGGGAGCAATACCAGAAACTTACGACCGCATTCCGTGATAGCGACACCGTCTTCTTCTATGCCTGCAAGGCCCTCACAAACGTCAATATCCTGAAATATATCCGCGACCTGGGCGCCAATGTCGACTGCAGTTCGATCAATGAGGTCCGGCTGGCGCTCCACGCCGGTTTCCCCAAGAGCCGCATTTTATATACCTCCAATGGTATAGGATTCGATGAGATCGAAGAGGCTCAGTCGTTGGGTGTGATCATCAACATCGATAGCCTGTCGAATCTGGAAAAATTTGGCGACCGGTTTGGTTCCACTTACCCCGTTGGGGTGCGGCTCCGTCCCAACATTATGGCCGGCGGTAACCTCAAGATCTCTACGGGCCACGACAAATCCAAATTCGGCATTCCCGTTGACCAGATCGGCCTCATCCTTGAGCTCGTAACGAAATATGACCTCAAAGTATACGACCTCCATATCCATACCGGCAGCGAGATCAAGGATGTCGACGTTTTCGTAAAGAGTATCGAGATCCTCTTCGACCTTATCCCGAAATTCCATGACCTCGGGTTTATCGATCTGGGGGGGGGGATTCAAAGTCCCGTATAAAGAAGGCGACACCGAAACGGATATTGAGTCGCTGGCCAACAAAGTCGCCGCCGCCTTTAAATCGCACCCAAACCCCGGCGGCCGCCCGCTCCAGGTATGGTTCGAACCCGGCAAATTCCTTGTAAGTGAATGCGGCTACTTCATCACAAAAGTGAATGTCATAAAGCAAACGGATGCGGCGACCTTTGTCAGCGTTGACAGCGGGTTCAATCACCTGATCCGCCCGATGTTCTACGACGCCTATCACCGCATCGTAAATATCAGCAATCCGGATGGAGAGCCCCGCCGCTACTCCGTCGTAGGAAATATCTGCGAGACCGACACCTTTGCCTGGGACCGCAGCATCAATGAAGTCCGCGAAGGCGACTACCTCGTATTCTACAATGCCGGCGCCTACGGGTTCGAGATGTCCTCTAACTTCAACTCCCGTTATAAGCCCGCGGAAGTCCTTGTCAAGGAAGACCACGCACATCTCATCCGCAAACGCGACACCTTCCCGGACCTTCTCCGCAATCAGATCGAGCTCTAAATAATTCTCCATACATTTATAGGGAAACAAATGCGCGCCTTCTATGCCCCCCATTCGCATGGTCGACGATCCTGGATCCCGCGACTCCGACGATCAGGGCGGTTTTGACTCCGGCGGCTCCGGCGGCGACGGGGGTGGGGGCGGAGGTGGCCTCTTCGGCCTGATCCTTTTACTGCTCGGTCTTTTCCGTGGTCGCGGCCTCATCGTCCTTATCATCCTCGCCATCCTTGGCTACTTTTTCTTTGGCCGTGGCGGCTGCAACACCGGAAACCCCATCACCAATCAGCTTGCACATCTCGCGACCGGCGGCTACCTCGACCCCAGGCAGTTCGAAAAAGCCAATATCTATGAATCTCTCGCCGACGACTCCACGAAAAACCCCCTTCCGGAGGCGGCCAACCTGCAACGTTACGCTCCGAATGTGGGCGATCAGGGCCATCAGGGCAGCTGTGTCGCCTGGAGCAGCGCATATGCCGCCCGCACGATCGAGGAGGCCGCCCGCACGGGCGAAGACCCAAACGGTCTCCGGTTTAGTCCATCCTTCCTTTACAACCAGATTGGCCTCGACAACTGTGACGGTTCTTATATAGAACGCGCGATGGAATTTATGACCCTCAGCGGTTCCATACCCTATAATGAATTCCCTTATAACGACCAGGACTGCGCTCGTCAGCCCGACCAGCAGCAGCTGCAAGAGGCACGCCGCTATCTAATGCGCGGATTCAACCGCCTGACCCTCGACGACCGTAATGACGTCATCGACCTTCGGGCGATCAAAGAGAATATCTCCCAGGGAGCCCCCGCCGTGATAGGAATGGAGGTTGGAGGCAGCTATATGCAACCGATGATGGGCCAGGACGTCTGGACCCCCACGGCCGAAGACCGCAGCAAGATGGGCTTTGGCGGTCATGCCCAATGCGTTGTGGGTTATGATGACAGGAAATACGGCGGCGCCTTCCTCCTCATGAACAGCTGGGGTCCGCAATGGGGAAATAACGGGTTCGCCTGGGTTCGCTATCGCGACTTCCGCTATTTCGTCCGCGAAGCCTATGGCATCGAACCGATGCAAAAGACGGGAGCCGCGGCGGCGGCGCCACTGACTTGCGAGATCGGTCTTGTTGAAAGCAACAAAGAATATATCCCGCTGCACCTCAGCCATGGTAACGTTTTTGAGACCGTAACGCCGCTGAAGATCGGCACCCGCTTCAAAATGGAGGTCCATAACTCCAGCGAATGTTATATCTATGTATTTGGCAAGGAGACCGACGGCACCACCTACACGCTGTTCCCATATCCCAGCTCCACAAACCCTGAAAAGACAAAATACTCACCGTTCTGCGGCATCACCGGGTACCGCCTCTTCCCAAAGGACAAAAGCATGACGCCCGACTCCATCGGCCGTCAGGATGAGATCGCCGTGGTCGTTAGCGCCACACCGCTGAATTGGTATGGCCTCAACAATGCCATCAGCCAGGACCCCGGTCAGGATTTTGGTACGCGGGTCAACGCCGCCCTCGCCGGCAAGCTTACCCGCGGGATCCCTTTTACTGCCTCCGCAAAAGGCAACATGCAATTCACCATTCCGGCCGGGGATCACAACCCCGTCGTCGCCACCATCGTCCAAATCGATAAAAAATAAGTCACCTATGTCCGATTTTCAGCAAATCGCCACCAGTTCAATAAAATTTCGCCTTTATCTGCTCAGCCGCCTCCCCAGCGCTTTCTTCTCTGGTCTCAAAATAACCCACCTCGACGCAGGCGTCTGCGCGGTCACCGTTCCCTATAAATGGTTTACCCGTAACCCTTTCCGCTCCACCTATTTCGCCTGCCTCGCCATGGCCGCCGAAATGAGCACCGGCGCACTCGTCATGGCGGAACTATATGACCGCCGCCCGGCTGTCTCCATGCTCGTGGTCCACCTGGAGGCCAGCTTCTCGAAAAAAGCCACTGGCCGCACCACCTTTCAATGCACCGACGGTCCTGCCATAAAAAAGGCGATAGAAGCCGCCGTAACTACCGGTGAGGCACAGACCATCCGGGCCCGTTCAGCCGGCACAAACGCCAACGGTGATTTGGTAGCGGAATTTTACATAACTTGGTCCTTCAAGGTCAAATCAAAATGAAAATTGCATTTCATGGCGCCGCGCGCGTGGTCACCGGGTCGAAGCACCTCATCACGCTCAATAACGGGAAGAAATACCTGCTTGACTGCGGGATGTTCCAGGGCATGGGCCCCCAGACCGACGTACTCAATCGCAACTGGGGCTTCACCCCGGCCCAGGTCACCCATCTCATTCTCTCCCACGCCCATATCGATCACACCGGCCTCATCCCCAAACTGGTTAAGGACGGCTTCACGGGCAAGGTCTTCTGCACGCCGGCGACTCGCGAACTTACCGGTGTCCTCCTCGAAGACTCCGCCGGTATCCAGGAAGACGATATCAAGTATGTTAATAAACGCAGAAAGGCCGAGGGACAGCCCTATCTTCAACCCTTATACGATACCGATGACGCCAAACGCGCTATGGACCATTTTGTCAGCGTCGAATACGACACCTGGTATAAGGTCGACGAAGACGTCCAGGTTC
>Ga0206895_1200_pt1 | contig 15293 bp, 14 predicted proteins | sample Alteio_BWOrgHeat_51_FD_152967 | JGI IMG/M metagenome (GOLD analysis project Ga0206895, IMG submission 152967) | Enriched cells from forest soil in Barre Woods Harvard Forest LTER site, Petersham, Massachusetts, United States -... | ecosystem: Environmental > Terrestrial > Soil > Temperate forest >...
AATAGGGGTATAAATCCAATGCCCAGGCCAAGGCCCTTCTTGGTCATACAGTAAGAAGGACACATGTTTAGAAGTATCTAGATTTAAGCGATAGAATACATTTTGATAATTTTCTCTGCCATATTCAGCATACAGCAAATTAGGAAAGATAGGCTCACAATGGTTTTCTAATGCATAAGCAACAGTAGCAGCTATCTGGAACATTTGGTTTCCAAGTTGCCCTATAAAATCGCATGTTACATAATTACTTGAAAAAACAAAACTGCAAGCGAAAGAGAAAAAAACAAGAATAATTTTCATATAACACCCCTCAGATCTAGATCAAAAATCCCAAGTTCACTGTACTAAATGGGTATCCTTCAACTGGAACCGGTCTATCTGACATTCCATATAAATCCTGTTTTTATAAAGGGACTTAAACTTCCTATCGGGGAGCATAACATAAAAATATTTTTTATACATTCAATTCAGGCATGGCGCGTCTCATGAACTCATCAAACAAAGGCACTGTAAAGGCCATGTCTCCATAAGCTGGACTGTAGATCATTCCTCTTTTAATGAGGCGGCTCCTAACGGGACTTAAACTACTCATTTTCACATTCAAAATTTCTGCTATATCTCCCACTCGGTGCGCTCCAAAACCTAAACAAGCCATCGCTCGTAAAAAACGCTTTTCGCTAGGAATGAGTCGGTCAAAACGAACTCTGAAAAAATTCTTGTCTAATCGGGGGATAACTTCCGCTGTAGCTTCTTGGACAACTTGCAAAGTAATTAAATTCCCTGTAGCTAAATTCCAACTTTGATACCCCCATTCTTGAATAAAATAGGGATACCCCTTCGTGAGTCGATAAATTTCCTCAAGAGCCGAAGATTCAAAATCAATTCCAGCCATTTGCACCGGTTTTCTAAGAGCTCTAATTGCATCTTTTTGCGCAAGAGCTCCAATATCTGGAAAATTAAAAAGCCTTTCTGCATAAGATTTTGATTCTCCAGCCATACCAGGCAATACAGGAAGACCTGCTCCTACGAGAACTAAAGGCAGATCTTTCTGCTGAATTTTATGCATTGCCATGATGAGAGCACCTAATTCTTTTTGAGTAAGATATTGAATTTCATCGATCAAAATGGCTATTGCACCGCCGCGATCTTCTGCAGCCTCTGCAATGGCAACAAATAAATTAGGCAGATCAATTTCCAAATCTCCGCTATCGGCAGAGCCTTTCTCAGAATCAATTCCTAAGCCAAAAGTCACGTCACCCATCGTAATAGTCAATCCACTGACAAAACTTCGGAGAACAGCAAGTCCTCGCCTAAGCTTATCACTCATACCAGCCATGCGATCCAAGTCAAATAAAAGAGTTCTCAAATGAGGCACGAGAAGAGGCCCTAAAGACTTATTTTCATGCGCCTCAATCAGCACTGTATGATATCCATCTTTTTTGGCAACACGCTCAATTTCATTAAGCAACACCGTTTTTCCTACCCCACGAAGCCCCGTCAACAACAAACTTTTTTCACATCGTTTTTGCTTAACGCGGCCTAAAAGAATTCTTGCTTGTTCGAGAATAGACCCTCTTCCAACAAGCTCCGGAGGCTGAGACCCTGCGCTAGGCGAGAAAGGATTGCGAATGATATCCATATTTTATACCTACTTATACCAAGTTATACACGGTTATACATAGGTTATACATGGGTTATACATAAAAACAAAAGGAAAATTTTAGACACCTCTTATACAAAAGAAATGAATAACTGGTATAAGGTCGAGAAATTTCTCATTTTTTCATTTGGAGTTTTGCCATCGACTCTGCCATACTCGCCGTCACTAATCTAACTCAGCAAGGATTGAAAATGAAAGTCTCTTCCGATGTATTGAATGCTTATCAAGTAGGTCAACTCTCCGCTTCCCAAACCAGCCCAGCAAATGCTCAAGAACAGCTTGCAATTGCACTGAAAATCCTCCAAAACATGCCAACAACTTGCCATCTTCCTGCCATTGCTCCCATACCGACCGATGATGCCATTCAAAACGAACAAGGAAAGGTCGATTCAGTTCTGGTACTAAAAAATTCTATTTCTTTTCCATTCGGCCTTCATTCGATTCCGCCTTTTCCAGATCATTGATAAAATCGATAAACAACCAAATAAAATAAAATTGGCATTTTTTAGGATAAAGATTACACTAATAAGCGCAAAAAATAAGGGTTACATTCATTTATGTCTCAAAATGCGAATAAAACAATCCAAGACTCTCTCAAACCCATCGTCGCTCTTTGCAAACGAAGGGGGTTTATCTATCCCGGCTCAGAAATTTATGGCGGATTTGCAAACACCTATTCCTTCGGCCCTTATGGCGTAGAGCTCAAAAAAAACATCAAAGACCTTTGGTGGAAAATGTTCGTCCAAGAAAGACAGGACATGGTGGGCCTTGATGGTCCTATTCTTTTACACCCAAAAGCCTGGCAAGCCTCAGGCCATTTGGAAGGGTTTAATGACGCCCTGATCGATTGCAAAGCCTGCAAAAGCCGCTTTCGCTGCGACCATTTAATAGAAGAGACTCTGGGAGAAAACGCAGATGGCCTGACAGTTGAGCAAATGACTGCAAAAGTAAAGACCGGCAACGTCAAATGCCCAAAATGCGGAGCTCAAGATTTTACCGAAGCGCGCCATTTCAACTTGATGTTTCATACCCATATGAGCAAAACCGGCGCAGACGGCGATGTCGCTTATCTCAGACCTGAGACCGCACAAGCAATTTTTCTCGATTACAAAAATATCATCGATACCATGCGGGTTAAAATCCCCTTTGGAGCGGCGCAAATAGGCAAAGCTTTTCGTAATGAGATCACCCCCGGCAACTTTGTCTTTCGCGTAATCGAATTCGAACAAATGGAAATTGAATATTTTATCCGCGAATCGGCTTGGGAAACAACGTTTGAAAAGTGGCTTGCCTCCATGCATGAATGGTGTAAGCTGATCGGGTTAAATCCCGCCCGCGTCCATGAAAAAGAACATCCTAAGGAAGAACTTTCCCATTACTCTAAGCGAACGGTAGACCTCGTTTATGACTTTCCTTTTGGGCGAAGCGAGCTATATGGCCTTGCCTATCGGACTGATTTTGATCTAAAACGCCATGCCGAATATTCGGGAACAAATTTAGAATACACCGATCCGGAAACGCGCGAAAAATTCATTCCTCATGTGATTGAACCCACCTTTGGAGTGGAACGCACTTTGCTTGCCTTGCTTTGCGACGCTTATGAGGAAGAGCTACTTGAAAACGGAGAAATGAGAACAGTTCTTCATTTGTCTCCTCGAATTGCCCCTATCAAGGTAGCTGTTTTCCCTCTTATGAAAAAAGAGCTTTTGACCGAAAAAGCAAAAGCTCTTTTCTCTCAGCTAAAATCTATTTGGCGATGCGAATATGACGAATCGGGAGCAATTGGGAAAAGATACCGGCGTCAAGATGAATTGGGAACGCCTTATTGCATCACAATCGATTTTGACACCCTTGAAAATGACACAGTAACTCTAAGAGATCGAGATTCCATGAAACAAGAACGGATCTCAATTCAAGAAATCATTGCGACTTTAAGCAAAAAATTAGGGTAAAAAGCGCTCCTTTGGGCCAATCGGCTTATCGGAGCGAAGACGGAATTGGTGGCGATGCGCTGCGATCTGATCGTAAATAAAATCGCCAATAAAACCTGGCAGTACAGATAGGCAGCCATAAAGCGCCCATTGGCCGCCTATAAGCCAGTAGATACGAAGTACTGCACGGGAGCGGATCCAAAAACGCCGATCAGTTGAGCGCCAATTTTCTACCACAACGAGACTATTGGCCTTTTTCAAGCAAGTTTGAGGGCCGCTAAATACTTCATTTGCAGTCTCACCCCGTAGAGGAGCAAAACCAAACCGATGCTCACGATCGATCTCAATTACATGCCGTACCGAACGAATGCACAAAGGACACTCGTGATCAAAAAACAATAAATGCTCAGGTTCCTTCATTTTGTTTTACCACCACTTGAGGCCGTTCTTTCTTAATCAAATCAAATTTACGAGCTAAATCCAAAACTTCTTCTTCAGAACACTTGCCGCTATAAATTCTCAATTTGATTTCTTCTCTTTGACCCATCCAATGCCGCTCTAAAATTTTTTGGACCGTCTCTACAAAACATTCCTGCGCTTTTTCTCGGTTTACCTTTTTTTGTAAAACTTCCGCCATAAAAATTTGCTGTTCAGCTTGATCTAGATCAATGGCCAAAGACAGAAGATCACAGGGTTTACCATCTTTTACTGCAACCATGTATTTTTCATAAAGTCCTCTTCCTGAAGAATAGCGAAAATGTTCCGGTTTCAAATTCCACTGCGCAATTTGTACTAATTGAGGCAAACTTGCACCCATTAAAATCAACCAACGCAAAAGATCCGCTTCTAAAATACGATCGGGATTGATCTCTGTAAATGTGACGCTTGCTTGCCGTTTGATATGAATTTGCGGGGAGGTGTTTTCATGAGGATTTAAAAGCGATTCCGGAGTTTGCGTCAATCGGGCCAATTTACGTAAACTTTCATGGACCATCAGCGGATGATCCCAATCACGGATCCGTTTTGCAATCGACTGAACCAATTCATTTTTTCCAGCAGGTGAATGAACATTGATGGAAGAGGACAAATGATTCACTAAGAACTCAAGATAATCTACACTGGCGCTCAACATATTTTGCCACTCTTCTGGCCCTTTTTCCTGCAGCACCAGATCGGGATCGCATTTTTCGGGCATGGGAACAACCAAAACCTCAATTCCTTCTTTTTGAAAAATATGCCCCACTTTGACCGTCGCTTCTCGCCCTGCAAGATCCCCATCCAACCCTAAATAGACTTGATGAACTCCTAGCTGGATCAACTCTTTTGCATGATCTTCCCCAAAAGCAGTCCCTTGTCCTGCGACCGTCCAATTAAAGCCGGAATAAATTAAACGAAGCGCATCGATCTGTCCTTCGACAATGAGGGCTTTTCTCTCTTTTGCAATCCGTTTACGAGAATAGCTTAAACCGAATAACACTTTTGATTTTTTAAACAAAACAGTTTCAGGGGTATTGATATATTTTCCCCCAAACGTATCAGTTTTAAATTTACGGGCAGAAAAACCAATCACAGCTCCCACTGCATCTCGAATCGGGATCGTGATCCGGTCGGCAAAAAATTCCCATTTATTTTGAGATAAAAGTCCCGCTCCCTCCAAAATATCATCGGAGATCTTATGCTCCCGCATGGCTTTTAAAAACACTTGAGGCTGTTTTGGAGCCAACCCTAGTTGAAATGTTCTAATAAAATCTAAATCAATGCCGCGATTATACAAATAATCTAAAGCAGTATGCCCTTCCATCGTATGGAGCAAAACAAACTGGTAAAAGCGGCAAGCAGTTTCAAGGGCATTTTTTACAGATAGTTTTGAAGGCCCCCTTGGTTCTTTCTCTCCATGAGACTCTTCTAAATGGACATGAAATCGCTCAGCCAGAGTTTCCACTGCTTCCAAAAAACTCATTTTCAAATGCGTCATCAAAAATTGAATTGCATCTCCATGAGCTCCGCAGCCAAAGCAATGATAGTGGCTATCTCCTCTTTGAATGACAAACGAGGGAGATTTTTCCTCATGAAAAGGACAAAGTGCCTTATAGGCTGCTCCCGTTTTTTGCAATTTGACATGGGGAGACAAGACCTCTACGAGGTCAATGCGGGAGCGCAACAATTCCAAACTTTCTCGAGAAAAACTAGGCATGCGTATAAAACCCGTGTCTGTATGTCATTCTCTCCCACCCATGATTTTTCATGTAGCTCAAAACGCGTTTTTCAAAAACATCCCCTCTAGGAACATGGTGAGTATCTTCCCTAATTTCCCCGTAAATGGGAGCGCAAAAATCAGATTTTTTAACCAAAAACATCTGATCGGAAAAACCTATTCTTGAAATATAAAAATTTTTCTCTCTTGTATAGGCCTCTTTTTTCGCCTCTGCATATTTTTTATTCCACGTCAAATTCGCAACCTTATACATCTCTTTTTTTTCCATCTTTAGAAGAGCTTTTGCAATCCAAGAAACCGGCTCTTCCAGCCACACATCGCCTGTTGTGTACAAAAGATAGGGATTTTTTGCCGAATACACAGCAGCGAGAGGACCTAATGCATTGTAATACAGCCAATCTGCACCCACGCCAGATTCTAAAGAAGGCTGAAAATGGGAGCGATGTAAACGGAAATAAGAAAACATTTTTTCCGCTATCTCATCCGCTACAACGAAGCGGGTGATAATCCCCTCGTCGATTTTCTTTTGAGCGGCCCGTTTGACTGCGGATAAATCATCCACATTGTTAATGATCAAAAGTTTTTCCGCGAAAGGAAACCCATGATTTCCAATTTGTCTCACTCGTAAATACTCGGGATCTAGTAAAATCTGGCGCCAGTCCCTTTCCCAACAAGTCGTGGCAAACGTTACTTCTGGAAGAGGAGATGTCCCAAATGTTTGCCTTATTTTTTCAACACAAGTGTTGAATCGCTCGCGATAAAACATTTTTTTCTACCTCTTCTGACGGCTCTGCAACCTGTTTATACCATGATTTCCCCAAAAAAACAAAAAAAACTTCCTCAAAATAAAACCTACTAATAATCTCTTCTAACCAACAAATAATTAACTTTCTTAAAATGAGTTTCCAAAGAGCACAAGCTCTTTGGTGGGTATTAGGGCGAAGCCCTAAAAAGAAACTTTCAACTAAAACATCTATATTGTTCATGATTCAAGAGGAAAAAATAATCCTGATTCTATAAAATGATCCTGCAAAACCTTTTTATCGCGAGTCGAACAATGACCACTGCAATTACCCCTATGATGGCCCAATGGCATGCCTGTAAAAAAGAATGCGGGGACGCCCTCCTTTTTTTCCGGTTGGGAGATTTTTATGAAGCGTTTCATGAAGATGCAGAAAAAATTACAAAAGAAATTAATTTGACTCTTACCTCCCGCCAAGGAACACCCATGTGCGGCGTCCCCTACCATACAGCAGAGCTCTATATCGATAAACTGATTGCCAAAGGATTTAAAATCGCCGTTGCAGAGCAAATGGGAGATCCAAAAGAGACCAAAGGGATTGTCGAACGCAAAATTGTACGAACCGTTACCCCTGGTACCTTGATCAACTCGCAGCTTTTATCGGATAAAAGCCCTAATTATTTTGCTTCAATTTCTCAAATTGGATCTATTTTTGGATTGGCCCTTCTCGACGTAACGACCGCGGATTTCAGCGCCTTTGAATTCGAGCAATTGCAAGAGCTCACCAATGAATTACACCGCGTCCGGCCTGCTGAATTTTTAGTGTCCAAACGTTTTCAAACGGCACATCCTCTTTTTTTTAAAGAGATGTCCCTAAGTTTTCCTTTTTTAACGAATGAAAAAGATGAGGGAGTTTTTGATTTTCAACTGACACAAGATGTGTTGACTGCTCACTTTAAAGTCCACTCTCTAGATGGATTTGGACTAAGAGGTCAAATGGCCGCCATCTCTGCAGCAGGAGCCCTCATCTCTCATTTAAAAGCCCAATTAAGCGTCCCCCTTGAACCGATCACATCCATTCGGACAGAACCTCTTTCTCGTTATATGGCGCTCGACAGGGCCGCGCTTCGCAATCTAGAGCTTACTGAATCGCTTAGCGAAAATGGGTGTAAACATACTCTTTGGGATTTGCTCGATCATACAGCAACCGCTATGGGGGGCCGTGCGCTACGCCATTGGATCAAACACCCGCTTCTTTCTTTACCGGAAATTCATGAACGGCAAAATGCGATCGAATTATTTTTAAAAAGACCAGAAGAGAGCCAAACGATCCGACAGTTGCTTGAAGGAGTCCGCGATCTGGAGAGGCTGATGATGAAAATTTCTGCTTCCTATGCCACTCCACGAGATTTATTAGCCTTGGGGATTTCTATTTCTAAAATCCCGCACATCAAGCAAAATTTAATCTCTTTTCCGATCGGCAGTCTTCTTTGCGCTTTGCCCGATCCTGCGCCTTTAGCAGATCTCATTCTCAAAGCGCTTTCCGATACACCACCGCTCCGTATCGGAGAAGGAGATCTTTTTCGGGATGGATACCATCCAGAGCTTGACGACCTTCGACGTTTAAGCCGCGAATCGACCTCTTGGATTGCTCGTTATCAGACACAACTTCGCGAAGAGACCGGCATCAAAACATTAAAAGTAGGATTTACCAGGGCATTTGGATACTATATTGAGGTCACACATGCCCAAAGTGATAAAATCCCTCCATCTTTTAACAGGCGACAAACACTTGTGGGCGGCGAGAGATTTATCACCGAAGAGCTAAAAATTTTCGAGCAAAAGGCTCTCACCGCTGAAGAAAAAGCCAAATCTTTAGAAGTACAGTTATTTGAAGAGCTCCGAAAAAAAATTGCAGAAAGCTCCCAACTAGTGCACGCGGTGGCCCGAGAAATTGCTCGTATAGACGCTCTTTTGTCGCTAGCTAAAGTCGCGCGGGAAATGCGCTACGTCCGCCCCCTTGTCGATGAGTCTGATACCCTTGAAATCATCAAAGGGCGGCATCCAATTATTGAAAGGGCCATCGGTCTTTCCAAATTTATTCCTAACGACACGCTGCTCAATCCTGCTCAGCAATTATTTGTGATCACCGGCCCGAACATGGCTGGAAAGTCCACTTATATTAGACAAGTGGCCTTGATTGTAATTTTGGCGCAGATTGGATCGTTTGTCCCCGCTGAATCAGCTCATATCGGCCTCATTGACAAAGTTTTTTCCCGCATTGGCGCCAGCGATGACATCGCGCGCGGACAATCTACCTTTATGGTGGAAATGAGCGAAACGGCTAGTATTTTAAACAATGCAACCTCTCGCTCTTTGGTCATTTTAGACGAAATTGGCCGAGGAACAAGCACCTACGATGGAATTTCCATCGCCTGGGCTGTAGCGGAATTTTTGTTAACGACGCCTAAAAAACAAGCCAAAACTCTTTTTGCCACGCACTATTGGGAATTGACCCGTCTGGAAAAAGAGATCAAAGGTGCTCGCAACTACCAGATCGCAGTCCAAGAAACTGCAGATGGCATCGTCTTTATGCGCACCATTATTCCCGGCGGCACAGACAAAAGCTACGGAATCCATGTAGCGAAATTGGCAGGACTTCCCTACAAAGCGATCCAGCGCGCTGAAGAAATGCTCTTGCAGCTCGAAACAAAAGCAGAAAAAAAGGCCCCCAGAAAAAAAGAAGAAGAGCAGCTTTGCCTCTTTGAAGTGCAAAAGCCGGAAAATCCAGCTTTGACGCAACTGCAAGCGCTCAACATCAACACGCTCACTCCGCTACAAGCGTTACAAACGCTTGCTGATCTGCATGCACTTGCTATACATAAAAAATAGATTTTTCAAATTGAAAATCTTTTTTTCCGTCGAAAGATTTCTATTGATTTTCAAAGGCATCGCACATATATTGCTGTGGAAACTTTTTAATATATGTTCCAAAAAGAGAACTTTCCGTGAAGAAATTGCTTATCGCCCTATTACCAATTATAAGTTTGCTGTCTACACCGGCTTACGCAATATGCTGGGCGCCTGTTCAAACGATACCTGCTGTAAGCCCACCTTCAGAAGCACGCGGCCCTGTCAGTTTGGCATACGACAATACTAACAATTTGATGTTTGCCGCCTGGTTAGATGACACGACCGGTTTTCCATTTTTTTCGATTTTTAACAGTATATTGGGCACCTGGTCGACGCCTGCTCCAATTGCTAATAGCACAACAAATAGTGCTATCTATTTGAGCTATGATAGTTCTGCAAAAATCATGGTTGTAACATGGAATGATCGTAGTACTAACAACCCATTTTATTCTTTTTACAACGGAAGTGCCTGGTCAAGCGCTGGCGCGATATCTAATGCTTTTGCAGTTTTTGATGGTGTGCGAACAACCTTTGATTCGGGGGCGGGAAATATTATCGCGGCTTGGAGCGATAATAAATCTCCCTATAGTCCGCTCTATTCCGTTTACAATTCAAACTCCAACACGTGGACAACACCTCAAAACATCACTATCCAGCAAGTATTCGATGATGTCACTCTTGCTTACAATAGTGGCTCTAATCAAGTTTTTGCCACCTGGATAGCAAATAATACAGGATTGCCTTCTTATGCAATTTTAACGGACGGAATGTGGACATCTGCTTCCATCGATCTTACTAATCCAGGAAGCACTCAAAGCAAAAATGTTTTATTGACCTATGATACTTCAAATGAACAAGTTTATGCTGCATGGGGAGCTGAACATCCATTAGTGTCGGCATTCTCTAATATAGATCAAACCTGGTCGACACCTCTAGCAATTTCTAATTCGGGAACCTTGAATTCAGAAGTGACTTTGGGCTATTGCAGTGCATCTGAACAAGTGGTCGCAGCATGGTTAGATTCAGATGTTCCAAAGTATTCGATCACTAATTCAACAGGAACCAATTGGACTGAAGGAGTTATTTCTTCCGATCCTGTTGCAAACACAGCTATTAGTTTAGCATTTGATTCAGGCTTAAACGAGATGTTTGCCGCATGGTCGCATGCTGCTAGTGGCAGCCCTTCCGACCCTGTTTATTCGACTGTTCTAACTCAGACCATTGCCGTTAGCGGCAGTCCCTCCGATCCTGTTTACTCGACTATACTGACTCAGCCCATTGAGGCCAGCGACAGTCCTTCCGATCCTGTTTATTCAACTGTACTGACTCAGACCATTTTTCCTGAGCCTGTGACCTCTCTTAAAGGTGTCCAAAAAATTAATAGTTTTGTGACTGTCACCGAACTATATAATCAGTTGAATTGGCTCCCACGAACACCGGGATCATTTCCTGTTTTGGGTTATCGTATTTATCGGAATGGAATTTTGATTGCAACTCTACCGCCTACTCAATTGAGTTTTCAGGATCGCAACTGCAAAAGCAATGTCATTTATTTGTATGAAGTTACGGCTTTTGATATGAACGGTGAAGGACCAAAAACGACTATATCTATACCACAGCATTACAAAAGTGATTGAAATGGAAAAATATAAATTTTTATTAATTCTTGCATTAAGTTTAGGCTTCGCTGAACTTTCCGCAAATTTCGATAGTTGCAATTCTATGAGTTCTTGTGAATCCGATTATTGTTATGAGAGAGACAAGTGCTCTGAGAAAATAGATAATTGTGATTACTCCCAATTTGAATTTAAGGCAGGCTATTTCTCCTTCCTCGATAAAAACTTAAGACGTGTTTACAGTGACGGTGGTTATGAACTGCAGCTTTCCTATGCCTACCGGATTATTAATTATGTGAATGTGTATGGGAGCGTAGGATATGTTGAACTGACTGGTCACTCATTTGGTTTAGGACAAGAGACAAAATTCCAAGAAATACCTCTTGATTTAGGAGTTCAGCCATTTTATGACTTTACATCTCACTTCAGAATTTATGGGACAGTTGGCTTAAGTTACATTCTTGCTTTTCAAAGAAATTACTCCGACTTTGTCGATAGTCATTTAAATGAAAACGACATTGGGGGATTTTTGAATGTTGGCATGTTGTACCGCTACAATCGCTTTTTTATCGATTTATTTGGAGAAGTAACTAGCTGCGAAATGCGTTTTCATCCACATAAAGATCAGATTGAACAGGGGCATTCGATCAACGTAGGAGGTTATTCTGTTGGTAGCAGCATAGGCCTATTTTTCTAAACTCATATTCCGATTTATGAAATCTGTAATTTAAATTGCTCCCATTGATATTTTTCCCTACCTAAAGCAACAAAAGAAGCTAACCGGACATTTAGGATAATCTGATCATTTGATCGCTTAATGACTATGGAAATCTTGAAAGGGAAACAAAGCTGATAATATTCAAATTCTATCTCAGATTGTTCTAGACTGGCACTGATTGGACCTTTCTTAGGACTATACCCCGTCTGCAAACAAGCTTTCATCCGCTGACCTGAAAGATCGCAAAGGATACCCTTCATTAGGTTTTGAACGAACAGTTCTATTTTTTCTGCAGAAACATACGTATGATCAGGATCAAAATCTGTCACATCGATCCCCAATTGATGCAATGAAGTCAGAGCTTCCCCTTCATGAGCCTGCCGCGTTAGAAAAAAGGCGCACATACGAGACACTTGCTCTGCTATCAATTTTTGATTTTCTTCGATATCTTGATATTCAAGATAAAAATTTGGAAACAAATAATAAAAAGGTATTTTTATCTTTGGCTCTAAAGAAATTCCGTTAAAAATATGAGCGGCATTTTTTTCACACCATTTAAAAATACATACATTATGAAAAAAATGATCCGTTTTCCCCGCAGTATCGCCAATGCCAATCTCCTCAAGCGGAAGCAAACAGATACCGCATTTTTTTTCTCCAATCTGAGACAAAGGCATCGTATAATGAGCCATTGCAAGTGTTGAAATATCCGATGTCATATAACATTCCTCCTTCAAATTATTAAAAATACATCACATCTGCACATCAGGATCAGGCAAATTTGCATATTGAGCCCTCTCTTTAGATACTCCAACGGAATCTAATCGGACATCAAACTCAATCCATTTTTCCGATATTTTTATTACACTCTGTGTGTAGTAAGGAAAACAACGGTGCCACTTTCTTAGTCTGATTTTCGACTTCTCAAGAGCTTCGCGAAGAGGGCCTTCTTGTGGAGTCCACGCTGTTTGTAAATCAATACCAAACTTTAGCTCACGTTCTGTTTTAGGTTCCGCGTGAATGACAGTCATTAAATATTGAGCAAATAATCCCACTTTTTTTGCAGAAGCATACTTATGAGAAACATCCAATTGCTCTACATCGATTCCCATGTCACTCATTTCGCTCCATCTGTATCCTGAATGAGCCTCCTCAGTTAAGAAAAAAGCATAAATAGAGCTCAAATATCTTAACCCAACCTCCAGATTTGCGGGATTATTCGGATATTTAATTTTAAATTTAGGAAATAAGTAATAAAAAAGCATATTTCCTTGCGGCTCTAAAATAACCGCATTACATAAAGGACAATTATCACCTATGGTTGCGCAATGCTTAAAAAGACAGGCCTGGTGAAAAAGTTCGTTGATTTTTTCCGCAAAATGCCCCAATGCAATCCCCTGAAGAGGCTCTTTACAAATACTGCAAATTTTTCTGTCTACCTGCTCCTTCGAGAGCGTATAATAATCCATCTTAACGCATGCATTTGAAACACTTGACATATCCTTATCTCCAAAAACTTAAAAAATCATTCCATTAATAATCGAGGCCGAGGTAGCAACCGATATTCCCATCTGCTTCCAAAACTAGAGTTCAAACGAACGTCCACCTCAATTAACGTATCGGTCTTTTTGATAAGAGCATTTGTTTTATAAGGAAAACAACACTGAAAAAATCCCCATTCGATCTGCGATTGATCAAGAGCTTCTCGTATAGGACCCTTATAGACAGGACTGAGGCCAATAGTCAGATCAACTTTTTTCTTTTTTGAAAGCTCAGTCAGAATCACATTTTTCAAATTTTGTATAAATAATTGAACTTTTTCTGCAGAGACATATTGATGATCGGGATGAAAAGCTACCACATCTATCCCCAATTGATCTAATTCAGTCCGCATCTCCCCTTCATGAGCCCGCCGCATGAGGAAAAAAGCCCACATACGAGATATTTTTTCTGCTACTAACTCTTGGTTTTCAAAAGTATTTGGATACGAAACTGAAAATCTGGGAAACAAATAATAAAAGGATAAATTTTCTTCTGGTTGCAAAATGTTTATCTTACAAAGAGGACAAAAATTATTCCCTTCCTCGCAGTGCTTAAAAAAACAAGCCTGATGAAAAAATTCATGGACTTTTTCAGAGGTGTGGCCAACACCAATCCCATCCAACAGTTCTGAACAAAGAACGCATTTTTGTTCGTTCAGTTCAGATTGCGGTATCGTATAATGACTAATTTTAACTGAAGATGCCATATACACTCCAAAAAAAATCTAAGACCCAATCCATGCGAGAAAAGGAGTTTTTTTCTTTCTCCCGCATGAATTTCGAAAGGGAAGGGAATGTACACTAAAAAACGAAATGATACAAAATATTTTTTTTCATTTACTAGCCGCTATAGCGACTAGCAGCTTGAATTAAACAGGAACAATAGACAACACAGGCCAGAAAAAATTTCTTTTCTGCACAGGTTGGGCCTGCAACTGTTGACTGGCATTTTTTAAACTCTGAAGAATGTTCTCTAATCCTTCTTGCGAAGTATTTTGCTTTTCCACTTTCCTCTCGATCTTTTGAATACAAGAAATACGCAACAGAGGAAATCCCGATGCATATCCCAATGAACCATTTACAAATTGATCTAAAAGAACCTTCACTGCCACTTCATCGCATGCTAGAGCCGCATTTTTCAAAGATGTAGCCAATTCAGTACCCTTCGCTCCCGGGTAAGGATAAGAAGAAACATCTCGTACGTGTCTTTGTTGACGAGGGGTTCCATATTGTTTAATACAATCTATCACGGTTAAACTATTCATAATCCATCCAATTAAATTATTTTCAGACGAATATCTTATTTCACAAACAATAATAAAATCAACAAAAATGTTTTTAAAAATTTCTTATGCAGTCCAATAATCTTCATTTAAAATAAAAAAGATTTCCAAAGAGAGTCATCTCTTTGGTGGATGCCGTGCGTGACTCAAGAAACTGGATGAGTGGCGTGGATTTTTGATCTTCTACTTAAAAATCAAATCGACTGAAGAATTAAATCTGAAAAGCTACTTTAATTGTCGTAGACCTTCAGAGTCCATTTCCATACGAAGGTGCCTTCCTGTTGTATACCGGCAAATCAGACCTTGGTCATGGCAGACAACAAGGATAGTCACTCCTTTTAAAGCTTTCAAAAACTCAAATACCATGGTCGCATTCTGCTCGTCCAATGCAGCTGTTGGTTCATCCAAGAATAGAATTTTCGTTTCTCTCTGCAGCTTCATGAGAAGCGCCAAAATCTGTCGCTGTCCTCCCGAGAGCTTGCATACCGGGATTGTGACATCGATATAGAATTTTTCTAGCAGTTTCAGAAAATGATCTTGCATTACGTAGGAAGGAGCTTTCAAACAAGAAAAAGGGCTCGGAAAGCGTCCAAGACAGCCGAATTGCATGTTTTCCAAAAAGGTGAATTGGCAGGCGAGAGCTTGATCAAACTGTTGGTTCATGAGCGCAGATT
>Ga0206895_1199_pt2 | contig 15186 bp, 8 predicted proteins | sample Alteio_BWOrgHeat_51_FD_152967 | JGI IMG/M metagenome (GOLD analysis project Ga0206895, IMG submission 152967) | Enriched cells from forest soil in Barre Woods Harvard Forest LTER site, Petersham, Massachusetts, United States -... | ecosystem: Environmental > Terrestrial > Soil > Temperate forest > O...
TTGGAATGCCATAGAAGATGCGGCTATTATATTAAAACCGCTTCCGCGCTTGTAAAGCAGTATCACTTTTAGCTGATAATGAAATCAAATAAGGATGTATTATATTTTCACTGTTATGTATATCAGGTTGCATCCATTCTTCAATAACAATATGAGCGTTTGTTCCACCATAGCCAAATGAGCTTATCCCTGCGCGACGTTTTATTTGATTACCTGCTTTGTCTTTTAAGCGTTCCCAAGGCTGCGTATCATTCACTAAATAAAAGGGAGTTTCATTTAAGTTAATATAAGGATTGATTTCTTTTAAATGCAGATTGCCAGGTAACATTTTATATTTCATCGCTAATAAAACTTTGATGACGCTTGCGATACCCGCTGCTGCTTCTAAATGACCAATATGCGTTTTGACTGCGCCTAAACCGCAATAAGAATGATGTAAAGAAGAACTCTGCTGCTCATCGCCTAACATTTCAAATGCTTTTTTTAACCCACTGATTTCAATGGGATCGCCTAAGGACGTCCCCGTGCCATGCGTTTCAATATAACTGATACTCTCAACAGGAAGTTTTGCTCGCCGCCATGCATTTGCAATGACATCGGCTTGCGCATTTGGGTTGGGGACGGTAAGCGAGCTGACATGACCGCCGTGATTTACGGCACTCCCTTTAATGACCGCATAGATATGATCACCTTCTTCTATTGCGCGCGGTAGCGGTTTTAATATAATAGCCGCAACACCTTCAGAGCGCACATAACCATTTGCCGCTTTGTCGAATGTTTTGCATTTACCATCGGCGCTTAACATACCCGCTTTACTCGCCATTAAATACGTTGTTGGTGTTAATAACGCATTGACTCCACCTACAATCGCGACCTCGCAATCACCGTTGATGATAGCTTGTACTGCATTATGAATTGCGACTAATGAACTTGAACACGCTGTATCAATTGCCTCACTCGGACCTTGTAAATTAAGGAGATAAGAGACTCGATTTGCTAAGACACTATGAGTAGTGCCGGTTGTGACATATGCATCGCTAATTTCTTTTTTTTGCAGTAATTCAGCGTAATCATTATTAAATACACCCACATACAAACCTGTTAAATAACGCGCGAGTTCATTAATAGAATAACCCGCATCTTCTATGGCATTCCAAACCACCTGTAAAAATAATCGTTGTTGAGGATCGGTTAACTCAGCTTCGCGTCGTGACATATTAAAAAAATCGGCATCAAAATGTCTCATGCCATCAATAAATCCACCCCATTTTATTTGGGTTTTATTTTTTTCATCAGTCCAATCCCATCTCTCCTTTGGAATTTCTTGAATAACATCTAACTGGGCTAGCATATTATTCCAGAATATTTCTACATCATGTGCGCCTGGGAAAATACCATTTATGCCAATAATAGCAATATCATGAGAATTCGAAATAACTTTTTTTCCTATTTTAGAAGAGGATTTCTTAAATTGTATTTGTTGATGATAAAATTGTGACAAATTAGGATATAAATAAAAAATATCCGGAGTTAATATTAAATGATAATGATTATTAATTTTTTCGGTTAATTGCATAATTGTAATTGAATCAAATTTATAATGACTCAAAGGAAAGTTTAAATCAATATCATTAACAGATAGCTTAAGTACTTCAGCTACTATTTTTATAAATTTATTATCTACGCTAGGTAATTTTTTGTGAATATCTTTTGACACCAAATTATTTTCTTTCAAATCGCGATTAACTATTTTAAGACTATTTTCCAAAAAATATTGTTTACATAAGCGTCTTTGTAATTTTCCACTACTCGTTCGAGGTAGCGTATTTTTAGTCACCAATATAATTTCTGTTATTGATATACCGTATTGCTCAGCAAGCGCATGACGTATCTCGATAAAAATTTTATTTTGTAAATCTAAATTGAGATTTTTATTCACTTCTTGCAAAACAATTATTTCTTCTTCCGTCGTTGATGGCAATGAAAATATTGCACATGTATTGCCATCGCTATACCGTTCAATAACTTTTTTTACTGAAAGCTCTAAATCTTGTGGTGAATATTTCTTTCCATGAATAATAATGAGCTCTTTTAAACGAGCTGTTATACAAAGCTCACCCTTTTTTATAAACCCTATATCACCTGTTCTAAAATATAAATGCTTTGATTGCGGTAATTTCGCATGAAATGAAACATCTTTTATTTTTAATGGATGCCAATAACCACTGATTAATGATTTACCTGCTAACCATATTTCACCTACTTCACCCGCATCCACTGGATTGAGTGAATCAGGATTAACAATAACCGCTTCAATGCCAGGCAATAGTTTACCGCTTCCCACTTTTTGAGTGTCTAAGTTAAAAATAGTAGGCAGACTATTAAATTCATTAACTGCAACGGTCCCCGCCATTTCAGACATGCCATACGCTGAACAAAAATGATTTAATTGAAACCCATATTTTTTAAATTTTTGAACAAATCGTTTTAACGTTTGATATTGCACATTTTCACCGCCATTGACTGCAACAACCCAACTTGTTAAATCTATATTTTTTATTTCTTGTAATGGAATATCTCGAATACACATTTCGTATCCAAAATTGGGACAGCCACTATGTGTAACTTGATATTGGCTGATGGCTTTTAACCAACGACTGGGGCGTTTAACAAATGATTCTGTTGGCATTATGATACCGATACTTCCTGTATAAAGTGGCGTAAGCAAACCACAAACCAGCCCATACACATGCGAATGAGGTGCCCACGTGAGAGTCACACTTTTTTTTGTGTAATGCCAGGCAAGTGCTGAATATTTTAGACTATGCATTAAGTTTTTATGGCGAATAATGGCGCCTTTGGGTTCAGCTAATGATCCGGAGGAATATTGGAGATAAGCGATCTTATTTGGTAAAATTTTAGGTAAAGTCTGAAATTCACTATGGTTATGCTTAATTGTAGCAGTATTGATTATGACTATTTTTTTAGGATCCAATATTTTTTTAATAAATTCTTCATATACCGTGCAGGTTAATACTCCTACAATATTAGCATTTTCAGCAATTTTATTGATTAAGGCTTGTAATTTTTTACTTTCAGTTAATGGAATGCTAGTAACAGGTACTGCAATGACACCCGCATATAAACATCCCATAAAAGCACTAATAAAATCTAAACCTGCCGGATATAAAAGAATAACGCATTGAACAGACATATTTTTGCTTTGTAAATAACTCGCAATGATTGATGCATTTTTATCTAATTCTTGATACGTTAAACTAGCTGTTTCCTTTTCCCCCTCGCCTAAAAAAAGATAGGCACTTTGGCCTGGATCTCTCTTTGACCTTTCTTTTAATTTAGTAACAATATTTGACATGAACAATTTCCTTTTGTTCAACTAGGGCTTATCTAATATCTTAATCTAATTTGCAGAATAAAATTAGTTTATAATAGGTATATATACTGCATTTCAACTATAGGGACACTTTATGTCTGTTGAAAATGACGGTCTCTACTCTATTAATATTGGCACCCGATGCCGCTTACTATTAGATGATATTAAACGACTTACTCATGGTTCTGTAAAAGTGAAGCTAAGTCATGATTCGTATGATGCAATTGCCCGTTCCCATGCTTTTTTAAAATCATGTATCGATGCTCGAATTCCAATCTACGGAATAAATACACATTTTGGTGATCAAGTAAATTTATTAGATACTCATTTATTTAATACCAATACCATCGAATATTATGCGTCTATTAATGCACGGCAAATCAACTTAATTCGATCGCATTCATGTGGCTTAGGTTCCATGATTAAACCTGAAATTATTAAAATTGCCATGATGCTACGCGCGCACTGCTTATCACAAGGCTATTCCGGTGTAACACAATCTGCGGTCGATGCGATATTAGCCTTTTTAAATGCGGGTATTATACCTTTAGTTTATGGCTATGGTTCAATTGGTGCAAGTGGGGACTTAATCCCATTAGCCATGATTGCTGCAGGCATCACAGGACAAGATGTTGATGTTATCTATCATAATGAAATAATGCGTGCGCCTATAGCACTCAAATTAGCAGGGCTCACTCTTTTTCAGCCGCAATGCCGCGATGGATTAGCCATGATCAATGGCACGTCTTTTATGACAGCGATTGCAAGCTTAGCATTTTATAATTTGAAACGATTGTATCCGCAAATGTTATCTGCTATTGCAATGTCTCTTGAAGCCATGCTTGTGATTAGTAGTGGTTATCATCCGCTTGTTCATCAACTTAAAGGGCAACAGGGTGAAAATATAGTAAATCAATTTTTATTAGATTTTTGGCAAAATAGTCATTTAATAACAGATTTAGATGAGTTAAGACAAACGAATACCCAAGACCAAATCTCTCGTCCATTACAGGATTATTATTCTTTACGCTCTGTTTCTCAAGGTTTTGGACCATTTCAAGAAAATTTAGATCGTGCCATTGTATGGGTTGAAAATGAAATGAATTCGATTAATGATAATCCTATTATTGATATTAAAGAAAATAAAATTCATCATAGTGCTAATTTTATGGGATATTATATAACAGATGCCTGTGATATTTTAAAAATGAATATGGCACAAGCATCAACTTGGTTACATGCTTTACTTGCCAATATGGTTCATCCCCGTAAAAATCATCAATTACCCGCAAATCTTGTAGCGGATCCTGGTAATCAAAATGGCTTTAGACCTATTCAACTATTAGCAGCGGCTTTAGCTGTACAAAATCGTAAACTCGCTGTTTCTCATCAAGCCTACACTCTACCAACTGAGGGTGACAATCAAGATGTTAATAGCTTAGGTACGCATGCAGCACTTGATTTTCAAGAGTCAGTAGCAAACCTTGAACGCTTAACCGCTATTTTATTTTTAGCTGCAACCCAAGCACTAGAAATGCGTGATATTAAAAAAGCAGGTAAAAAATCCCAAAAAATTTATAAGATCATCCGTCATCATTCAAAAACGCTTGCAGATTGCCGACCTCTGAGTGAGGAAATGGAAACTATTATACAGTTATTAAAAGATGAAAAAATATAATCACTATTAATCATCATTAATCACCCGAAACAGAATGTTGAATACTATTCTTGCCAAATGTTTCATCCACAAAAAAGAACGTCACCAATCCCGTTATCAATGCACACGCAACAATATAAAATGCCGGGGTTAACAGAAAGTGTGTTTTATGTGTTAACCATTCACATACCAAGGGCGTGGTCCCCCCAAAGATCGCCACACCTAAATTGTAACTAAATGATAATCCCGTATAACGTGCTTGTTGCGGATAATTTTCAACGACTGCAATAGATGTTGCTGCTTGCTCTAATGAACTTGCAATAGTAAACAAACTCAGTATTAAAAACGTTAAAACAATATTATGATCCGACATAAAATAAAAGCCAGGAATCGCTATTAATGCAATAAATACAGAATTAAATAATAACATTTTACGTCTGCCAAAATAATCACAAACCATACCTGATAACGGAACAAGAATAATCATCGTGGCAATAAAAAAAGTCATCAAACTGGTTGCTTTAGAAAGCGAAAATTGTAAATTTTGAGTTAAAAAAGTTGTCATATAAATAAAACATAAATAATAAAACGTACCCCCCACACACACTAAGCCAACAGTGCGTAGCATTTGAGGTATATTATCTTTAAAGATAGTCCGAATAGGATTCGATGCTAAGAGTTTATTTTCTTTTAAATAACAAAAAACACTTGTTTCATGAAGTTGTAACCGTGTTGCATACACAAATAGACACAAAACCCCACTGATAATATAGGGCGCTCGCCAGCCCCAGCTCGCAAACGCCGCTGCTGATAAAAAATAACTACAAGCGGCACTCATACCGGATGCTAACAAAATGCCAATATTTGCTCCAGCTCCTGCCAATGATGTTATTAAACCTCGATGCTGTGAAGGAGCACTTTCTGAAAGATAAATAATATTTCCACTAAATTCCCCCCCTAAACTAATGCCTTGCCACACGCGAACAATCGTCAATAAAATTGGTGCCCAAATTCCGATAACCGCATAGGTAGGCAGACAACCAACAATTAAGGTTGGAATCGATATCATTAAAATAGATAATCGTAAAGACCGTACCCGACCATGCTTATCCCCTAAAAACCCAAATAACAAAGCGCCTATCGGTCGACATAAAAAACCGATGGCAAAAACACTTAATACCGTAATTAAGGCAATATGTGGATCATTGGCCGGAAAAAATAAATGCGCAAACAAGGGTGAATAAATTGCAAATAACCCGAAATCATACCATTCCAAAATATTACCCAGACTACTTCCTAATATAGATTTAATTCTCATTAGTCGTAACCAATAATATCAGTAATTTTGCCACGAAAAATATAATACGAATATGCCGTATATCCTAAGAGTACGGGTAATAAAATAACCGCACCCACAAACATAAATAATTGCGAAGTAACAGGCGCTGCAGCATCCCAAACAGGTAAAATTCGCGGAATTAAATATGGCCATGTACTAATACCAAACCCGGTGTATCCACAAAAGAAAATAGCATTCGTCAAAATAAATAAATCATATTCATGACGCTTATAAATCGCATAGGCAAAATATAAGATGAGACACATTGTGATAATGGGCAATAAAGCCAATTTATAAAAATTCTCTTGGCTAAACCAAATAGATGCAATTCTCTGATCGATAAAGGGTGTCCAAAGACTCACGATGAACATGCCGATAGAGACACCAACTAAACTGATTGCAGCGACACGGTACATTTTATTTTGTAATTCCCCTGTCGTTTTCATAATAATCCACGTGGAACCCAATAAAGTATAACCAAACAATAACGCGATTCCACATGTTATATTAAAAGGCGTTAATAACTGATAACTTAATTCAGGGCCGCCATTAATATAAGTATAACCTTTAACAAAAGTACCTAATACTAAGCCTTGACTAAACGTCACAACCACAGAGCTTAGAAAAAATATTTTATCCCAAAATGCTAATGCTTTTTTTGCTTTCAACCGAAATTCAAACGTGATGCCACGTAAAAGTAACGCTAAAATCATAACAAAAATAGGTAAATAAAGCGCGGGTAACAATAAGCTAAAAGCTTTAGGAAATGCGCCATAGAGTGATGCACCACCTAAGACCAACCACGTCTGATTGCCATCCCAAACAGGTAAAATAGTACTAATCATCACATTACGATCATACCGTTCAGGAAAAAAAGGGAAAAGAATTCCGACGCCTAAATCAAAGCCATCCAACAACACATACATAATGATACAAAAGCCAATCAGGAAGAACCACGCAGTTGTCAAAATGTCAGCTTGCATATGTTTGTCCTATGTATTTTTAGGCGTTTGTTGTGTTTCTTTTTTCCCAATCGTAGGTGACATGTAAAAGAATGCTTGATCCGTCTGTTTTGTATCTTCAGTAGGCCCATACTTTATAATATGAAAAAAATACCGAAAGTAAAAATATCCAAAAATGACGCCGTACACTAAAATAATAGATAGTAGCGAAATGAAAAGATTATGTAATAGTACTGGTGATTGAGCATCATGCGTTCGAAGATAATGATAAACTACCCACGGTTGACGTCCAAACTCAGCAGTAAACCAACCCGTAATGATACAAATAAAACCCATAGGTGAGGCAATCAGACACGATTTTAAAAACCATGACGTGTCATACAACCTATTTTTATAACGTAAAATGCTTCCAATGAAGGCAAGTAATAAAATTAAAAGTCCTAAACCCACCATAATGCGAAAACTCCAAAAGACAACAGCAACGTTGGGACGATCTGCTGGGACAACTGATTTCAATCCCGTTAATACACCCTCTAAGTGATGGGTATTAATTAATGCAGCGAGTTTTGGAATCCCTACTTCTAAATAATTTTTTTCCGCTTTTTGATCGGGCAGCGCAAATAATAACAAAGGGGCACCTTTCTGAGTGTTCCAAATGCCTTCAATAGCCGCCGTTTTTATCGGCTGATAGTCAAGGACACCAATACCCACTTCATCTCCCACCAAAATCTGCAAGGGCGCCAAGATCAATAAACCCCACATAACAAACGACAAACACGTATGCGCAAAAGGAATATGCATTTTTTTTTAGTAAATAAAAAGCAGATACGGCAGCAATGACTAAACACGTTGAAATGTAGGTGGCCAATAACATATGAAAATAACGACGTAAAAATAAAGGATTAAAAATAACGTCCCACCAACTTTCCACATTAAAAATATGATGATTAAATTTAACCCCACTCGGTGATTGCATCCATGAATTGGCTGACATGATCCAAAAGGCTGACAAAGTGACACCAATTAAAGCCAGTAACGTTGCTATATAATGTAGACGTGGACTAACTCGATTCCATCCAAAAAACATCACGCCTAAGAACCCTGCTTCAATAAAAAATGCGGTTAACACTTCATAAGTAAATAACACGCCTAATACATTACCAACCATATAAGTAAACTTTGCCCAGTTGGTACCCAACTGAAACTCCATCACAATACCGGAAACAATTCCCATCCCAAATGTAAGTGCTAAAACTTTTGTCCAAAATTTGCAAATATATAAATAATGTGGATTTCGAGTCTTCAACCAAACCCCTTCTAAGATAGCGATGAAGGTAACAAGACCAATACTGAAAGCGGGAAATAAAATGTGAAAGCTGATGGTAAAGCCAAACTGAATTCGTGCAAGAATTTCAGGTAGCATAAGTTTAAGCTCGCTTTAAAAGAAAAAGAGGTAATATGTTCAATACGTTAACATTCCCCATTTTTATTTCCTTTTAAAATATAAAAGATAATACGCATTAGCATAGCATATAAAGAGTTATTCGTCTCGGATCGAAATTTCGCGTATGATTCTTGTCATTGCAGCGCCAAAACCTTCCGCGCTATGGTTTTAAAATCCTCTGCAAGCGTCGGGTGCTTTAACGCCCATGCGACAGTCGCCTCCAAATAACCCAACTTACTACCACAATCAAAACGCCGTCCTTCAAACTGCAACGAATAAACCGGCTCTTCCAACAATAATTTCGCAATAGCATCTGTCAATTGAATTTTATGCTCTGAATCTTTTTGAATTGTTTCAAGTAATGTAAAAATGCTCGGTGTTAAAATATAACGGCCAATGACTGCCATATTAGACGGGGCAGAGGCTTGAGAGGGTTTTTCAATAATTCCATTTATTTTAGCTAATATAGCATTGCCAGGAGGCATTGCTATAATGCCATGTTTTTTTACCTCACTAAGCGCAATAGGTTGCACCGCGACAATACTGGATTGGGTCACTTTAAAATTAGCTAATAATTGCTGAAGACAAGAGTGAGTAGTGGTTTCAATTAAATCATCCGCCAATAAAACAGCAAAAGGTTCATTACCTATCATATTTTTAGCACACAAGACCGCATGTCCTAAACCCTGAGCTGAACTTTGATGAATATAACAACACGAGACATCACGCGGTAATATATTTCTAATTAAATTTAATAGTTCATACTTATTGGATTTAAATAGATTGTCTTCTAATTCAAGATTCGTATCAAAGTAATCTTCAATTGCCCGCTTACGAGTATTAGTCACAAAAATTAACTCGGTAATACCTGCTTCCACCGCTTCATTCACTGCATATTGGATTAAAGGCATATCCACAATAGGCATCATTTCTTTAGGAATAGTCTTGGTCGCCGGTAAAAAATGTGCGCCTAAACCTGCCACGGGAAAAATAGCTTTTTTTACAATCATTAAAATATCCATATTTATTTTTTATAAAACCGTATTTAAATCTTACCATGCGGTCTTTAAAAGATGGATCATCCATGAAAAATTATATCAATTGAACAAAACAATCTATGCTGGAATGATTTATCATTATCGTAAAAAATTTAAATAAATCCTTCGTAGCTCAAGGTAACATAAATAAGGTTGAAATAATGAATCCGAAAAAATTCTCTACAGATACTGAGCTTGAAAAGCTCCAACGTGAGTCATTTGATTATTTTTTACATGAAGTCAATCCTGATAATGGTTTAATCTTAGATAAAACAGCACCCAATTGGCCCGCAAGTATTGCAGCAACCGGCCTTGCCTTAGCCGCATACCCCATTGCAGTAAACCGCGGTTTCATGTCACGCACCTTGGCTATAGAACGAACGTTGACTACATTACGTTTTTTTTGGAATAGCCCGCACGGTCCCGAACCGGATGCGACGGGTTATAAAGGCTTTTATTATCATTTTTTGGATTTACAAACGGGAAGGCGTGCATTTTTTAGTGAATTATCCACTGTTGATACGGCTTTTTTATTAGCCGGGATGTTAACCGCGAGACTTTATTTTGATGGACAAACACCCGCTGAAGAGCAAATTCGTTCCTTAGCCGATAAACTCTATGCGCGTACGGATTGGCAGTGGGCACAAAATGAGGGGGATACTGTCACTCACGGTTGGAAGCCTGAAATAGGATTTCTTCCCTATCGCTGGGAAGGGTATGATGAAGCAATGTTACTGTATATTTTAGGATTAGGTTCGCCCACGTTTCCCCTATCGCAAAGTAGCTATTCTGCTTGGACCCAATCTTATGAATGGAAAAAATTTTATGGTTATGAATATTTATATGCAGGATCGTTATTCACCCATCAACTTTCTCATATTTGGCTAGATTTTCGCGGTATTCAAGATGATTATATGCGTCAAAAAGACAGTGATTATTTTGAAAATAGTCGCCGAGCAACCTATGTGCAACAACAATATGCCATTCATAATCCAAAAAATTTTGTAGGCTACAGTGCGTGTTGTTGGGGCATTACGGCAACCGATGGGCCGGGCCCTAAAATGTTAACCATAGATGGCATTGAGCGCCAATTTTTTGATTATGTTGCACGCAGTGTGCCCTATGGTCCTGATGATGGCACCATTGCTCCTTGGACTGCTATTACCTCACTTCCCTTTACACCTGATATCGTCTTACCTATGATTGAGCATTGTATTTATCGTCTAAAATTAAAAAAAGGGAATCGTTACGGATTTAAATCGACATTTAATTTAACCTACCAAGAAGCATCCAATCCCACGAGAGGCTGGGTATCTCCCTGGCATTATGGTATTAATCAGGGGCCCATTATTTTAATGATCGAAAATTATCGTACGGGTTTTTTATGGTCTTTAATTCGACATTGCCCCTATATTCTTAACGGCCTCAAACGGGCCGGATTTACGGGTGGTCATTTAAACTAAACGTGACATAATGCACTTCTCCATCATCGACGAGCGATATAATATTTTTTTGTATCACAGTATCCGTCGACGGTTCCGCATTCTCATCAGGCACTCGGTTGATAGTTATTTTATATAACGTCTTACCAAAATAATAATCGACGCTAAATTCTTTCCAATTATCAGGAAAGAGAGGTATAAGCCGCAATTGCTTACCTTCTTCTAAATGCAGGCCTAATAACGTTTCGGTGATGAGACGATACATCCAACCCGCAGATCCGGTATACCAACTCCATCCCCCTCGACCCACATGAGGGGCTACACTATAAATATCGCCGGCCAGCACATAAGGTTCAATTTTATAGCGACTCACTTCACGCGCAACACGTCCATGATTGATCGGATTTAGAAAAGAAAACAGTTTCCACGCGTATTCTTTCTCACCTAAACTTGCAAATGCAATGGCTGCCCAAATTGCCGCATGGGTATATTGACCCCCATTCTCACGAATTCCCGGTACATAGCCTTTGATATAACCCGGATTTGGAGTTGATTTATCGAAGGGTGGATCCAATAATTTAACTAATTCATCAGATTGATTAACCAAATGCTGATAAAGACTCGCCATTGCGATTCTTGAGCGCTCAACACTTCCCGCCCCTGAAATGACAGACCAACTTTGTGCGATAGAATCTATTCTACATTCACTGTTGCTTGCAGATCCTACGGGTAACCCATTATCAAAATAAGCACGACGATACCATTCCCCATCCCAAGCATGCGCTTCAATGTGCTGCTTAAGTGTCTCACTTTCACGAATACATTCTGCTGCAAACGTCTCATCTCCATGTTGACGTGCTACGACCGAAAAGTGTTTCAGTACGCTATATAAGAAAAATCCTAACCAGACACTTTCGCCCTTACCTTCTTTCCCGATTAAATTCATTCCATCATTCCAATCGCCTGAGCCTATCAACGGCAAACCATGGGTGCCAAACTTCAAACCATTTTTAATCGCACGCACCGCATGTTGATAAAGACTGGCAGATTCATGGCCAACAATAGGTAATTCATAATAGGATTCTTCCTCAGGATTCAAAGGACGCCCCTGCAAAAAGGGCATGCTTTCATTCAGAATGTCTACATCACCTGTGGTCTCTATGTAATGACAAATAGCAAAAGGTAGCCATAGATAATCATCTGAACAACGGGTACGTACGCCGCGATTTTGCGGTGGATGCCACCAATGTTGTACATCACCGGCTTCAAATTGGTGCGCCGCGCAAAGTAATATTTGGGCTCGGAATAAATCAGGCGCTATGGGTCCTAACGCCATCACATCTTGTAATTGATCACGAAAACCAAATGCACCACCGGATTGATAATACCCTGTCCGACCCCACAAACGGCTGGATAATACTTGATATAACAACCACCCATTGGCTAATAAATTTAAACCGGGATCCGGGGTTGCAACTCGGACGACATTGAGTGTCTTTTGCCAATAATGGCGTATCGTATTATATGCGATGGTTGCTGCATTCGTGTCGTGATAACGATCCACTAGCTGAGTCGCATCGTTTTTATCGCGGCCTGCGCCGAGCATAAAGACAATTTCTCGAGATTGCCCTTCTGCTAAATCAAAAGCGAGTTGAATCGCGCCGCAAGGATCTAATCCCGCGCCTATTTTTCCGGATAACCATTTGCGTTTCATGGCCGCCGGAAGACGCAATGTGCCATTACGCCCAATAAACTCAATACGATCACCCGTGACCGTGCGACTTGTTAACTCTAAATGTGAGGTCGCTGCATTAAAAAAGGCCGTACGTTCACCCAATTCTGTATTGTAATAATTGTTTGCTAGCAACGCGCCGCTCTCTGTCATCTCAGTCACAATATGCATAGCCCCTTTTGCCCGTAAATCGCCAAGTACCCACGTTACAAAACCTGTGGCTGATAACCGTCGACGGCGCATAGAATCATTACGTATTTTTAAAACGACAAATTTGACAGGAACATCTAACGCTACATACATGCAAAGTTCAGAATAGATACCATTTTCGATATGCTCAAATATACTATAGCCAAAACCATGTCGAACACGATAATCTCCCTCTCCAGGACAGGGAAGTGCGGTGGGTGACCACACCGAACCACTTTCATCATCCCGCAAATAAAATGCCTCACCTGAGGTATCTTTAAGCGGATCATTATCCCAAGGCGTTAAGCGAAATTCATGCGCGTTTTCAATCCAGGTATACCCTTGCCCACTTTCAGATACCAACGTACCAAAAGTTGGATTGGCTAATACATTTACCCAGGGAGCCGGTGTTGGATTCTCTTGTGTTAACTGAATGACATACTCATCTCCAGCTCGGGAAAAGCCCCCTTGCCCATTAAAAAATTGCAGATTATCAGGCAGGGGCGGCAATTTTTTTGTCAACACGCGATGGTGTAGACGGCTTGCATTCAACGCTGGCATTACTGGCGCTTGAATACGATGACGGCTCATTTGTTCTTTTAAGGTGCCCAGTTGATCCGATAAAATAACGCGTGCAACGGATTGGAATAAAATCCGATCTTCCAAGGGCACTTGTTCAGACGCTCTGACAACGATATTACCAGCGTGATCCGTCGTTGGATTGCTGGTGACTAAATTCATAATTTGATCTTGCAATGTCTGGCGGTAACTAATGCGCTCCGCATTTAGAATAATAACATCCACCGCCAATCCTTTATGCCGCCAATACGCCTGCGCTTGAATTAATTGTCGAACTAAATCAATATTAGTCGCATCCTCAATCTGTAATAAAACAATCGGTAAATCACCTGAAATCGAATAACTCCATAAATCCGATTGACCACGTTTATTGGTAGCAAGAATATGTGGCTCACCCCGGCGTGATTGGCTAAGATAGACAATCGCACTCGCGAGTTTTCCATAGAGTTGTGCATTGGCTTCTGAAATATTTAAATGATGTAATAATACTTGACCATGCGTCCAAGCCAAACCAAATATACGATTGGCTAAACGACGATCCTGATATTTTTCAATCAATGTAATACACTGCTGACGCGTATCCGCCATCCCCGTCAGCAAATCTAATGTTATCATTGCATTCGGTTCAAGCGTCACTTGGCAACGAATAGCAATAATAGGATCAAGGACAGCACCTTGCGTATTGGACAGATCACCCACCTCATGTAAAGCACGCGGCTGCTTTAGTGAGCCACCACGCCCTATAAAACGATTTCTATCTGTTTCAAACGACAAAGTAAAAAGTTGATCGCCATAGACATTTAATAAGTGACATAACCACGGTGAATTTTGCTGATCATCCTGAGGACGTCGTGTTGCCAAAATGGCCTGTAACTCAGGCAACAATTCCGTTTCAACAAATAAATTATTAAACGCCGGTTGAGCAAGATCAGATGTTTGTGAGGCTAATACAATTTCAGCATAGCTTGTAAACTCAATCACTCTTCGAGTTTTAGCGCGATTGTGAATGCGTATTCGACGTAGCTCAATATCATCTTCTGGCGAGACAACAATTTCAGTTCGTAAATCCAATAATTTATCACTGCGATTATATTCAACATGCGAATCTGAAAAGACAGATTTAAATTTGTCTGGCATATCAAGCGTCGGTTGATAACTCGTCGACCAAAATTCGCCCGTCGCCACATCGCGGACATAACTAAATAATCCCCAATTATCACAAGCACTATCTTCACGCCATCGAGTAATAGCAAAATCTTTCCAACGGCTATAACCTCCGCCGGCCTGGGTTAAGACAACATGATAACGGCCATTTGATAATAATTGGACTTGAGGTGTACGCGTATTCGGATTATTAAAGACTCGAATCGAGGCTTCAGAGCGCGTTAACGCCACACTTTCTTTGGGTGAT
>Ga0206895_1203_pt1 | contig 15111 bp, 19 predicted proteins | sample Alteio_BWOrgHeat_51_FD_152967 | JGI IMG/M metagenome (GOLD analysis project Ga0206895, IMG submission 152967) | Enriched cells from forest soil in Barre Woods Harvard Forest LTER site, Petersham, Massachusetts, United States -... | ecosystem: Environmental > Terrestrial > Soil > Temperate forest >...
GGAATACCATGCGGCTGACGGGAACTTTCGTTTCAAAACAAAAAAAGGCGGCATCATAAAATATTATACAACGTTTGCTCACAATGAACTGGGTTTACGCAGGCCGAACATTGATGATCCTACTTTAAAGAATGCATTTGCACTGAAAAACACGAACTGGTACAACAACTTCAGCTACAGGGAAAATATCGGCAATGGCTGGAAAATGAACCTGGGATTGAGTTACAGCACGGATCATAATATACTTTCGCAACAGATACAGAACCAAAGTAACACACCTGTAACAACCGGATTACTATGGATAGACAGCACAAATTTCAATGCTACTTCCCGATCGGAGCTGAGCCAGATCAAAGCGGTGTTTGATAAAAGACTGAGTGGTATCAGTGTGATCCGTTTTGGCGGAGAATATATGTATAGTTATAACAGGAGTGTTTACAACACTTATCACCCTTTGCTTACCGATAACTTCAAAGCATTGTTCAGTGAAGCAGATCTGTATATCACGAATGATCTTGCTGCAAAGATCGGTGCGAGGTTCGAACAATCATCATTGATCAACAAAGCCAACTTTGCACCGCGGATCTCATTTGCTTATAAAATAGGCAGCGGGCAAATGAGCATCGCCTATGGAGAATTTTATCAGAAACCGGAGAATACTTATTTATATGTGACCACAAACTTCGGTTATACAAAAGCAACGCATTATATCATCAACTATATTAAAACAACGCCTTTGCAGACTTTCCGTATCGAAGCGTTCTATAAAAAATATGATGACCTCGTAAAAACGTTTCCATATTATAATAATGACGGCAGCGGTTATGCAAAAGGTATTGAGTTATACTGGAGAGATAAGAAGACGATCCAGAACCTTGATTACTGGATCAGTTATTCTTACTTGGATACCAAACGTGATTACCTGAATTACCCGCAACAGATGCAGCCGAATTTTGCAGCGGATCATACTGCATCGCTGGTGGTGAAAAGATTCGTAACAAGCATCAATACCGGTTTCAATTTCACTTATTCATATGCAACGGGTAGGCCGTATTATAACCTTGTACAAAACGGCATCCAGTATAAAATTGCCGATCAGGGTAAAACCATCGATTATAATTCACTTGGCTTTAGTATGAATTACCTGGCATCATTAGGCAAAGCATATGCGGTAGTGGTTGCATCCATGACAAATGTGTTGAACAGTAACCAGGTATTCGGTTATAATTATTCGCATGACGGAACGCGTAAAGAATCCATCACCACAGCGGCGCCAAGATTTATTTTTATCGGATTGTTTTTGAGCTGGGGTGTGGATAGGAGACAGGATGCGATCAATAATAATTTGTAAACTTCTTTTTTGCCGCTGCCCCTGAAGGGGGAGGAAGATTCGATAAAATAAACCAATAAACTAATAAACAATTAAACTGATTACCATGAACAACGAACAACAAAAAGATGACCAGCTCTGGCAAATGGCCAAGGCAAGAGTGGCTTTCAGGTGGAGCTTCGCAAGCTATTTTGTGGTGAATGCATTTTTAGTATGTGTATGGTTCTTTACTTCCGGGCCATACTATTATTTCTGGCCTATCTGGCCGATGATGGGCTGGGGTATCGGAATTGCTTTCCAGTATTTTCATGCGTTTCATGGAAATAAATTCAGCAGCACACAAAACGAATATGAAAAATTGAAAAGGGATCAGCAGAAATAATATTCAATCAAACACTAAAAATACTTTATGGAACCTACCAACGAAATACTCTGGTCCATCGCAAAGAAAAGGGCCGGTTTTAAAAAACATTTGTTCAGCTATCTAGCAGTGATCACATTTTTCTGGATCGTATGGTTTGCATCGGGACGTGAATCTTATGACAATGGATTTTTTCCATGGCCGTTGTGGATCATGTTCTGGTGGGGCATCGGCCTCGCATACAGTTATGCCAATGCATATATATGCCACAACAAGAGCGCTATCCAGCACGAATATGAAAAATTAAAAAATCAACAATAAACCCTTTAAACAAAAAAATCATGAAACACTTATTGATAGTTATCAGCATGTTCATCGCCGGTACAGCATTGGCACAGACAAAATACGAATCCGGTATGGCCAAAGGCCTGCAGCAATTCAAAGATGCAAAAACAACAGAAGATTTTTTAGCCGCTTCTGCTTTTTTTGAGAGGATCGGCGATGCGGAAAAAGATAAATGGCTGCCTTATTATTATGCAGCGTATACTAATTATCTTACCGGCTGGATCAACCCGAAAGCGGATAAAGATAAAGTATCGGAAAAAAGCAAGGATCTGATCAGTAAAGCAGAAGTGATCGAACCAAACAATTCTGAACTGTTTTGTTTACGGCAGATGGTAGCAACACAACAGATGATGGTTGATGTAATGGCACGTTACGCTACCTATGGTGTTGAAGCAAGCAATGCAGTGGAGAAGGCGATCAAAGCCGATCCCACAAATCCGCGCCCGTATTACCTGAAAGGACAAAACCTGATGAATACACCGGAAGCATATGGCGGCGGTAAAAAAGTTGCGAAAGCTTTATTTGAAAAATCGCTTGAGTTATATAAAACATTTACACCGGCTACTCCTTTTTCTCCGAACTGGGGCAAAGAAGAAACAGAAAAATTATTGGCACAATGTCAGTAATATGTGCATCGCATACAGCAGTGGCGGAAACACCACTGCTATTTTTGTATACTTAACTTTTACCACATGGAAACAGATGATAAAGAACTTTCGCCACAGGAAAGCCTTGCTTTAATAAAGACAATGATCAACAAAACAAAAGATTCTGTTGCGGATGACAGCTTTTATTTTTTATTATGGGGCTGGCTGGTTTTTGTGTGTTGCATTGCAGAGTTTATATTGAAAGTATATTATCAATATCCATATCATTATGTTGTATGGTGGACAATGCCGGCTGCGGGAATTGCTTCGGCAGTATATGGAGCGCGTCAATCAAAACAGAAAAAAGTAACCTCATTTGTAGATGAAGCATTAGGGTTTCTCTGGATGGCGATCGGTTTATCATTTATTACATTGGTTGTTATTAATATCATTAACGGGCAGAACTGGCAAACGGCATTCACTTATTATATCCTCCTGTATGCGATCGGAACATTTATGACCGGCAGCCTGATCCGTTTTAAGCCATTGATCATTGGCGGGCTGATCAATTTTGCATTGGCGATCATTTCCATCAGGTTAAATTACGACAACCAGTTACTGATCGGCAGTGTGGCCATCTTGATCAGCTATATTATTCCGGGCCACCTGTTGCGCATGAAACATCAAAAACAAAAAAACTAATATCATGCTGGAAGAAAAGCAATTAACCGAGAAAGAAAGCCTTGCATTGATCGCATCTATGATCAACAAAGTAAAAAATTCCTGTATCGATTCCGGTATAGGCCCTTTATTCTGGGGTGTAATGATCACCATATGCAGCCTGATAACTTTTGCTGAATCAAATTTTCATTTCAAATTGGGATTTGATATCTGGATACTGTCACTCATCGCATTATTGCCGCAGATCTTTTTTACATGGCGCGCAAAAAAAGAAAAGGTCTTTATAGCGCATGATGAAACCATGATGAATTATGTATGGGGCACATTTACGGTCTGTGTATTTATGCTTTCGTTTTATAACAGCAAAACAGAAACATCCAACAGCATTGCATTGTATATGATGGTATTTGGCATACCAACTTTTATTACCGGCGGCATACGGAATTTTAAACCAATGATACTTGGCGGGCTTGTTTGCTGGATCTGCAGTATTGCGAGTTATTATGTTTCATTTGCAAACGGTATGCTGCTGATGGCATTATCTGCTGTGGCAGCATGGCTGATACCGGGAATTATTTTACGCAGACGCTACCTGAAAATGAAACATGTTTAAAGAACTGGACCCCATATTGCATTCACAGTTGCGCCTGGCAGTAATGAGTTTGCTCATTGCGGTTAAGGAAGCAGAGTTTACGTATATCCGCGAGAAAACCAATGCCACCGCGGGTAACCTGAGTGTACAGGTTCAGAAACTGAAAGAGGCAGGATATATAGAAGTAACCAAACAATTCAAAGATAACTACCCGCAAACTACCTGTAAGATCACAGCACAGGGCATTGAAGCATTTGAAGCGTACGTAAAAGCATTGCAGCAATACCTGCAGGCAGGGCAAGGTTGAGTTTAGTCTGGAGTCAGAAGTCTGGAGACTGAAATTTTAACTTTACTTCAGTCTCTGGACTTCTGACTCCAGACTGAATCATTGCTTACCTTTACATCCATGCAACCCATCGTTACGGTAACCGGCCTTACCAAACAATTCAAAAACATCACTGCCGTTCAGGATCTTTCATTTTCTGTAAATGAAGGAGACGTATATGGGTTTCTCGGGCAAAACGGCGCAGGGAAAAGCACCACGATACGGATGTTGCTGACACTGATCGAACCTACAAACGGCAGCATTGAAATATTCGGCAAAGAATTACATGCGCACCGGAATGAAATTCTATCCGAAATAGGCGCAGTGATTGAAAAGCCGGATGTTTATAAATATTTATCCGCTTACGAAAATTTAAAACTGTTTGCCAGGTTGAGTAATGTAAAAGTTACTGAACAGAAACTGATGGAGCAGTTAGATAAAGTAGGCCTGGCGCATCGTGCAAAAGATACGGTAAAAACATTTTCGCAGGGAATGAAACAACGGTTGGGTATTGCCATAGCATTGGTGCATGATCCACGATTGATCATTCTGGATGAACCAACGAACGGACTCGATCCGCAGGGCATTGCAGATATCAGGAACCTGATCCTTCATTTAAGCAGGGATCTGAAAAAAACGGTGATCGTTTCTTCACATCTGTTGAGCGAAATAGAACAGGTGGCTACCAGGATGCTGATCATCGATAAAGGAAAAAAGATCATTGAAGGGAATGCCGCTGATCTGTTTGATCCCGCCCAAACCATTGTTGAACTGCAGACATTTGATAATGCATATGCCCTGCAGCAACTGCAATTAAGCGGATGGGCGAATCATTTACAAACGCGGAGAGATACGGCTGTATTGATAAAACTTGACCGGCAGTTGATCCCCAAATTACATCGCGACCTGGTTGATATGGATATACAGGTACTTTCCTTACAACCACGTCATTCACTGGAAGATTATTTTTTACAAGTAACCTCGGGCAACCAACATGTGGACACTTATACAAATTGAGTTATTCAAGATCTTCCGCAGGCCAAGAACCTATATTGCTTTTGCAGCGATAACAGGTTTGATCGGCATCATTCAATTTGGTTTGAAACTGGATGGTGATTCGTATGTTGAATTCATGATGCGCGATATCACATCTTCCATTACGGTTGAAGGAAAAGTATTGAACGGGTATCAGGTCTGTTATATCTGTTTACAGGTTTTGCTGGTACATGTTCCGTTGCTGATCGCATTAGTGGCAGCCGATATGATCTCCGGGGAAGCCAATATGGGCACGCTCCGTATCATGCTTACCAAGCCTATCAGCCGCACAAAATTTTTACTTGCAAAATTTACGGCAACGGTTGCATATACACTGATGCTGCTCGTATGGCTCGCCATACTTGCCTTGTTTGTAAACATGATCCTGTTTGGCACCGATGACCTTTTCTTACTAAAATCAGAATACGTTGTTTTATTAAAGAAGGATGATATTTTCTGGCGGTATGTATGGGCATTTGGTTTTGCCGCACTTGCCATGATCACGGTTGCATCGCTTGGTTTTTTGTTTTCATTGTTTGCAGAAAACTCGATCGGCCCGATCGTGGCAACTATGAGCGTGATCATTTTCTTTACGATCCTGAGTACGTTGAATATTCCGGTCTTTAATAAGATCAAACCATTTCTTTTCACTACGCATATGATCGGCTGGAAAGAATTTTTTGATATCAAAGTAAACAGTAACAATGAAGCCATCATCGGCAGTATTCAAAACCCGCAGAAGATCATCAACTCTGCATTGGTATTGCTTTTGCATATTGTGGGATTTGTCGGGGCGTCAATATGGATCTTTAAGAAGAAAGATGTGTTGAGTTAAAAGTTAAAAGTGAATAGTTAAAAGTTAGTTATCCAAAAGAAAATGATTTTATATGCGAAGAAGAATTATATCATTACTGTTAACTATTAACTTTTCACTTTTAACTTATGTAACGCATGCGCAGGATATGACCGCGCTGGTAATGAAAGTAAAAACCAAACTCGATCAGGTAAATGATTATGAAGCCGATGGTAAAATGAAAACAGATGTATCTTTTATCAAGGCGCCGGTCGGAAAAGTAAAAGTGTATTTTAAAAAGCCAAATAAATTCAGGCTGAAAAAGGATGGCGGAATTTCTTTGTTGCCTAAAGGCGGCGTTTCGGTTAACCTCAATTCCGTATTTGCCACATCAGATTTTGTTGCGCTCGCAGCAGGCGAAGCGGTTGTTGACGGAATAAAAACAAAGATCGTAAAACTCTTACCCACCAACGAGAACAGCGAGATCGTTCTCTCAACTGTTTATATCGATGAAACAAACCTGCTGATCAGAAAATCGGTTACAACAACCAAAGAGAACGGGACATATGAAATTGACATGAGTTACGGACAGTTTGCACAATACGGCCTGCCAGATAAAGTGGTATTTAGTTTCAACACCAAAGATTACAAACTGCCAAAAGGCATCACCCTCGAGTTTGATGATAATGAAAAAAAACAAACTGACGCAGAAAAAATAAAAAACAGAAAAGGAAAAGTAGAGATCACCTATACCAATTACGTGATCAATAAAGGAGTTCCTGATGCAGTTTTCAAATAATTTTTCTATCCTTCATTCTCTTCAATCCGCTCATCCACTGCATTCGCGATCATTCGTGCACTCATTTTCTTCAGCGGGTTCTGCCGCATCTCTGCATAACCAAAACGTTTGCGGATAATTTCAATACATTCAAAAACAGATGCAACAAAAGAACTGTTATCGGCTTTGTTCTTGCCGGCAATATCAAAAGCAGTTCCATGATCGGGGCTGGTTCTCACGACCGGCAAACCGGCAGTATAATTCGTTCCTTCGCCAAGCGCCAGTGATTTAAAAGGGATCAGCCCCTGGTCGTGGTACATGGCAAGCACGGCATCAAACCTTTCAAACTGCCCGCGTGCAAAAAATGCATCGGCGCTGTAAGGGCCAAATACCATCATTGTATGTTTGGCTTCTTTGATAGCTGTTTTAATGATCGTTTCTTCTTCCGTGCCGATCAATCCTTCATCGCCGGCATGCGGGTTCAGGCCCAGCACGGCGATCTTTGGTTTATCAATACCAAAATCTTTTTGCAAACTGTTGTATATGATCTTTAGTTTACCAAGGATATTTTCACGGGTAATGTGTTTTGTTATTTCAGAAACAGGCACGTGTTCGGTAACCAGGCCAACACGCATGTTCTCTGCTATCATCAGCATCACAACATCCTGCACATTGAACATTGCTTTGAAATAAGGTGTGTGGCCGCTATAATTAAATTCAGCAGACTGTATGTTTTTTTTATGTATCGGCGCTGTTACCAAACCCTGTATGTGCCCGTCTTTCAGCGCTTGTGTGGCCTGTTGCAGAGAGATCAATGCATATTTGCCGCCAATATCTGTTAACTGCCCGGGTGTGATCGCAACTTCTTCTTCCCAGCAATTCACTAAGTTCACCTGTTTAGGATTTAAACGGTTAAGCTCACGTGTATTGGCATAATTGAGATTGAAATCAGCCAGGCCCTTCCGGTAAAAATTCAGGCTTTTATTACTCGCAAAAACAACCGGCGTACAGATATCCAGCAGGCGGTGATCGGATAATGTTTTTATGATCAGTTCTATACCGATACCATTCAGGTCGCCACAGGTAAATCCGATGATAGGTTTTTGCGTTTCGTTACTCATTTCAATTGTTTGAGTGGTAAAAATAAGAAGATTGAAGCAGGAAACGTCAACAACCCGCTAATGACCTATTTTTGCGCCGATGCAATACACGCTGAAAAAATCGCTCGGACAACATTTTCTGAAAGATGAATCGATCTGTAAAATGATCGTTGCAGCATTGCAGGAAGATCCCTTGGATAAGCTGGTAGAAGTAGGCCCGGGCGGCGGCGCGTTAACCAAATATTTATTGCCACTGAAGAATATCGACTTTAAAGCCGTTGAACTCGATGATGAAAAAGTAGTGTATCTCGAAAAAACATATCCCGCTATCAAAGGAAAGATCATTCACAAAAGCATATTGGATATTGATGCGCCGTTTGACGGATCATTTACCGTAGTGGGTAATTTTCCTTATAATATTTCATCGCAGATATTATTTAAAGTACTCGACTGGAAAGAACAGGTGCCGGTAATGATCGGGATGTTCCAGAAAGAAGTGGCGCAACGCATCGTTTCACAACCGGGCAGTAAAGTGTATGGTATCATAAGTGTGCTGGTGCAGGCATTTTATGAAGTGGAATATTTGTTTGATGTACCACCGGAAAGTTTTGATCCGCCGCCCAAAGTGATGAGTGGGGTGATCCGTTTAAAAAGAAAAACAGAACCTTTGCCGGTGCAAAGCGAAAAACATTTGTCTATCCTGGTAAAAGCAGCCTTTAACCAGCGCCGCAAAATGTTACGCAATGCAGTAAGGGGTATCTTTGATGAAACAGTTTTGAAGGATGAACTGTTCAACAAAAGAGCCGAACAATTAACTATTCACCAATTCGGAGAGCTCACTTTTAAAATGAAATGAACGGCATTAAAAATGAAATGTTTAAAGTGAAACAGATTTGCGTGTATACAATAAAATTCTGCAATAATCAGAGTGACTGTTGAAATAATTCTATTCAGTCCTTGTGGACGGACCTCTTTGGGTTCGGTGACAAGCGAAGCGAAGTCAGTGAAGATGATGCGTAGCACATCTTCGCAGAAGCCAAAGTAGTCCGGTAACAAGGACGAGGCCCAGCGGCCTTGAGCGACCCGGTTTTGCGATCAAAAGTCTTTATCATTTCAAGGTCATTTAGTAAATGTTTTAATAGCAAAAACACGTTAAAAAATAAAATGAAACCAAAGGTTGTCATAACATCCAATACACACTCATATCTTCTGCAAACCCTTGAAGCAAAAGGCTATGAAGTGATATGGAACCCGGCTATTACATACGATGAACTGAGCAGGCTGATCAGTGATGTTACAGGATTAGTGGTAACAACACGGTTGACGGTTGATAAAAACCTGATCGATAAAGCTGCACAACTTAAATGGATAGGGCGTTTGGGAAGTGGTATGGAACTGATCGATACGGTTTATGCCGAATCAAAAAACATACAATGTGTAAGCAGCCCTGAAGGGAACCGCAATGCAGTAGCGGAACATGCGCTTGGCCTGCTGTTGAATTTGATGAACAGGATCAGCAGCAGTAATCTCGAAATAAAAGAAGGCAAATGGATACGCGATGATAACCGTGCAGATGAACTCACCGGTAAAACAGTTGGCATCATCGGTTATGGAAATACGGGTTCTGCATTTGCTAAAATACTTTCATCTTTTGATGTGACTGTTTTGGCAAATGATGTTTATAAAGCCGGGTTTGCGAAAGGATATATAAGAGAAGCGGCGTTAGATCAAATAGTACGGTATGCTGATGTAGTGAGTATGCATTTGCCGCTAACTAATGAAACGCATCATTTTGCCGGTGATGATTTTTTTAATTCAGTGGAACGAAAACCCTATTTCCTGAATACCTGCCGCGGAAAAGTTACAGACACCAAAGCGTTGATCCGCGCATTGAAAAACGGAAAGATAAAAGCAGCAGGCCTGGATGTTCTGGAAAATGAGAAACTAACTACCTATTCTGCTGACGAACAGGACGACCTTAACTGGTTACTTGCACAGCCGAATGTGATCATCACCCCGCATATTGCCGGTTACAGCCAGGAAGCATTTTATTTAATGGCAAAAGTGTTGCTTGACAAGCTCGGTATTAAACCTTAACTGAGGTAGATCAACGTTAAACCGATCGTATCGTAACATGCATGGAAGATAATGCCATACCACATGTTCCCTTTGAATTTATATAACAGTATACTGGTAATAACAGCAAATAATGTTGCATGAATGATACCCGCAAACCCCTGTTGGATATGATATAAACCAAATATAGCGCTGGTGATCGATGCGGAAATTAAAAAACTGTGTTTGTTTCTGCCGAAAAGATTTCCAATCTTTTGCTGAAGAAATCCACGAAACACGATCTCTTCATACCAGCCGCCGATGATCCATGCCATCATCAATATAAAAACATAGTTGAAGATGTGGTGTTTGATAAAATCGAAAGCAGAAATATCTGCATCCTGTATTTTCAAAATATGGGTAAGAAAAGGCTGGATGAGAAAATGATATACGGCGCTCCAGCAAACAGCTATGGCCAATCCAACCGGAATTATCTTCCACGAAAAATCACTGAAGCGAAAACCGATATCGGCAAGGGTTTCATTTTGACGGCGCAAAACCCAGATCATCAACACAACTAAAACCGGGGCATAACTAAAAAAAGGAAGCGGCCAGTAATGTGGAAGAAATACCAGCAATGCAATGGTGGCAATGCTGAGTAATGGTTTTTGCTTTTGTGGCTTTGGCATGTCAATTCTTTTTCACGCCAAAATTTTCAACACTGCGGCCGCTTAAAAGCAATGAAGTTAGCTTGTCCATGTGAAGCGATTTTTCTTTAATAACTACATCGGATATATGAAGGTTGCTTGAATCTTTAAACGACAAAGATGCATGCAGAACCGTATCTATTCCGGAAAAACTGATTGCAGATTTGCCCGAAGCCTCAACAAAAATATTTTTTAAATGATCACCCACGATATCAACGCGTGAGCCGGAAGTTGCAATAATGGATAGGCTATCAGCAGCTGACTCACGGATGGAAAAACTTCCGGTTGCAACAATTATCTTTTTCAGCTCACTGCATGTAAGATATATTGGTAAATTATCGTAATCCCTTTCCTGTGCGGCATCGTTATCAATAAATAATGTATCATTTATAACATGATAACGATAAACATCCGGACGGTCAAAATAAATTGAAACGCTGGAAGCCTGCCCTGGCTTAACATAAATGTGGAAACTTTTATAAGTTGGTCCAGCAGTTGAAAGCGTTTCTTTTACATACGAAAAGGCCGGAAGATTCGTGGTAGTAAACGGGCTGTGTATATGGCCGGAACTGTATTCATTTTTTAATTTCAGATTGCCTGCTGTAAGTGTGCATATGGTCACAAGAATAGCAAGTGCTGCAAAAAGAAAACTTTTTTTCATAAAATGTTTTTATGCTTTGGGCGGATGATTTTCAGACGATCTGAATTGTTCTTTCAGATCATCAAAACTGATATTGAGTAAATGCGCTGTTTTAAAAATTTTCGGAAGTTCATTTTCAAGAAATTCTTTCTTTCTGAAATCCGTTGCTTTTTCTATTCCATCTGTTGCTACAAAAAAGCCAACGCCTCTTTTATTGTTGATGATATTTTTGGCCTGTAAAAATTCATAAGTGCGCATAACCGTATTGGGGTTCACTTCCAGCTGAACGGCCATTTCCCGCACAGAAGGGATCCGTTCATCTTCTTTGAAGCGTTTCAGCAGGATCTGTTCACAAATCAGTTCTGCTATCTGTAAGTATATTGCCTGTTGGTCGTTAAAATCCATCCTGCTTGTATTGATTGTTTAAACCTGTTTTTCTTTCAGCTTATAATAACTGGCCATCCAGAATGATACATAGGCAAAACCCGGAATGAACCAATACATAAAGTAGTACCAGCTTGATGGCAATGAAACAAATCCAGGTAAATCATTACCTGCATCTAACCTGATTCCCTGGTTAAAAAATTTACCGCCAGGCATATTTTTTTCGGGGATCATTGCCTGCATCGAATAAAAATTATAGTAGAAAATTGCACCACCGATCAATAAAATACAGATCGTGGTTTTTACAAAAGCATTTTTCTCAAAACAAAGTGAGCCGAAATGCGAAACGGCAGCTAGCATCAGCGAAAAGATGATGGTGCCTTTGGCTGTTTCACTGAAAAAATTAACGGGATGCGCTACATATTCCGGCAATTCTTCCGGCAATACATGTTCAGGAAATTTATGAAAGTGATTATACCAGTAACACATGATATTATCCGTTACGGAAAACAGAACAAGAAATGTGACTAGAAAAATTATTTGTGTAAATAAAAACCCCAAAGCGAGTTTTTCCGCCTGCGAAGCAGGAATATGCAGGAACTGGATCCCTTTTGCCTTATGCTGAAAAAAGCCATAGAAAGCAGCATTAAAAATGCAGATACTCAACATCAGGCTCCCGATAAAAATAGTCAGGATCGCATCCGGCTGGTACTCCCAGTGTAACATATTTAGAACAGTAATGCCACAGGTAACCAATAATATTCCAAACAGCGAAGCTCCCAACAATAAATAAGTATGTAAGTGTTCTTTGGTAAATTTTTTTACCAGTAATCCAAATCTTTTAAAGCTGAAAAAGTCGTTCATATCAGTTTTGATTGGAAGTGAATAATGATTGCATGATCGGTTTGTTTCCAATGGCCGCATTAAAAAATAATTCTGTATCCATCCGCCCGTAATTTTCCGGGTTCTCATTGATCAATACAGCGGAAGTGCCCAGCAGGTTATTTTCCGAATAAATACTTTCTGCAGCATCCGCTTCATTGTTGAACTGTCTGAAACAGATCTTCTGCAGTATGGTATCGATACCCGCATTCACGATCAGCTCACCGTTTTCTACGATCAGAATATTATCGATCAAAGCATCCAGGTCGCGAACCTGGTGTGTGCTGATGATCACACAACGTTCCTCACTGATCGTTGCAGCCATCATTTTCCTGAATTGCCTTTTCGAAGGAATGTCAAGCCCATTGGTTGGTTCATCTAATATCAGCAGGGCGGTATTGGCAGCGATCCCCAAAGCGATCCATGTTTTTTTCTTTTGACCGTAACTCATTTGTTTCAGGTTGGTAAGCGGTACATCAAAATCTTTCAGCAATGTGAGAAACTGTTGTTTGCTGAAGTTGGGATAGAATGGCGCATAATCATCAGCAAATGCGATCACATCGATATCGGGTGTTTCAATTTCTTCAGGTATCAAAAAGATCTTTTCAAGAAAAGATGGCTGGCGTTTTCCAGGCACATGCCCCATTACTTCTACTTTGCCGGAGCGCGGAAAAACAAGGCCGGCTATTAATTTCAGGAAAGTGGATTTGCCCGCACCGTTCTTTCCCAGCAAACCATATATATGCCCCCTCTCAACCTGAAGCCGCAGGTTTTTGTATAAAAGTTTATTTCGCTTGTAGCCAAAGTCAACATCAATAAACTGGATCATAAACAAGTGTATTAGTGTGATAGTACACTGCAAATATATACTTCCATCCCGTTCCGGCAAATTATTTTCATACTTCGCCTTTATATATGTGTACAGATAAGAAAGATTTTTTATTTTTGACGCCCTGCAACGCTGCAATCAAATGTGGCGTTGTATTTTTTTTGACTCTTTTAAACCGGAAGACTATGAGTGACGCTACTATGTATGTTACAAAAGAGACATTTGACAGGCTGCGCGACGAATTACATAAGATGAAAGCCATCGACAGGCCCGCTTCTTCAAGGGCCATTGCGGAAGCGCGCGAAAAAGGCGACCTGAAAGAAAATGCAGAATACGATGCCGCCAAAGAAGCGCAGGGAATGCTTGAGGCAAAGATCAAACAACTGGAAGGTGCTATCGCCAACGCCAAGATCGTTGATACCAACTCGATCGATACAAGCAAGGTTACTATTTTAACCAAGGTGACCATCACCAATATGGCCACAAAAAAGACCGTTACTTACCAGATCGTTGGAGAAAAAGAAGCGGATCTGAAACTGGGAAAAATATCAGCCGGCTCACCCATCGGCAAAGGATTGATGGGCAAAACCAAGGGTGAAGTTGCCGAGATACAGGCGCCGAATGGGGTGATGAAATTTAGAGTGGATGAGATAACGGTGTAAGAATTTTGGAATTTTGGAATTGGGAAATTTTGAAATTGATTTGAGCGTCAACTATGTTGACGCTTTCTTTTTTGCGGTTAGCTTAAAATTCCCCAATTTCCCGATTCCAAATTTCCCAATCCCCATGACCATCTTTTCCAGAATCATCGCCGGCGAAATTCCTTCTTATAAAATTGCAGAGAATGAAAAGTTCTTTGCGTTCCTGGATATTTTTCCATTAGTGAAAGGGCATGTGCTGGTAGTGCCTAAAATTGAAACGGATAAATTCTTTGATGTACCGGACAATTATCTGAGCGAACTGCTTGTATTTGCCAAACCTATTGCACATGCCATCGAAAGGTCATTCCCCTGTAATCGTTGCGGTGTAAGCGTTGTAGGGTTAGAAGTGCCGCATGCACATCTTCATTTGATCCCGATTAATAGTGCGGATGACCTGAATTTTAACCGCCCGAAATTGAAGTTATCTGCGGAAGAATTGAAGGAAGTGCAGGAGAAAATATTGGTTGAGTTAGAAGACTGAAGTCTGAAGACTGGAGTTTGAATTACTCCAGTCTCCAGACTTCTAACTCCAGACTATTTTTTTATTCTTCCCGGATTTTTAGAAACAAACTCATCCCACCCTTTTAATCCTTTCGAAACTTTTCCGATGATTGATGTTGTTTGATAGTGATGGCAGAGTGCAACAGCCAAGGCATCCGTTGCATCAAAATATTGCGGCTTTTCTTCAATGCTCAGAACACGCTGGAGCATTTTCCAAACCTGATCCTTGTCTGCATTGCCGTTTCCGGTGATGGATTGTTTAACTTTTTTTGGTGAATACTCTGTTACCAGAATTTTTGCCTGCATAGCGGCTGCGATCGCAACGCCTTGCGCACGGCCGAGTTTGAGCATACTTTGTACATTCTTTCCAAAGAACGGCGCTTCAATGGCAAATGTTGATGGCTGGTATAGTTTGATCAGATCGCAAACTTTTGTGTGTATCATGTCAAGCCGCGCATAAATATCTTTTTCTTTCGTCAGTTTTA
>Ga0206895_1179_pt1 | contig 15053 bp, 15 predicted proteins | sample Alteio_BWOrgHeat_51_FD_152967 | JGI IMG/M metagenome (GOLD analysis project Ga0206895, IMG submission 152967) | Enriched cells from forest soil in Barre Woods Harvard Forest LTER site, Petersham, Massachusetts, United States -... | ecosystem: Environmental > Terrestrial > Soil > Temperate forest >...
GCCGAATTCGAATTTCCCCAGGAACCGCTTACTCCCGGCAAAAACTTCGTCGGCCGCTGGCGGCCCTTGGAGGTTGCATCTGGCGTGCCCACGCCTTGGCAGCTCGATGCTGACGGCTGGGCCAAGTACCATGCGGAAATCGCGTCTGAGAATATGTCCGTGGACCTCAGCTTTGGCAGTGCCGACAACAACGTTTACCTGCTCGGGCCGGAAACCAACAGTCAGTTTCAAGGCGAGTGGGTCTATACGACGCTAACAGGCAGTAAAACGCTGGGAGCATTTACGCTCCACGCTGAACCATAAACTTCCTTGTTGCCAACTTTCTGGTTTCCTACGGCAACGTCAGGATAAAGAAGTCCGTATGGTTCTGGAACAGCACGATTGCCGCCGTTCCCGGCAGGCTGCTTTGGTCAACGGTTGTGAATGCACCAAAGCCAATTTCCGCAATGTACAAATGACCGGGCTGCAGCGTATTGGCGGGAATGGTATACGAAGTAAGGGCCGGAGCGCCATAGAAGGAAATGTTCTGTTGATGCAGTATCTTGTTCCCGTCCTGCAGATTTTTCGGATCAGTGGTGTTCACATCATCAATTTCAAACTGGATAATACCGCCGCTGGCATATTCCGGGAAGGTGTTGAACTGGATGGTCGAAGCCGCCCGGGCATTAATGCTCAGGTTGCCGGTGCTCCAAGTTCCGCCCGTTACAGCCGGGATATGCGGGAAGGCATCTGCAGGGACTGTCAAAGCAAGACCGTCGGAGAGACTGCCCACGCTGATGGAGTAATTACCCGCAGGTATGGTATTATCCATGTCTAACAGGGTATCAAATCCTTGGCCGAGAGACCAATCGCCGGAGTCGCTGCTATAGTTCAGATTAGTTACGTTAGCGGTCGGGTCAGTGAGGCTCGGGGTGGGCGTCAGGCCGCTGATGTCGGAGCCTGGGTAGGCCGCGATAAAGACCTGAGCATTAAACGCCGCGTTGTCATAGAGTGTGATGGCGGGCGTCGTCGGTGCTGTCGTGGAGATTTGCTGGAAATCCTGGAATTTGTTCACGCCCACGATTTGCACCGGATTAGCCAATGCCGCCGGGGTTATCAGTTGCATAAAGAAAGTACCATGGCCGCCACCACCCGTGAAATTACCCGTAACGGTATCAGTGTCAGGGTTCAATGTTCCGGTGCCGCTGCCCTTGCCGCCAAAGACGGTGAAGGACAGCATGTTCGAGGCATTGATGGTTCCCGTGGCGCCCTGGTCGCTGCCACCACTGCCATCGCTGTTATTTCCACTCGAAACATTGACGCTCGTGTTGCCGCTATTGTTGCCGCCTGAGCCGCCACCGCCGCCGGAGTTGCTGATATCCACAAACAAGCTGCCATCCGCAGCGAGAATCGCCAACAAGCTACCTTCACTGGACGAGCCATCGCCATTCACGCCCTGATAGGTGCCGCGGTAAAGCCCCGCGTTGGCCTGCTGGATGCCCGTGGCAACTTTGGGTGCGGCGGTCAGGGTAATGACGCCGGTGTTCCCCACGTCGTTGCCCTGTAGCGTGGCATTAAATCCGGTGCTATCCACCGAGCCACTGACGTTTCCGTCCGGAGTGATATCGAAGAAAGTCGTATCATCATTGATGGAGATGGGTCCAAGGTTGCCACCGGTGCTATTGCCGCCATCGGTGTTGACCGTTGACGTGGCGACGTGAATGAGCACCGCTGTGCCATCTTCGGCAACCACGGCGATTTTACCTTTGTTTCCAAGTGTGCCGGAATAAGTTCCCACATAAACGCCTGCTGCCGGTTCGGTAATCGTCACGATAATCGCTTTCGACGTCACTTTGCCAATAGAGTTGGTAATGACAACCGTGTAGCTGCCGGCATCGGTCGAATCCACTTCGGACAGGGTCAGCGTATTGCTGTTCTCCCCAACCGGGGTCGTACCCTTGTACCATTGATAGCTTAATTCGCCGGAACCTTGCGCCGACACAGTCAAGTTAGCTGTCCCGCCCGCCAAGACACTGACGGCCATGGGCGGTGTTTGGATGACAGGCACCGAGCCTACGCTCAACGTCGCCGGGTCACTGGTGTCATTACCCACGGCATTCGTGACGACACATTGAAACTGCGTGCCGGTCATACCAAGCGAGACGTTCTTGACGGACAAGGACGCTGTCGTCGCTCCGGCAATGGTGGTATTGTTGCTCAAATTCGTGAAGCCGCCATCCGAACCAAACGGCTTGCTCTGCCACTGGTAGGCGAGTGTGGCAGTACCGGTCGCCACCACTTTGAACGTCGCGGTCTTGCCCGCCAGGATGCCTTGGTCCGAAGGCGACGTGGTTACATTCGGCGGCGTGGATACTGCCAGCTTGACCACCGCGCTCTTTACCGATGCGGCTGGATTGCTCACGACTACATAATAGCTGTTCACATCACCGCTGCTGGCGCTGTTAATGGTGAAGCTGCTCGAGTTGGCTTCGCTAATGGCCGTGGTGCCTTTGTACCATTGGTAGCTCAATTCGGTGGAGCTATTGGCCGTGACGGAAAAAGTTACCTGGTTGCCCGCGACGACATTGGCCGGCTGAGGCTGGACGGAAATTATCGGAACAGTTGCCACTGTCAGTGTTCCCGGGGTACTCGTCACGTTGCCCCCCCCATTGGTGACCTTGCATTTGAACTGATAGCCATTGTAGCCTGTAATCACCGATTTGACGCTCAGCGTCGCCGTTGTGACTCCCGAATAAGGATTTTCATTGGCCATCGGCGCAAAAGTACCTCCGCCGTTCGTCGAAATCAGCCATTGGTAGGTCAATGTCGCCGTGCCCTTGGCGACCACTTTGAAGGTCACGGTTTTTGCCGGAACCGAGGCCACGCTCGTTGGCTGCGTCGAAAATGTCGGCGCTACGGGTGCGACCGCCGCGTTGGCGACAGCGGGAATGAAAGCGGTCAACACCGCGATTAAAAAACTAAGACGAAAAACAGAGTGGATTGCGCGCATGGATTTGGAAGGAATAGGCTTTGCGAAGAGAATAACGATTTTCGCTCCAATGTCCATCGTTCTCCCATCCTCTAGGGTGAAAATCCCGTGACGACCAAAACCAGCTCTAACAATCTGATGGGCTGTTTCTTAGGACTTTTCGCCGCGACATTTCCAGCTACTACTTCGACTCTTTTACAATCTTCTTATTCCCATCCCCCAACACAATCGTCCGGGGTTTCCACACTTTGGCTTCTTCCTCGGTCATCACCGCAAAGGTCATGATGACTAGCAAATCGCCCTTTTGCCCCAAATGCGCCGCCGCGCCATTTAAACAAAACGTCAACGAGCCTTCCGGTGCCGGTATCGCATACGTCTCAAACCGATTCCCGTTGGCCAGATTACCGACCAAAATCTTTTCAAACGGCAAAATGCCCACGCGGGCCATGTAGGCCGAGTCTATGGCCAGGCTGCCTTCGTATTCCAAGCGCGCGTCGGTGACTTCCGCCCGGAGGATTTTGGACCGCAGGATGTGTACTTGCATTTCCGCTGGAATACTGGCGTTGAATCGTGTGGAATGAATGCGCAAGGTGCGCAAACGGTAACTCTTGCCCGCCGCCCTGCCATCGTCAATCTCTGATTCAAGCCTCCTCTTCTCTCTTATATATAACATGTCTTCCCGCTGGATGAAACGTCTGGCCGTGCGTTCACGGCAATTTGAGGAATTTGCCGTGGATGTGGTCTATGGTCGGCGGGACTCCGGTAAGAGTGTGGCCATCTTTGGCGGGGTGCTCTTTGGTTTGTCGCGGGTCTTTGAAGGCATCGTGCGCACGCGCTACTGGCTTTATAAGCAACGCATTTTCCGCAACCAACCATTAGGCGTTCCTGTCGTCGTGGTTGGCAACCTCACCGTCGGGGGCACGGGCAAGACGCCGATAGTCGAAAAATTCGCCCGCTCGCTGGCCCTGCGTGGCCGCCATGTTGCCATTCTCAGCCGTGGTTACAAAAGCCGCTCTGAGCCCGCCTACCGCCGCTTCTGGCGCTGGATCAGCCATGGCGAAAACCCTCCGCCCAAAGTCGTCAGCGATGGCCAGAACGTCTTGCTCGATTCTGCGGAAGCAGGAGACGAACCCTTCATGCTCGCGCGCAATCTTCCAGGCGTCGTTGTCCTCGTGGATAAAAACCGCGTCAAGGCCGGCCAGTACGCCATAAAGAAATTCGGTTCCGATATTCTTTTGCTCGACGACGGTTTTCAATACATGCCGCTGCGCGGGCAGCTCAATCTCTTGCTCGTGGATAAGACGAACCCCTTCGGCAACCGCCAGCTTTTGCCCCGCGGCATCTTGCGCGAGCCTGTTGGCCACCTCCGCCGTGCTTCCTACGTCTTCATCACCAAGTCCGACGGCCAGCCCGATGGCGAACTGCGCCAAACCATTCGTGACCTTCATCCCGAGGTTGAAGTCATCGAATGCGCCCACCGGCCCGCGTATTTACAATCCCTCAATGGTGGCGGGCGGCACTCGCTCGAAGAATTGCGCGGCAAGCGTGTCGCCGCCTTCAGCGGTATTGCCACGCCGGAAAGTTTTGAGAAATTGCTCACCGAACTCGGCGCCGAAATTTGCGCAAAGAAACGTTTCCTCGACCACCACCGCTTTACCGCCGAGGAAATGGAACGCTTCTTCACCCGCGCCATGGACGCCCAGGCCGATATCATTGTCACCACCGAAAAAGACGCCGTCCGCCTGCCCGCCGATCTTTCCTCGCCTGCGCCCCTTTATTATCTCCGCCTCGAAATCGAAATTCTCAGCGGCGACCACGACTTCGACGCGGCCGTCTCCCGCATTTGCTTCCCGCGCGACAGCTTCCGCCACACCCGCACGCCCTTTGCCGCCGAAGTTGAGGAAGATTTGGATGAGTAACTTTCGCTGAATTTGTTCTGTATTCCATTCCCGGCCTCCGCCATTCTTGCCCCATGTCCGTCCAGGAGTACCGCCCGCTCATCATCCGCAGCAACCGCGCTGTCGGCGCCATGTTGTTGGAGAAAAAGCTGATCACCACCGAGCAACTGGAAACGGCCAACGAAAAGCTTTTGGAAAATGTCGAAAAGGGCGAGCTGCGCCGCGCCAACATTCTTCACGTGCTGATCTTTGAGATGCAGGTGCTCAACGACGACGCCTACCTCGAGGCCGTGGTCGAAAAACACGGTCTCAGTCTGATGGACCTCCATGGCTGCCAGTTCAAAAAATTTGCCGACCTGCACACCGATTTCGCCGCCTGCTGGGCCACCTGGACTGTTCCCTTCGACCTGGTGGAGGATTTTTACATGCTCGCCACGGCTTTTTATCCCAGCCCTCCGGCGGTCAAGTTCTGGACGGAAAAATACGCCGGCAAAAATATCCTCTGGTACGCCACGCCCGTCCGTTCCTTCCAGGCCGCGATGGAACGCCTGGAGAACATGAAGGGCGAAGCCAGCCGCGCCGCCGCGGCCAAAGCGCCCACCAAAGGCTCCACCAAATCGCCGATTCCGGCAAAAAAGGCATGAATTGATTTATCTTCAATACTACAACTTCATTGAAGCCCAACGCGCAGTATTGATAACATTCATTCGAGAATTATAAAATTTGTTAGTCCATTAAACCCCCGGTATCGACGCCCATGTCGGTAAATCCTCTACCAGTTTTAATCCCGCTCTTCCTTGGCTTTGCTGCGGTAACAATTTTTCTTTTTCGCTATCGGTCATCCGTGGGATTTACGTTTTTGGGAATATGCGCGATAGTAGCAATATTTTTTTGGATGAATACCGGAGTCGAAAGACGCATTGATGAGCAGATGACCTTTCAACTAGACGATAATTGGCATATCGTCACTTTGACGAGAAATGACGGGGAAAAATTTACCAATAATTCTCCACAATTATATGCCCGCTTAAAAGGTCGTTCGAATCAGACAGTTCACGTTGTCATTTGGGGCTCCTATGATTTCGGTAAAATGTACGCTTATTTCATCCGGAGCGTGGATGGCTTCGATCCTGACCCCCAAGCCAATGTAGCTGAGCAATAACGGGCTTATTTAACACACATCATCCCATCTTGATGCGTTGATATATAGGCTTGCCAGCGGGTGGAGTGGACGCTAATTTTGGCCCCTACTTATGCCCGACCGCTTCATCTTCTCTTCCGAATCCGTTGGCGAAGGCCATCCGGACAAGGTTGCCGACTTCATTTCCGACAGCGTCCTCGACGCCTGCCTCGCCCAGGACCCGCGCTCCCGCGTCGCCTGTGAAACGCTCGTGAAGAGCAATTGCGTCTTTATCGCCGGCGAAATCACCACCAAGGCCAAGCTCAATTACGAGCAGATCGTCCGCGACGCCATCCGCGAGATCGGCTACATCAATGCCGACGACGTTTTCCACGCCGACCACGTCTTTGTCACCAACGCGCTGACCCGCCAGTCCCCCGACATCGCCCAGGGCGTGGACGCCAAGAAGGCCAAGGGGAAGAAAACCGCCGAGCAAGGCGCCGGCGACCAGGGCATTATGTTCGGCTACGCTTGCACGGACACCCCGGAGCTCATGCCCGCCCCGGTGATGTTTGCCCACCGCCTCAACCGCGCGCTGGCCAAGATTCGCAAGAACACCGACCGCGCCCCGTGGCTCCGCCCCGACTGCAAATCGCAAGTCGCCGTCGAGTACATCGACCACAAGCCCGTGCGCATCACCAACGTCGTCATCTCCACACAGCACGCCGCGTCCGTTGACCACCGCACCATCGAAAAGTTCTGCATCGAGCAGGTCATCAAAAAAGTTTTGCCTGCCCGCCTTCTGAAGAAAACCGAGTTCCTCATCAACCCCACCGGCAAGTTTGTCGTCGGTGGCCCGCAGGGCGACTCCGGCCTCACCGGCCGCAAGATCATCGTGGACAGCTACGGTGGTTGGGCCCGCCACGGCGGCGGCGCTTTCTCGGGTAAGGACCCGTCGAAGGTGGACCGTTCCGCGGCTTATATGTGCCGCTGGGTCGCCAAAAACGTGGTCGCCGCGAAGCTCGCCACCAAGTGCGAACTCCAAATCGCCTACGCCATCGGCCACCCGAAGCCCACGTCCATCCACGTAGACACCTTCGGCACGAACACGATTTCCGAGCGCAAGATCATCAAGGCCATCAACGAGGTCTTCTCGTTCAAGCCCGCGGACATCGTCGAGCAGCTCAACTTGCTCCGCCCGATTTACCGCTCCACGACCAACTATGGCCACTTCGCCAAAGCCGGTCTCCCCTGGGAATCCACCGCCAAAGTCGGCGCGCTTCTCAAAGCCTGCAAGTAACCTTTAAATAAAAACACTTCCGTCCCTATGAGCACCACCACCACCGCTCCCGACTATAAAGTCGCCGACATCTCCCTCGCCGACCTCGGCCGCAAGCGCATCGGCATGGCCGAGCACGAAATGCCCGGTCTCCTGTCCATCCGCGCCAAGTACGCGCCCAGCAAGCCCCTCAAGGGCGTGCGCGTCGCCGGCTCGTTGCACATGACGACCGAGACCGCCGTCCTCATCGAGACGCTCGTCGCCCTCGGCGCCGATGTCCGCTGGGCCTCGTGCAACATCTTCTCGACCCAGGACGACGCCGCCGCGGCCATCGCCAAGGGCGGCACGCCCGTCTTCGCCTGGAAGGGTGAGACGCTCGAAGAATATTGGGACTGCACCTGGCGCATGCTCACCTGGCCCTCCGGCCAGGGCCCCGAGATGATCGTGGACGACGGCGGCGACGCCACGCTCCTCATCCACAAGGGCTATGAACTCGAAAACGGCAGCGACTGGGTCAACACCAAGTCCGACAGCCACGAAGAGCAGGTCATCAAGGACCTCCTCAAAAAAATTCACAAGGAACACCCAGGCCATTGGCACAAAGTGGTGAAGGATTGGAAAGGCGTCTCCGAGGAAACGACCACCGGCGTGCACCGCCTGTACCAGCGCCTCGAGGCCGGCCAGCTCCTCGTCCCTGCCATCAATGTCAACGACTCGGTCACCAAGTCCAAGTTCGACAACCTTTACGGCTGCCGCGAATCCCTCGTGGACGGCATCAAGCGCGCCACCGACATCATGATCGCCGGCAAGACCGCCGTCGTCTGCGGTTATGGCGACGTGGGCAAAGGCTCCGCCCAGTCCCTCCGCGGCCTCGGCGCCATCGTCGTGGTCACGGAAGTTGACCCCATCTGCGCGCTGCAAGCGGCCATGGCGGGCTTCCAGGTTACCACCGTGGAGGACATGCTCCCGACCGCCGACATCTACGTCACCTGCACGGGCAACTACGGCATCATCACCCTCGAGCACATGCTCAAGATGAAGGACCAGGCCATCGTCTGTAACATCGGCCACTTCGACAACGAAATCCAGGTGGACAAGCTCAACGTCGCCCCCGGCGTCAAGAAGGTCAACATGAAGCCCCAGGTGGACCGCTACGACCTGCCCTCCGGCCACAGCATCTACATGCTCGCCGAAGGCCGCCTCGTGAACCTCGGTTGCGCCACCGGCCACCCCTCGTTCGTGATGTCCAACTCCTTCTCGAACCAAGTCCTCGCGCAGCTCGACCTCTGGGCCAACCGCACCAAGTACTCGCCCGGCGTTTACATCCTCCCCAAGAAATTGGACGAGGAAGTCGCCCGCCTCCACCTCGAGAAAATCGGCGTGAAGCTCACGAAGCTCACCAAAGTCCAGGCTGACTACATCGGCGTGCCCATCGAAGGGCCGTATAAGCCGGAACATTATCGGTACTAAATCGAACTTAAAACTTTAACTAACAAAGACGCAAAGAACTTTATGTTCTTTGCGTCTTTTTGTTTTAAGCTTAACAACTAAATAAAAAACAAAATGAAGAAAATTCGCACAGTTGTATGGATGGACGATATTCCGATCGCAAATATTGAAGACACCGAGAATCGAGTGGTGTTTTCTCTTCGTGACAACGAAGCGAATCATGTGACTGTTTCAAGGAATCCTGCAACCTTGGAATATAATTTTGAGGTTAGTTCAGGACAACCGGTCGGTTCTGTTTGGGACGAGGCAAGAGTGAGGATCGCAAGGTACGAAGGGTATAAAAATCCTGAAAAACACGCCAATTACCATATGAATGAGCCGCTTACCAATAGGGCAGACATTGGAATATCTTTGATCACATACAACCTCCCAGTGCCTTTCAAGCCGATGAAAAACAAGCATAGCAAACTGCCGGGGATAAGACTCAAAAGTCCAGCACCTTTATATGAAATCAGTTTATATTTTTCGCCAAAACGTATATATACAAACGAGTTTTCCCAGAATTATGAAGCGGCAATTGGCAGACTGGTGATTGAGTTGAAGGGTCGAAAGGTCAAATAGTTGGAGGCTCAAGCGGGAATCAAGTGTTTTAATAAAAGATGGGGACTTTAAATACTGTAACGTCTTCTTGATTTTATGAAATATTTTGATAAAAAAGCAAAGCCATGTATGCATTTATCAGTTATTCAACTGTCGATCGGGAATGGTCGAGCATAGTAAAGTCCGCGCTTCGTGTAGCCGGCTTTAATGGATTTCAAGCACACCAAGATCTGCAACTCTCTGAGGAATGGAAGTCGGCAATTCTAGAAGAATTGAAACGGGCAACTATTTTCGTTGCTGTGTTAAGCAAGGATTTTAAGGGATCGGACTGGTGTTCTCAGGAAATTGGCTTTATCATTTCACGACCTGACGTTCTGATAATTCCATTATCAATTGATGGAACTGTGCCATACGGCTTTTTTTCACATCTTCAAAGTGTTCGCGTTCATGATGAAAACGAAGTAAATCAAGCTATTCAGGAGGTTCTTTTAAGGAAAAAGCCAAGACTTGCAATTCCTGCTTGGATCAAACGGGTGGAGACTGCTCCATCATATCGAGACGCCGAGGCAATTGTGAGGCCGATGGTAACTCAATTTGGCAATTTTACTGATGAAGAGGCAATTGCTTTTGCTACGGCTGCGCTTAAAAACGGCCAAGTTTGGGACGCGGCCCGTTGCAAAAGCGACTACTTGCGTAATTTTGCAAAAAGACATTGGAAGATTCTTCCAAGCGTCTTAAAAAAAGGTTTTATTGAAAAAGTCGAAATGACTGAAGATGAACTGGATTAGGGCCAAAAAGAGGGCCAAGAAGGGTTCAGGCTCTAAGTTTTGTAGTAAAAAATCTCCAACCTCCCCAACCCAACCAACCTTCCCAACGCAGCCAACCGAGTTCTACCGCTTTTTCGTTTTAAGGTTTATCCTGCCGGGCCTATGTCCCGCCACGGCAAAATCGCCCGCCTCCCTCATGCCCTCCGCGACGAGCTGAACCAGCGCCTCCTCAATGGCGACTCCGGCCCCCAGCTCGTCGCCTGGCTCAATGCCCGCGACGACGTCCGCGCCGTCCTCGCCGAGCACTTCGCCGGTCGTCCCATCACCGAGGACAACCTGAGCGAGTGGCGCCGGGGTGGCTACCGGGACTGGCGGGAGAAACAAGAAACCCAGTCTTTAGTCCGCCAGTTCGTGGACGAATCCGGCCAGGTAGTCGCCACCGGTAGTACTTCCTTGGCCGAGTGTCTCTCCACCACTGCCGCCTTGGGCTTGGGCGTCTGCTTGCGGCAGGTCACATCGTTCGATAAACCGCTCGACTCCGCCGACCAAAAACGGATTCTCGCCTTGTCCCGCGAGGTCACCCGCCTGCGCCGTAGCGACCTCCAACAGCAAACTCACGCCCTTCTCCTGGAAAAATGGCAGGTCGCGCAAACCTCCCTGGGCTAAATCGGAGTAAATCGGGCTAATTCGGGCCTAAAATTATTTTCCCTGTTCTTTCCTCTCTTCCCGGCCTCTCCGTTATTTCTCTTTTCATGAGGAGGTGCCGGCGCTAATTTCATCTCCGTCGGTCGAAGTTAAAGATCTTTATTCCGTAACATGCGTTTTTTCTCCCTCAAGGGTTGGCTTTTCATCGCATGTGTTCTGGCTGAATTTTTACCCGGTTGTTTGCATGGCGCAATTCCGGCGGACGACCTGGCTTTTCCCGCCCTGACCAACAACGGCGAGCAGCCTCCTTTTGTTCCGATAAGTGTTACCGATAGGTTTCCACGCCATCCCGGCCAGCCCGCCAGCATCATTCATGTCGACTCTCAAGGCCATGCCACCGTCGAACCCATCGATTTCTTAAAAGGCCATAGCCTCCTCGGCTGGGACGTCGCCACCTTGGACCAAGTCGCCACTTGCGAAAAAAGCCCCGATCATGCCGACGAGCTGGTGTTGAAGTATTATAAAAATAAAGTGCTGGCCCAGGCTTTCCAGCTTTCGGTCACGGATTACATGGGGGAACTGCGTGTGCCGGATTGGATGCTTTTGCTGCCCGATAAAAACTGCTTGATACTCAATTCACCGCGGATCGACGGGGAGGACCTGATCCGGTTCGACCTAAAAACCGGCGCCCGGAGGGAATTGAAATATAATGTGCCGACCAATACGGACAACACCGAAAACTGGATTCAATTCGGGGCAGAACCGGTCTGGGATGCCAAGGAGCAAAAATTAATTATGGAGGTTCGCCAGAAGGTTTCAGGCCGTATACAGGAGTCTTTGGCTTTGCTCGATCCGGACACCCTGACGTTTCAAGTGGCTGTGCCCATTAAGTACAATACGAGTATTAACGAATTACTGGCGTATAATCCGAAAAACGACTCGGTAATCTTCTACGGAACGTGCGACGGCATCTTCACCCGCGGCGGCACCACCGGCTTTTACGAAATGTCCCTGCACACGGGGGACTATAAATTGCTGATGGAGGAATCTTCCGACATCGATCGGCCAGGGCGAATAGCTTTAGCGCTCCTACGGGAAACAGTATTCGGGGCTAAGCCAATGCCCGCCGCACCCATGATAGGGGTCAAATACATCGCCATGCTCAACTCTCGCTATGTGGTCATGATGCGGGCGAATTTAGGCGGCCTCACGGGACCTGAAGATGAAGTAGACCCCCACGCCTACCTGATTGATTTACAGGCCAACAACTGGAAAGTCATGACGGGCCTAAATTACTTCACCTGGCCTATCGGCCAAAATGGAGTTACTGCCAAGTAGAAGATTGGTTTTAAGTTTTGGAGTTGGCTGCGAGGTAAATCCTCATTTTGTTAATTCTGTCGAAAAAAGCCGCTTTTACAGAACATTTAGTAATCTTCACTTGACAATATGTACGTTGTACATTACATTCACGCCATGGACCAAAAAATCAATCCCACCACTCAAGCCTACCGCCGCTACACTTGGGAGTTTGGCGCGTCGATGCTCGGCTACATCGTCGTCATCATCCTCAGCCGAATGCTGCTGCATTCGCTGACTACGCCTCCTGACCGCTGGCAGTTCGCCGTCGCGCTGCTGCCGCTGATTCCGGTCATCTTCGTTTTTGTCGCCATCGTACGCTTGCTCTTGGCGACTGACGAGTTGCAGCGGCGTGTCTATGTCAACTCGCTGGCTATCGCTGGCGGTGTCACCGCACTCCTCGCCGTCACCTACGGCCTGATTGAAAGCGAGCAATTCCCTCCGTTGTCGGCCTGGTGGACGTACTCCGTCTTCATGATCTCCTGGCTCATCGCCACTTTTTTTGTCCGCCGCTCCTACCGATGAAAAACCGCCTCAAAATCCTCCGCGCCGAACACGATTGGTCCCAAGCCGAGCTGGCGGACCGCGTCGGCGTCGCCCGGCAGACGATCATCGCGCTCGAAGCCGGCAAATACGCACCGAGCCTTCCGCTCGCTTTCAAGCTCAGCAAGATTTTCTCCAAACCTGTGGAGGAAATTTTCATCGCGGAGCCAACAGACTAATGCCCGTGTTATATATTCTCCGTGTGCAATGGGGTGTAGTGCTCTTTTCCCGCTCTTGCCACGCTACCTTGGGCACTTAACGTAGACCTCATGCCCCTCCAACCCCGCTGGTCATTTTCTATTCTTCGTCACCATGCTGCATGGCTGGCAATTGCCGCGTTGGCCATTTTAGCCGGTTGCGCTGCAGTTCCACCTGCCACCACTTCGACCGCACTTCCGCCAGGAACAAAATGGCTCGACGCCTGGGGCACGAGTTTCCTGCCCACGACCATCAACGGCCAGCCGCGCGAGGTGCCGACATTTGCGAACCAGACCATTCGCGAAACGGTTTACACCAAGCTCGGCGGCTCGAGCGTGCGCGTCAAATTCTCGAATAAATTTCAATCCGACCCCTTGATCATCGGCTCCGCCCACATCGCCCTGCGTTCGGGCCCGGGTTCCATTCTGCCATCGTCCGACCATCCGCTGACTTTTGATGGGGCCGCCACGGCCATCATCGCCGCGGGCGAAGAATTGTGGAGCGACCCCGTTGCGCTGGCCGTGCCACAGCATACGGATGTTTCCGTCAGCATTTTTATTTCCAAGGCGCAAAAGCCGACGGCCGTCCACTTTACCGGCCTGCATACCGTTTACCTTTCCGCGCCAGGCGATTTCACTTCGGCTGAGACCATGCGTGCTGCCGCCGCGCCGTTGATCGGCGCCCCCAGCACGATGGTGTTTTTCATCTCCGACTTACAAGTAACCGCTCCGGTGCGCACCAAAGTCATTGTGGCCCTCGGCGATTCCATCACGGACGGCACCAACTCCACAACCGATGCGAATACTAATTGGCCCGACCAGCTTTCCGCGCGCCTGCCCGCGTTGCCCGATGGCACGCCCGTTTCGGTGCTGAACATGGGCATCGGGTCGAACCGCCTCGTCACCGCTGATGCCGCGGGACGCTCCGGCGTGCATCGCCTGGACGACGATGTCTTTGCCCGCCCGAACGTGACGCATTTGATTGTGCTCGAAGGTATCAATGACATCAGCGGCGAACATCCCAAACCGGAACAGCTTATTGCCGCCTACCAGGAAATTATCAATCGCGCCCACGCGAAAGGCATCAAGGTCTTCGGCGCCACATTGCTACCCATTCAGAAATCCTATAAGGACACCCCGGAAAATGAAGCCACCCGTGAAGATGTGAATATTTGGATCCGCACTTCGGGAGCATTCGATGCCGTTTTCGATTTCGACAAAGCCGTCGCCGATCCCGCCAACCCGCTGATAATTCGTGACGACCTTACCACCGACCACGTTCACCCCAATTCCGCCGGTTATCGCCTCATGGCCGAAGCCATTGACCTGAAGCTTTTCGAATAAATCAGCGCCGCATTCGCTCACTCTATTTCCCTTTGAGCATTTTCACTTCATCTTCCAGCTCCTTAATTCTCTCCGCCAATTTCGCCACCAGTCCGCGCACTTCTTCCTCGGTATAACGCGGCGTGATGTACTGTGGACAATTCCAGTCATAGCTCACGACTTTGATGAGAAATAGCCGTTCCACTTTCTCTCTCAGCTCCGGCGACGGCGTCAATTTGTCCGCCAATTCTTTGTCGTCCTTGGCATCCAGCACGCGCGCATGGCCGAGGATTTTCAACCGCTCCTTGCGTGGGTAATCCATTAAAAATAGCGACACCCGGTCGCTCGCCGTCAGGTTTCCAGTAGTGAGCATTTGCCGGTTCCCCTTGAAATCCGCAAAGCCCAGCGTCTCCGCATCGAGCACTTTCAAAAAGCCTTTGGGCCCGCCTCGGTGTTGCATATACGGCCAGCCATTGCTCGTCACCGTCGCCATGTAAAAGCTGTCGCGCCGCACAATGAATTCCTGCTCCTCTTCGCCCAGGGGATCAATTTCCCCGAGCGACGGCACAAACAACGCCTTCCCGTAATAATGCGCCTGCGCCGCCAGCACCTCCGGCGTGAAATAGGTTTCCAGGTAACGGCTGGCCATGGCGTAGAGGATTGTTGTGCCTGACGTTAGGGGCGAAATCTACCCGCGGCAACCGTTTCTTCCCGGCCTTTATTTTCTTTTGTCCGGTTCAGCCCTTCCCGGGTATTATCTCCTGTAAATGACTCCCGATAACGACCTGCTCCGCCAGTACGCCGGGCAAAATGACGAGTCGGCCTTCACCGAATTGGTGCGCCGCTACGTGGACATCGTTTACTCCGCCGCGCTGCGCCAGGTCAACGGCGACGCGCACCTGGCCCAG
>Ga0206895_1176_pt2 | contig 14718 bp, 13 predicted proteins | sample Alteio_BWOrgHeat_51_FD_152967 | JGI IMG/M metagenome (GOLD analysis project Ga0206895, IMG submission 152967) | Enriched cells from forest soil in Barre Woods Harvard Forest LTER site, Petersham, Massachusetts, United States -... | ecosystem: Environmental > Terrestrial > Soil > Temperate forest >...
TAGTTACAATGAATACGCTAAAACCCGCCCGATTTAATTCTGCAATGGCTTCAAGACTTCCAGGAATTGCTTCCCATTCATCCGGTGATTTTATATATTCGTCCGAATCATAGTTGATCACCCCGTCTCGATCTAAAATAATATAAGGCATAAGGGTAATCTACTGTAGCAAAGCGATATCGGCGACATGCAAAAATAATTCACGTAACTCTTTAAGCATCAACAACCGATTTTCGCGTCGTGGCAGATCCTCGGTCATGATGAGCACTTTATCAAAAAAATTATCAACCGGTTCACGTAAATGGGCAAGCTCCGCTAAAATGACTTGGTATTGAGTGGAGTCGGAGAGAGAGGTTAACATCTTTTGTTGCGCGGTTAGCGCTGTGAAAAGCGCGCGTTCCTCCTCCATTTCAAATAATGTTTTATCCACCGTGTGCAAATAAATTGGTGTTGTCAATTTGGCAAGCATATTGCTCACCCGTTTATTGGCAACACTCAAGGCGTTTGATTCAGGCATGCTTTTAAAACGTTGCACGGCTTGAATCCGACAATGTAAATCATAAGGCTCTGAAATGGATAACGCAGTGACCGCAGCTAACACATCGGGTGCAATCCCTTGATCTTGATAAAAAGGTTTTAAACGTTCCAGCATAAAATTTAGTACATCACTGACGACGTTTTTATTTTCCAGCGGGATGGTATAAGCGCTGAGGGCAGATTCTATGAGTGCCTTTAAATCGAGGTTGAATTTTTTCTCAATGAGAATTCTTAATACACCTATCGCTGCGCGTCGTAACCCAAAAGGATCTTTATCCCCTGTCGGCGGTTGATTTGTACCAAATAGTCCGACCAAGGTATCCAGCCGATCCGCAATGGCTAACGCAGCACCTAGAGTCGATGCAGGAAGCGCATCATTTGAAAAGCGCGGTAAATAGTGTTCACTGAGAGCAGTAGCGACTTGGCGCTCTTCACCATCCGCTAACGCATAATATCCCCCGGCGATTCCTTGTAGCTCCGGGAATTCGCCAACCAGAGCAGTGGTTAAATCGGCTTTGGCTAAGAATCCCGCCCGCGCTGCGGCTTGTTGATCAGCTGCAATTAAGTTCGCGATGGCTAATGTGAGATGAGATAAGCGCTGCGCTTTGTCATATAACGTCCCGAGTTTTGCTTGAAAGATAATTTGCTTTAATTTTTCAATGCGATTATCAAGGGTTACTTTTTTATCTGTTTCAAAAAAGAAAGCGGCATCTGCTAAGCGCGCGCGTAATACGCGCTCATTACCCTGAATAACCTGTTCGGGATCTTTACTTTCAATATTTATAATAGTGATAAATTGGGAGCATAATTTCCCATTCGGGTCGACAATAGGAAAATAACGCTGATGATCTTGCATTGCAGAAATTAAGGCTTCTTGCGGAATCGCTAAAAAAATCTCATCAAAATTACCTTCAATCGCAACGGGCCATTCCACTAACCCTGTCACTTCATCCAGTAACGCGTCATTGATGTAAACCTGGCTGTTTTTTGCAATAGCAGCTGCGCGAATGACACTTTTACGCTCATTAAAATCTGCGATGACAAACGCCTCTTTTAATTGGGCTGAATAATCATCCGGTTGATTAATGTCAAGCCAGCCGCTGCTCATAAAACGATGGCCTCGGGTTTTACGGCCTGTTTGGCAACCTAAAATTTCTGCATCAATGACTTGCTTGCCATATAAAAGAATCACAGAGTGTACGGGGCGAACAAATTCAATCGTCTGATTTCCCCAGCGCATACGTTTTGGAATGGGTAAAGCATCGAGCGCTTGTTGAATGATAGTCGGTAAGAGTTCGCCGACCGATTTTCCTAATACGGCTTGTTGAAACCCAACCCATGTGCCCGTTGCATTTTTAATAGTGAGTAATTGGTCAACTGTCGTATGACAAGAACGGGCGAAACCAAGACAGGCGGGGGTGGGATTATTATCTTTATCAAACGCGGCTTGAAGTGCGGGTCCCTTACGTTCCACCAAGGTATCTGCTTGTCTTTCCGCTAAATTTTTTACGATTACCGCTAACCGACGCGGTGTGGCAAATAGTTGCGTTGCGTCAAAAGAAAGTTCTACTTTTCGCAGGCGTTCCTCTATTTCCTGTAAAAAAGCCCGCGCTAATTTAGGCAGTGCTTTGGGGGGCAATTCTTCGGTATGAATTTCAACGAGAAAATGGGTCATGATATTTTATCCTGCAACAGCGGAAAACCGAGTGTTTCACGCGCTTTATAGTAACTTTCAGCGACCGCTTTAGCTAAACGGCGTATTTTTAAAATATATTGTTGACGCTCCGTCACAGACAAGGCGCCTCTTGCATCTAATAAATTAAACGTATGGGAGGCTTTCATCACCATTTCATAAGCGGGCAAAGGAAAACCTTTGTCTATCAAGCGTAAACTTTCTTGTTCGTAGGTTAAAAATTGTTTAAATAATAATTCTACATTGGCAAGGTCAAAATTATAGGTCGACATTTCAACCTCATTTTGATGAAACACATCCCCATACGTGATAGTGCCTAAAGCCGTTTTACTCCACACTAAATCATATAAATTATTGACCCCTTGCAGCGACATGGCCAAACGTTCCAATCCATAAGTAATTTCACCGGAGACAGGTTTACACTCTAAGCCGCCCACTTGTTGGAAATAAGTAAATTGGGTGATTTCCAAACCATTTTGCCACACTTCCCAGCCTAGACCCCAAGCTCCAAGGGCGGGGTGCTCCCAGTTATCTTCGACAAAACGGATATCATCGATTAAAGGATCAATACCTAATGCGCGCAAGGAATCGAGATATAAATCTTGAATCTGAGAAGGTGAAGGCTTGAGAGTCACTTGAAATTGGTAATAGTGTTGGACGCGGTTGGGATTTTCACCATAGCGTCCATCGCCAGGCCGTCTGCAGGGTTGTACATACGCCCCCCCGCCAGGGTTCAGGGCCAATGGCGCGTAGAAAAGTGGCAGGATGAAAGGTGCCAGCGCCTACTTCCATATCGAGAGGTTGGACGATGACACAACCTTGCTCGGCCCAGAAAGCTTGTAGGGTTGCGATCATCCCTTGAAGGGTTTTAACATCATAAGTGTTATTTTTCATAGCGTCTTCGCTTGTTTCAATGAGCGCGGAATTATAGCATTGTTAGATAGAATGCGTACAAATGTGTTTATCGTGTGTAGCTGCAGGACGATGAAAGGCGGGTTGGGCCGAGGGATTTCTTGTACTCTGTTGATATTCTTAGCATACTATATGACATAAAAACAAAATTGAAAGGTGACTTATGACAAATATAACCCCTAGCGCACTTCCAAAATTTAGTCACATTATCCCTGAAAATATAGAAGCCATTATCAAGCAAGCGATTAGCAAAAATAACAATGAAATCAAAAAACTATTAAATAATTCTACTCCCTATACCTGGGGAAATTTAATGGCACCGCTTGAAGAAATGAATGATCAACTTAGTAAATGTTGGGCTCCCATTTCCCACATGCATGCGGTGGTTGAAACGGATGCCTTGCGTGCGGCTTATAAAGCGTGCTTACCGATTTTATCCGATTATTATACAGATTTGATGCAAAATGAATTATTATATAAGGCCATCCAATCGATTGCAGAAAGTCCTGTCTACAGCACCTTTCACCCTGCGCAACGTAAAATCATTGCTAATGATCTACGGGATTTCAAGTTAGCCGGTGTGGATTTAGCGCCTCAAGATAAAATTTGCTACGGCGAATTGCAAAAAAAATTGAGCCAATTATCGACACAATTTTCGGAAAATATTTTAGATGCCACTCACGCTTGGACCTTGCATGTCACAGAACGTGAAAATTTAGCCGGATTGTCCGACGAAGCGTTGGAGCTTTCCGCGCAAAATGCAAAAGAGCGGCAACTTACGGGGTGGGTGTTTACCTTAGATTATCCTTCTTATTCGAGTTTTATCAAATATGCGGAGAATAGAGAGTTGCGCCACGTGTTATATGAAGCTTATGCTACCCGTGCTTCCGACCAAGGGCCACATGCCGGCCGTTGGGATAATACACCCATTATGGATTCGATTTTAAAAGCACGACATGAACTCGCTCAACTATTAGGATTTCATAATTTTGCTGAATATTCTCTTGCAACCAAAATGGCAGAAACCCCAGAAAAAGTGTTAGCCTTTTTGCATGACTTGGTGGTTAAATCGAAACCGTTTGGTGAAAAAGATATCCATGCGCTACGTGAATTTGCTAAAGAAGTGGATGGCTTAGAACAGCTCGAAGCGTGGGATGTGCCATATTACACAGAAAAATTGCGTAAAACCCGTTATGCGCTTTCTCAAGAAGATTGCCGGCCCTATTTCCCGATTCATAAAGTCATGAAGGGCATGTTTGCGATCGTCAATAAATTATACGGTTTGAAAATTGTTGAACGTCACGATGTCGATACTTGGCATCCTCAAGTGCAATTTTTTGAAGTCTATGATGAAGAAGGGCAGTTGCGCGGTTGCCTTTATACGGATCTGTATGCACGCTCTCATAAGCGGGAAGGGGCGTGGATGGATGACTGTCAGGGCCGTAGACGGTTAGTCGAGGGTAATATTCAAGTGCCGATTGCTTTTTTAACCTGTAATTTTACGAGACCTCTCGAGAACAAATCCGCGTTGCTTACCCATGAAGAAGTTTTAACACTGTTTCATGAGTTTGGGCATTGTTTGCATCATATTTTGACCCAAGTGGATTTTTTAGGGGTTTCAGGCATTAATGGGGTCGCCTGGGATGCGGTTGAATTTCCGAGTCAGTTTTTTGAATTTTGGTGCTGGGATAAAGAGGCTCTTAAACTCTTATCTGGGCATTATGAAACCGGGGAGCCCTTGCCGGATGCGTTGTATGAAAAATTAATGGCGGCTAAAAACTTTCAAGCCGGTATGCACATGTTGCGTCAGCTTGAGTTTTCACTATTTGATTTTCGTATGCATTTAGAATATGACCCAACGATCGGGGGACGCATTCAGGCGCTGTTAGATGAAGTGCGCTCTGAGGTTTCTGTGATGAGTGCACCTCGATTTAATCGGTTTCAAAATACGTTTTCGCATGTTTTTGCGGGGGGGTATGCCGCGGGTTATTACAGTTATAAGTGGGCTGAAGTGTTATCTAGCGATGCGTTTTCGAAGTTTGAAGAACATGGGATATTTGATCCCAAAACGGGGCGTGAATTTTTGCATCATATTCTAGAACAAGGTGGCACTCGGGAACCGATGGACTTGTTTATCGCGTTTCGGGGTCGGGAACCTAGTATCGTTCCATTGTTGCAACATAGCGGTTTAATGTAAAAAGGAGCTATAAATGACATCTCTTAGACGCCATCCTAAAGCATTACCTTATTTATTTTTAACTGAAATGTGGGAACGGTTCGGTTTTTATGTTGTGCAAGGTATGTTAGTTCTCTATATGACGAAAGCATTTGGCTTTTCTGATGACCAAAGTTATACGATTTTGGGAGTTTTTACAGCGTTAGCTTATATTGCGCCCATGATCGGGGGATTTTTAGCCGATGCTTTTTTAGGATTTAAAAATGCTATTTTATGGGGTGGTATTTTTCTGATTGCGGGCTATGCGATGTTAACATTGCCCGGCTACCGCGATTTCTATTTAGCATTAGCAACCATTATTGTGGGGACTGGGTTATTTAAACCGAATATTTCCAGTCTACTCGGTGCGCTTTATTCGCAAGGGGATTCCGGACGCGACTCTGGATTTACGATTTTTTACATCGGGATCAATTTAGGGGTTTTGCTGTCAGGATTAAGCTCAGGCGCGATTAAAAATCATTTTGGATGGCACGCCGGTTTTGCATTAGCCAGTTTAGGGTTAGTCATTGCATTGATTACCTTTTGGGTGGGTGTGAAATGGGGGGACATGAAATGCAATGTTTTGCCAACTCTTTTAGAGAAAAAGGCACTGCTGTTACGCAAACCTTTTCTATTTGCATATTGTATTCTCTCAGTTGGGGTTATCAGCCTTTTATTGCAAAATAAAGTCGTGGGTGATTGGGTATTGCCTATTGTCGGGGTTTTTTTACTCTTTTTTGTTTTTATTCTCGCGCATCGTCAGGAAGAGCCTTATCGAAAACGATTGTTCATGTTGAATTTTTTAATCATTTCTTCGATCGTATTTTGGGCTATTTTTTGGCAAATGTTTTTTTCAGCTAATTTATTTATTGATCGGTTAGTTGATAAAACGGTATGGGGGTGGAACATTCCGACCACGGCTTTTTATACCCTAGAGAGCATATTTATTATTTTATTAGGCCCAGCGCTTGCATGGTCCTGGCATACGTTGAGTGAAAGCAATCGTAACCCTTCACCTATGTTAAAGTTTATCTTAGCGATTATTTCAGTGGGTTTGGGTTTTGCAGTGCTTGCGTTTAGTACCTATTTTCATAATGAAGCAAATTTAGTGAATCCCTTATGGATCGTTCTGGCTTATTTCTTGATTACGGTTGGTGAGATGATGTTGTCTCCGATCGGATTGTCAGCGGTGACTATGCTTTCTCCTCCTCACTTAACAGGAATGATGATGGGAGTGTGGTTTGTCGCGCTTGGGTTTGGCGGGTTATTTGCCGGTATGTTAGCTAAATTATCGAGTGTTAGTGGAGCGGCGCAAGATGCGTTGGCACAATTGCCTGTGTATCGGCATGCGTTTTTGGATTATACCTATTTAGCCTTAGGTATTGCGGTTATTTTGTTTATTTTACATATGGCTTTAAGAAAAATGTTACAAGAGGATTAAGCGCTAATTAAACCATTCACGGAGCGAATGACTATGTTTGATGCGGATCGCCCGATAGCTTCTAGCGAGCAAGATCGTTTAGGTCGCGCTACGTTTGCTAAATATTTAGCTCGTTGTGTATTAGATCATAACAGCGCCGAAAGTTTGGTTATCGGGCTCTATGGCGGGTGGGGGGTTGGGAAAACGTCAGTTATCAATTTAACATTGGAAGAGCTACGATTTGCCGCAAGCAATATGTTTGATGATGAAAAACCCATCATTCTTAACTTTAGCCCCTGGAGTTATTCGGGGCAAGATCAATTAGTGTATAGTTTTTTTCGCCGTCTATCTTCAGAAATGCGCGCCTCTCCTTATTTTGAAAATGCCAATAAAATTATTCATTTGCTTGAATTATATGTCTCATTTTTTACGCATAAACCCGTGCCGGTGTCATTACGACCTAAACATACTGTTTGGGGAGCTATTTTTAAATCCAAGGGTATGACAGAAGAAACCTTAGGCTGGGAGTCTGGTCGAGATCTCACACAAGTTAAAGCGGAGTTAAATGAATTATTACGTCAGCAAAAACATAAAATTATTATTATGATTGATAATATTACGCGTTTAGAAGATCACGAAATAAAACAAGTTTTTCAAATTGTAAAATCCATGGGTGATTACGCAAATACGATTTATATGTTGGCCTTGGATAAAGAACATATTATACGAACCTTTGAAAGGCAACAACGAGGAACAGGCGTTGCCTATCTTGAAAAAGTAGTACAATTGCCATTTGAAATTCCTCCCATTTCCCAGCAAGATTTAGAGTTGATTTTTACCGATCGCTTACAAAAAATATTACACATCGTACCGTTTGATGCTTGGAATAAAGATTACTGGGCAGATTTATATTATACCTCGCTAAAACATTTTTTTATGAATGTTCGGGATATTACGCGTTATGTTAATTCCGTTAGTTTTAGTTATGCGCATGTGAAAGAAGTCGTCAATCCTGTTGATTTTTTTGCAATAACCGCACTAGAAGTGTTTGCCCCAGAAATTTACTATGGTATTCGGGATAATAAAGATTTATTTACGGATTTAATGGATCATGTATACGTGCAAGATGCAGTGAAAATTGCAGAAGATAAATCACGTTGCGATGAAATTTTAAAGCGCGGTGAAAAAATTTTGCATGATCAAATGCTTCAATTATTAATTCGTTTATTTCCACGGCTACGCACTTTATATGAAGCCGATGTGGCGTTTTATCATTCGGATATCATTGCGCGCAATGATATGCGTATTTGCAATCCGGATATATTTGATGTGTATTTTCGTTTGTCAATGCCGCTCGGGCTCATTCCTCCTGCGGAGATGAATACCATTTTAGCCATTGCACCGGATGCAGAAGGATTTGATTTAGCACTGATGCGCTTAAATCAAGATGGTAAAATTATAAAATTTTTAGATTGGTTAGACAGTGAAGGGGTTAAAAAAATTCACACGGATCATATTGGCAATGTCATGAATGCCTTGATGGATAGTGCGGATTTATTTCCTGAGGGTGTCACAACCCCAGTAAGCTTTAATACGCCAATGCGCATTCATCGAATTTTTACGCAATTACTCAGTCGTTTTGATCAGCATGAAAAACGGTATGGGTTTTATCGCGAAGCGATTAAAAAAGCGACTAATAGCTTGTATATTATCGTTCATGAATTCAATTTACAAAGTGACGCGCATATTGAAACAGCTGATACGTTTGTGCCCTCGGAATCTCGGGACTTAACGCCTAAGCAACTTGAAAATTGGCAGACATTGGCGATGGCAAAAATTTCAGAGTGGGCAACAACAGGCCGGCTTATTGAGCATCCTAAATTAATTCCCATTTTGTTTTTTTGGAAAGGATTGGAAGAGGGTGAGGCCTGTCATCAATATGTCGTGCAAATTACACAAGAAGAAAAAGGGTTGCTAGCGTTTTTGTGCGGTGTGCTGAAAGAGCCAATTGATCAAGCGATGGCAAAATATGAAAAAAATCCTGAGTGGAAAAAATATATCGCCACTATCGAAGATTTTATTTCGGTGGAATTTTTAGCACCCCAAGCAATTTTATTATTTGAAGGTGATAATTTTGAAAAGCTGCGTGAACGAGAGCAACTTGCTATTTTAATTTTCTTAGATTTAATTAATGCGAAAACAACAAAAGTAATTCCGATGACGTCGGTATGATGATTTAATTTATATTGTGAGTAAAGCTGATGCAACATAATGCTCTTATCTATGCACTTTATCAGATTGGTGTTATTAAATTTGAGGAATCCGAATCGCACATCGAATTAGATTTGCGCAAAATTATTTCTTATCCGCAAATTTTACGTTCAGTGTCCAGTGCAATTTGGCAAAAAATATATACTCGCCCGATGGAGGCGATATGTGGTGTTGCCTACACCGCTATACCAATTGCCACGTGTATGTCTTTGCAGCACGACATTCCCTTGATCTTATGTCGTCATGAGAGTTCAAATATGGATTCTTTGCAACGTATTGAGGGAAAATATACATCTGAACAACACTGCATTATTATTCAAGATGTTATGAATACGGGCCAGAGTGTGATAGAAACTGCGGCTAAATTGCAAGAAGTTGGTGTCATTGTGAAAGATGTCGCTGTTCTCATCGATCGTCAACAGGGTGGAAAAGAAAATTTAGAAAAAGAGCATTATATGGTGCATGCTGTTTTTACTGTGCAGGAAGTGTTGCGCCAAATGCTGCATTCTAACTTATTGATACCGACGCATCGTTCTATTGTGACTGGTTTGATGGAAGAATTTAATAAAAAATAAACGTTATATACTTAGAGCTTTCCCATTTGAAAAAGGGGTTGAGAGCTGGGGCTCTCTCGCTTTTTTCGATGAAGCCCATGTTCGCATACTGTTTGCGGGGTTTTCTTTACTTAGATATAATTACGCTTTCCAGAATGTTTACGTTTATAGAAACTAAAAAATGTTTTGTATTCCCGCCTAAATAACTCGCCTCCTGCAGCCTCGCTACAAATAATACTTGCTAACTTGAAAATATACCCTTTTAGGGTATAATATAAAGATAAAGGATCTTTATGGTTTTTATAGAAACTGCTCTATTCAACAAGTACTTACAGGATTATTTAAATGATGATGAGTATCGCGAACTTCAAAACTTTCTAATTAAACAGCCTGAAGCTGGCGAGCTCATACAAGGTACCGGCGGATTGCGAAAATTACGCTGGAGCATAGATAACAAAGGTAAACGCGGGGGAATTAGGGTTATTTATTATTGGCAACTTTCTAAAGACCAAATTTATCTCTTTACCCTTTACGCAAAGAACGAAATGTCCGATTTATCGAGTGATGAAAAGAAAGCATTAAAGAAGATGCTGGAGGGTTGGCAATGACTACGACAAAGAAACGCAACTTATTTGAAGAACTGACTCAAGGTATCCAAGAAATTAAAGACCACCAGGCAGGGAAAATTACATTACGTACGCACAAAATTGAACAAAAAACGCGTCCGACAGTTAGCCCCGCAATAATTCTTGATACCCGTGAAAAACTTCATATGTCACGCGCTGTCTTCGCTATTAAATTAGGGGTTTCTGTGCGCACTTTAGAAAAATGGGAACAAGGAAAAATTGTACCTAATGACCAAGCGGCGGCTTTGATTTTAATGGTAAGAAAATTTCCTGATACTTTAAAGCGCCTGGAAAGCCTTTAAACGCGAACTCCGGATAACCCCGCTCCGCATCATGCGGGTATGACACGGTGGGGTGGTGTTATCCGGAATTCGCGTTTTAAAATGAGAAGAGATATATAGGATTATTGAATCTGATCAATTTTTGATACAATTGTTTTTAAACGTTTTACCTCATCAGGTGAAAATTCTTTATAGTGCTCTGTCCCCATATTTAAACAAAAATAAACGCCTTCATTAATACCGCTGATCATTTCTTTGCCAGAGATTTCGACATAATCAATTTGATCAAATTGATCACCAGCCCAGTACGTTAAGCGTTCTAACGTATCAAAAGCCAGTAAAAAATAATTATTTTCAATTTTTGCAAATAAAGGGGAAAAGGGTTCTTGTTCATCGATATGATTTGTGCTTGGATCGGTTTTTTTTACCGGCACATAGAGTGGGGTGCGTAATAGGGTTAAGTAAACTTTGTTCACATCTTCTTGTTTGCCCTCACTCGCAAAAGCCGTGGCAATCATTCGATCTAATTCAGTCATGGGTGTATCCTTTACTATTGCATCTGATTTTTTAAGAGTACAAAAGATGCCAAAGTGGGTTGTACCCGTCAAGTATAGTTTTTCGCCATAGTGTATTTTGTTAATTTTAGGTACAATACGGCTCTTTATGCAAACAGAGGCTATCTATCCAATAGGAGACCTTGTCATGATTCAAGAAGAAGAGAGAATAAGGATGAAAACATATCTAAATCTATCCGCTGCGGAATTGGTTAATATTGCTTTAGCAAGAAACGAAGGTGTGCTTGCTGCCAATCAAGCATTAAATGTAACAACAGGATTACGCACCGGACGTTCTCCTAAAGATAGATTTATCGTTAAAGATGACATAACAGCCGCCACAGTAGATTGGAATACCACCAATCAACCGATAAGTAGTGAAAAATTCGATGCACTTTGGCAAAAGATAGAATTTGCTTTACACCAAAAAGAGTGTGTATTTACCTCATATCTTAAAGTTGGGGCAGAAGCAAAATTTGCTTTAAATGTCAAAGTCATGACAGAGCTCGCCTGGCACAATCTTTTTACCCATGATTTGTTCATTAGAGATGAAAATCCTCACACGAGTGATCAGCCGCTACAATGGACGATTCTATGTGTGCCAAGCTTTAAAGCTGATCCTCTCCTAGATGGCGTAAATAGTGATGCAGCTGTCATTTTAAATTTTTCGGCGCGTCGTATTCTTATTTGTGGTACGTATTATGCGGGTGAAATGAAAAAAGCGATGTTTTCCGTATTAAACTTTTTGCTGCCCCAGCATGAAGTTTTGCCCATGCATTGTGCAGCTAATGTCGGAAAAAAAGGGGATACCGCGTTATTTTTTGGCTTATCAGGAACTGGCAAAACAACTCTATCGGCAGATCCAGATCGATATTTGATCGGAGATGATGAGCATGGATGGAGCAGTGAGGGTGTCTTTAATTTTGAAGGGGGTTGTTATGCGAAGTGCATTGATCTTTCTAAGGAAAGCGAGCCGGTCATTTGGGATGCGATTCGCCATGGCGCTGTGTTAGAAAATGTTGTTCTTGATTCAGAAACCAATGAACCCGATTATACCAATTCCAGTCTGACGCAAAATACACGAGCAGCATACCCTCGCGAGCATATTCCTTTACGGGTCGAGGCGAATAAAGCAGGGCAACCTACTGCTGTTTTATTTTTAACCTGTGATTTATATGGGGTGCTCCCACCGGTTGCGCGCTTAACAAAAGAACAAGCTGCGTATTATTTCTTAAGCGGCTATACTGCGCTTGTGGGAAGTACAGAGGTTGGGCAAGGCAGCGGTATTAAAGAAACCTTCAGCACCTGTTTTGGCGCCCCCTTTTTTCCACGACCTGCGAGCGTCTACGCTAATTTATTAATGAAGCGGTTAGAGGGTTCTGATGCGCAAGTTTATTTGGTTAATACAGGGTGGACAGGTGGAGTTAGAGGGGAGGATGGCGAACGCTTCACCATTCCAACCACGCGCGCGATTGTAACGGCTATTGTAAATGGTAATCTTCGCGATGCGTCTTATGAAACATTGCCTGGGTTTAATTTGGAGATTCCAACTGAAATAGCCGGAATCGACAGTAAAATATTAAATCCTCGTCAAGCCTGGGCTGATCCTATTGCTCATGATCGTTTTGCAAAGGGTTTGATGGAAAAATTCATTGAAAATTTTAAAAAATTTGATGTGAGTGAAGCGGTTAAGGGGGCTGGGCCTCGATTGATTTAGGATTTAAGTAGCGGGGGATGCTCCCCGCTTTTAGAACAAATAATTAAAATGTGATTAAATTCTTTTGCATCTAAGTTTTTTTTCATTATAATACGCCTCCCTTTTATGAGGTGTCTTATGGCAGATGATGCAGATATTGCAAGTCGCTATATGGATGATCAAATTTCCCGTCGAGTACGTGAAATTTGTCAAAATATGGCTGTTGTAAAACTGGGCCCAAAAGAATGCAAAGAATGTGGTGAATGTATTCCAGAGGACAGGCGAAAGTTAGGTTTTCAACTCTGTGTTGAATGCGCAGAAGAAAATGAACGCCGTAACTCTTTGTTTGCTGATTATTAATATCCTTTCAAGGATGAGTCTTATATGAACGATAATGAATTAAACTCTTATTCCGAATCTTCGGTTGTTACTTTGCGTGAAAACGTTGCAGAAGTTATCCGTCACTATTTTGCAAGTTTAAAAGGCGAAGAGCCGAAGCATGTCTATGATTTTTTTCTCGATGAAATTGAAGAGCCATTGCTTGCTGTCGTGATGAAGTATACTCGCTATAACCAATCAGAAACGGCAAGAATTTTAGGTTTATCTCGCGGCACATTGCGAACTAAGCTTAAAAAATTTGGCATGCTATAACATATAAAATGAAAGCGATTACTCTTCTTCACGAGATTCAATCGATTTCGTGAAGAGAATAACGCTGACGTTTATTCTGAGCCGTTTTGCGCATTGGTTGTTGCCTGCAAGAATTCTTGTTACTATCAATTTAGAATTGCTGAGTGCTGCCTATGCTAACGGATTATCAGAGTATCATTCACGAGCTATCGGAACTCATTGTTAGCGCACAGAAACCCATACGGGTGTTAGATGCGTTAAAATGGGACGCTGAAGTGAAAGCAAAATTTTTTAAAAATAAGTTTAAAAAATTACCGCACGTTAACACCGAATATTATTTAGAAAAGAATCCTCTCTCATTTGATCCGCATAAAAAAATTGCAGAATTTCATGATATCGAACGTAGCATTCGGCGTAAGTTAGGACAATACAGCGGTGTCGGTAGCATTATGCAACGCATGTGTCATGAATATTCGCGCGTGGTTGAAATGCTATTGGTTCGAGGCACACCTAAATTTACTGAAATTTCTCAAGAGCTATATGGCAGTTCGGAAGATGCTTTTCACGTGGGTGCACCGACGTTAAAAGATTTAGCGACACTCGTTACAAATACGTTAGCCAATATTAAAGACCAAGTGGTTACTGAAGCTGATGTTGACAAATATTCCAGCGAAGAGACGGTACAAATATTAGGACAGCGGCTTGCCAGCTATTTTACGGAAACATCGATTTCGGTGGAATTAAGTGATGGTATTTTAGCCGATGCGGCTGCAGGTGCTGAGCGTATTAAAATCCATGATGGCATGATGTTTAGTGAGCGCGAAATCCGTACGTTTGAAGTCCATGAAGGTTGGGTTCATTTAGGCACTACGATGAATGGCTTAGCTCAGCCCGTATGTACTTTTTTAAGCAAGGGGCCGCCATCTTCTACAATTACGCAAGAAGGGTTGGCGATTATTACGGAAGTATTTACGTTTGCATCTTACCCTGGGCGATTAAAGCGCCTGACTAATCGCATTACCGCGGTGAATATGGCAGAAGAGGGCGCTAATTTCCTCGATGTTTTTCATTTTTATCGGGAACAAGGCCTTGATGAAAACGATAGCTATCATTGTACTACCCGTGTTTTTCGCGGAAGTACGCCGGATGCTGGGCCTTTTACAAAAGATTTGTCATACAGTAAGGGCTTTATTTTAATTTATAACTATGTGCGACTTGCGGTGCAGCGGGGTTTGGTGACTCAAATTCCTATTTTGTTTATGGGGAAAACAACTTTAGAAGATATACATATATTATCGGACTTGGTGGAAGAGGGGATTGCTATTTCGC
>Ga0206895_1206_pt1 | contig 14686 bp, 14 predicted proteins | sample Alteio_BWOrgHeat_51_FD_152967 | JGI IMG/M metagenome (GOLD analysis project Ga0206895, IMG submission 152967) | Enriched cells from forest soil in Barre Woods Harvard Forest LTER site, Petersham, Massachusetts, United States -... | ecosystem: Environmental > Terrestrial > Soil > Temperate forest >...
TTAATCGCATGCCAGAGAGTGTTTCCCATTTCATGATATTCTTGCGATTTCAATTCTTTAAGTCGCTCTTGCATTTCTTCGATATTTTTCATTTCGATCTTAGTTGGCGCTGAAATAGCAACATCTTGATCTCCTTCCTTAAAATCGAGCAACTGTACTTTCACTTTGATAGCAGAATTGGGTGGGAAAAAAAAATCTTGTCCATACCCATATTCTGGATGAATAAACACTAATCGCTCTTCTCCTCGTTGCATGCCGATCAGTGCATGAATCATTCCTGGAATAAAATGTTTTGGATTCTCTTCTTTGACGGTTCCCCTTGAATAGTCTTTTTTGTCACCCAAAATTCGGTACGAATAATGAAAAGAAACTGTCTCTATTTTTGAAGAAGTGGGCTCTCCTTTTCCCTTTCGAAGGACTCGATAATAAATTCCATTGGGAATCAAAGAAATGTAATTCTTGTCTTGTATAATACGGGAAAAATAGTCGTTCGTGTTTTTTAACTTTTTGCTGTAAGTGAGAGCTCTATTTAAATCACAAACCTCTCTCACGTATGGCGGAAAAGTTCTTTCTTTTCTTTCTATTGGCTCTGCTCCTTGATTTTCTTGAGATTCCATTCCTTCCAAGGAAGACTTTAAACAAAACTCAGGACAATGCTCCTCTACATACCAAAAGTTGATAGCAATGAGATCTGCTAATTTTTCGGAAGCAGTTTCTCTGGAATCAGCAAATGAACAGGAGATTTTTGAAGGGACAGGCGGAATTTCAACTATTCCAGAAGTAGTCGTAAGAAATTTACTTAAAGTTCTTTCAAAAAAATCTGGCTCTTTAATAGCTTTCAAAAGACAACGTGCATAATCTAAAAAAAAATGGTGTCCATGGAAATCCACTTTGCTTGGCCTGAATACTCTTCTTTACTCTTACTAAAACATCGAGTGGCAAGTATAAAATGTTTTAGCTCGCTGCATGGGGTTTGCATTCGCTCGATCGCTGAAATCGGCGTTTTCCAGGGAGAGGCTTCCAAACTCTTTCGACTTGTATTTCCCGGGGCTTCTATCTTTCTCATCGATCCTTGGAAGCCAGATAGCTCTTATTTAACTCCAGAAGCAGCGCCCATCTCTTACAATGCAAAAGACTATGAAGATGCATACAGCCTCGTCCAATCTCAATTTCAAAACGATCCCAATACAATAATTTTTCGCCAAACCTCTGCAAAAGCGGCCGAGTTAGTGCCTGATGGATTAGATTTAGTATTCATCGATGGAGACCATAGTTATGAATCGGTCAAACAAGACATTGCTCTATGGGAACCGAAGGTCCGCCCGGGAGGAATCATCGCAGGACATGATTACTGTTATCAACACTTTCCCCAGGTCATCAAAGCAGTAGATGAATGTTTTCCTAAAAATTTGTGGGTCGGACCAGATGTCACTTGGTGTTTTTTAAAACCTTCCGATGGATCAATTCTTGAGCGCGAAGACAGGCTTTCCAAGTAGAAAATTGTGGATTGCTTTCATCGGTAAAATAGAGATTATCCAATCCAATTTCTTTTGCTAATCCGGCTCGATGAAAAACATGCCAAACCTCTTCCGTAAGTCCACTAATCACCAAAAATCGACCAGTCGATTTCAACATGTCATGAAGGGCCATGATGGCAAGACACATGGACGCATCCATATTATAGACATTGTTGAGCCGCAAAATAATTGCCTCTACATTTTTATCCTCGGCAATCGAGTGTAAAGCTGATTGAAATACATCTGCCGAAGCAAAATAAAGCTCTCCCGCAATGCCTATAATGCGAACTTGGCGATACGCCACTTCCTTGGGATTTACGACCATCAGTCTTCCCTTGGAATTAAAAGCGTATTCTACAAGGTGCGGAGTAGAAGACTTTCTCAAAAAAGTTCCGATCGAGATGACAATTCCAATAAAAAAGGCAATGTCTAGACGGAAAACCAAACAAGAAATAAAGGTAAGCAAAAAAACCCAGGCATCTTCGCGGGTAGCTCGGAACGAAAATTTGATCTCCTGAAAATTGATGAGCGTCGGCACAGTCGCAATAAGCAATGTGGCTAAAGCTGCTAAAGGAACTTTTTGCACTAAAGGCCAGCAAAAAAATAAAATCACAGCAACAAAAAGACCGCTTAAAATCGCAGATATTCTAGTTTTTGCATGTAAACGATAACTCAAGGAAGTTCTAGAAGCGCTTCCGGAAGCAGGCATTGATCCCCAAAAAAAAGAAAGCACCGCGTTGCCCACGCCTAAACCAAATACATCTTGGTTAACAGACAATTTTTGGCCGCTCAAAGCCGCAAAATTGCGAGAGATAGAAAAAACCTCCAAGATCGCTAAAAACGCAATGGCTACAGCCCCGGGAAACACTTTGTTCAGCAAGCTAAAATCAATCCAAGGCCAAGTGAGCTGAGGAATAGGCTGCCCTAATGGATATTGACTTAGCATTGGCACAGTTTCTTTACCGAACCAAAGATTCATCCCAACTCCAAGGGCTGATGCAGCGATCAACATTAACAAAGCATGAGGCCAATTGGGCCATTTTCGTTTGAATAAAAACAGAAAAATGAAACCAAAAAGGCCAATGAAGACACTCCCCCAATTAGTTTGCGGAAGGCGCAGAAAAAAATTAAATCCTTTTAAAAAAATAGGTTGATCTTCTTTTAAAGGAGGGATGCCGAAAAAATAAAACACTTGCGCTACAACAATAGCGACAACAATTCCGGAAAAATAACCTAAAACAACAGATTTGCTTACAAACTGCAATAATTTGCTGATATTAAAAAACGCGGACGCAATTTGGATGAGTCCCATAATCAAAACAATTTGACCCAAAATATGCAAAACTAACGCTTCCCGTTCAACTCCAACTACATGATCAAAATAGTTATATAAAATATCTGCGATTGACGTTTGGATCAAAATCGCAACTCCTGTGCTAGGGCCTGATATAAGGTGGCGCGATGAGCCCCAAATAGCTGTGAAAATGGTTCCAAAGATGGCGGAAAAAAGACCAGCCGTAGGAGGAAGACCCGCTAAAAGAGAATAAGCAATCGATTGAGGGATCGTCATCAAAGCGACAGATAAAGCCGCCATCAAGTCATTGCGAAAAACCCCAAAGTTGTACCTTCGCAGCTCTTCCTTAAAAGGCATAAAAGAAATGGCTCGAGGCTGGGGGATGTGCATAGAAAGAACACCTATTGTCCTACTTTAAGAATAGATCTCTTTATGAATAAAAGAAAGAGGAAGGCTTTTAAAAATCATTAGATACTAAACAAAGCAACGCCTGCTTTTGTGTTTCATGTGCCAAAGAAGCTGCCGCATAAAGAGGTCTTGAATCTAGTTTTTCCATCAAAGAATAATTGAGCGAGGAAAAGCGAATCGCAGAGGTTGATTTCGGGTGGGTCTCTAAAAAGAGATGAAGGCTGCGCAATGTCTTACCATGCCCGCTTTTAACTTCAATAGGAATTCCTGAAAGGTGCTCTAAAATCTCTTTTGCAATCAAATAATGTCCTTTAGCCACAAGACATTCCAAAAAAGACAAAGGATACATATAAAACATAGAGATACGTCCAACAGGGACCCCCACTTTTGCAATCGCAAATTCTAAAAGAGACCCGGCAGCAATGACGTGAAGATTCGGCATTTCTTCATAAAAATAACGCAGGGCCAAAATCGCACGAGGAGCTTCTTGCACCTCGTCAAAAAAACAACAACGTTTCTCCTGGAACAATAGGTTTTTTAACAAGCAGAGACAAAGCTAAAATTAATCTTGGAGGGTCGAGGTCCTTTTCAAAAATGGAAGCGGCCCCTTCCAATCTTTCAAAATTAATTTCTACAAAAGACCTAAAGTGGCTGCCCAATCTACGGACGGCATAAGTTTTCCCTACCTGCCTAGCTCCCCGCAGAAGAAGAGGTTTACGAAAGGGATCTATGACCCATTTATCAAGATGGAAGTCTATGATTCTCTTAAACATGGCTATTTTCCAAGGCAAAAAGGATTCATTTTTGGTTGTTTTCCAAGGCAAAATTTAAAAATTGCGTAAAGTCCATAAATCTCCCTGCATTTTTAAGGAGTGGAAAAGCTCGTTTTTAAAACTTCCTTGATGATGAATAATAACTGCCTGAGTGTTAGGCCCAAAAAAAGGAGACCAGTTATAACATAAAGGGAGCTCTATCACGAAAGGATTTAGCCTCGAGATTACATCCGATAGCGCATTTTCATCCCCGATATATTTTTGGTTGTTTTTGAAAATTTCTTGCGCCCAGGCTTTAATAATGTTGCCGTCTTGGCGGCAAGCAATCACTCCTGAATTATAACTTGTTTGCTGCGAAGGAACCAAGAGTTCTGGATCGATGCAAGCAACTAAAGATTGAGGGTTTATCCGCAGAGAAATTTCGCATCCTAAATGCAAAAAATGAAAAATCGGTTCCAAAGAACCTAAAATCTGACAGTCAAGATCTGTCCATAAAGTATAAAAAAAGGGAGATTGTAAAATCGCAAAAGGTTTTTTAAAAAAAGCCTCTCGAGCTTCAAATATGGCAGGAAAAGAAGTTTTCCATTTTTGTTTTTTTTCTGGCAAAACAGCTTTTTGCACAAATGCCTTAGGGCGTTGAAGAGGTGCATAAAGCCCTTTTTTTTGACACCAGCGCCGAGCTTCTTTAGACATCCCGAAATCGACAAACAAAACGGGATAGGAATTACAAATAGAATAATGGTTCCACCACCAGGGCAACAAGCACTCTTGCTGCTCATCGCATCCGACAACGATTCCTGCTTGCTGCACGCCCGTCTCTGTTTACCACCCCGTTTTGAGTTATAACAGAAGATTGCTAGGAACTTCTACTGAAGACTCTTGTTCAGGCTCTGAAATGGATTCTTTTTCTTTTCCGCGGAGCTCAAAGAACAAAGGACAGCCGCTAAATCGATAGGTATCGCGGAACTGATTAATCAAATATTTTTTATATGTATCGATCATTAAATCAGGTTTATTCACAAAGACGACAAATTTAGGGGGATCTATTTGTATTTGCGTCATGTAGTAGATGCGAAGCCGTTTTCCAGTGATGAGTGGCGGATGGTATTTTTGAAGGCACGATTCGATGAATTTATTCAAAGCGCCTGTGCCGATTCGTTTTCGCCGATCATGCCATGCTTCCAAAACAGCGGGGAAAATTTTCTCGAGATTACGCCCTTTTTGAGCAGATATGAATAAAGTAGGACAGTGTGTTAAAAAAGGAACGGCTTCCCGTACGCCGCGGAGCGCATGCTCCATTTTTAAATTTTTGATCACATCCCATTTATTGAAGATCAAAATACAGCTTTTGCCTAGCTCTTCAATTAAACCTGCGATTTTTTTCTCTTGAGCCGTGATCCCCTCATTCGAATCGAGAACCAAGAGGCAGACATCACATCGCTCTAAAGCTTCTTGAGTCCGAACCGCCGCAAACTTATCCACGACGTCTTTTTCTGCTTTTTTACGACGGATTCCAGCGGTATCGATCAAACTATACTCTTGCCCAGCTACTGTCAAAGAGGCATCAATTGAATCGCGCGTGGTTCCGGCGACATCGCTCACGATGGCCCGATCTTCTCCAAGCAGTTGATTTAACAAAGTGGACTTGCCTACATTCGGCCTTCCAACAATCGCAATGCGGATCGCACAACTCGGGGGCTGCTCCTCGCTCTCAATCGGTTGTTCTTCTTCCTGGGGAAGAAACGCAAGAGCCGCTTCCATTAGTTCCGCTACTTGAAAGCCTTGCGTTGCAGACACGGCAATAGGATTTGTAATCCCTAAAGAATGAAACGCATGAATTTGAATTACTTGATCTAAATGGTCTATCTTATTGACTGCCAAAACAACTGGCTTTTTATGTTTTAATAAAAGTCTCGCCACTTCCAAATCCAAATCAAGAGGGCCTATTCGGCCATCTACGACAAGAATCACAACATCGGCTTCGTCAATCGCTATATACGCTTGCTGGCGAACTGCATCATTGAAGGGAAGTTCAGCTGTGGCATCGATCCCCCCTGTATCAATCAACACAAAAGAACGGCCAAAGCAATCAGCTTGGGCGTAGACACGGTCGCGGGTGACCCCTTCTTGTTCATCAACAATTGAGACCCGTCTCTGGCAAATTTTATTAAAAAGGGCCGACTTCCCTACATTAGGACGGCCGACAAGGGCTATTTTTGGTTGCATACAACTGTTTTTTAAAATTGTCCCCAGATTATACCCGATACAGAATGGGTGGTCAAACTATTCTATTTTTGAGCATTTTTCCCGAGCGAGAATGTAAAATTGTTTATACCCGTATACCTCAAAGGCATCCTGCAAACTGATTTTTCAACTTTTTTTCAATAACGCTTTTACTTCTTTCAACTAGAAAATCTACATTAAAAACCAAACAAATTGATATATGTTTTTTAGCATCTCTATACAAATTTATTTTTTTATTCTAGAGTGCAAATTAAGACCAAAATGTTCTTGTAGGAGCATATGTGGTTGTTTAAAATAAATTTATTTGGAGGATCCCTTGAAAAAAATTATGCTTATTCCAGTGATTTGTGTTTTTTGCGTCTCTTGTGATAGCAACGCAGATAACTCGAGTGGCAATGCAAACAATCCGAATGGAAATACAAATAATTATTATAATGAAAACAATCAAATACAATTATCTGATAACGATATCACAGAAAACGTCAACAGAAAGCTCATGAACGATAATTCTTTATCGTCTAATGCTAGAATGATATCCGTGACTACAAATAATGGCGTTGTTACATTAAGCGGAACTGTTGCAAGCCAAGAAGAAAGTCGTAAAGTTTTTAGAATGGTGAAAGATGTTCGTGGAGTAAGAAGCGTGAACAATCAACTCACTATATCAAACCCTAATACCCCATATTAATAACAAGATATATATACCGTTCGTAATTCAAGAATCAGATTTTGAGTCACGAGCGGTATAAACATTTTGACAACTAAACGGTCCTTTCCGAAAAACTCTCAATTTGTTTCAAGCCTATTTTTTGGATTAAGGATTGACAGACAGGGAACAGAGGAGATGGCAAGGATTCTAACGAAAACCATTCCCAACCTTCGCATTTATCCGGCTCTAAAAGCTGCAGCTCGCCTTCAAATCGATCAATAAACACAAATAAAGTGACATAGTGTTTTTGATTTTCCATGACATCATTGACCCAGGGACCGAGACGAACAGAAACCGCTTTCAAACCTGTTTCTTCCAAAAGTTCTCGGCAAGCACATTCCTCCACACTTTCTCCAAATTCGAGATGACCTCCGGGAGCGGCCCATTCCCCTTCTCCATGAGCGCCTTTTCTTTTTCCCAATAAAACTTTCCCTTCATTGAAAACAACTACACCGACTCCAACTTTCGGTCTTAAATGCTTATTATCCATACATCATCTCTCTTAGTTATAATCATTGCCAGGAGCCAAAAGCGGAACTCTTTGCTGTATCTGTAAAAAAATCTTAAAATTCTAAAAATTTCATGCGATTTCCCAAAAGATGCCAAAACTCCTCAATTTTTAAAAGGAAAACCATTCCCACTAAACCACCTAAATAAAGTATCGATAACGAGACGCACTGAACCAGCTGAACAGATCCCGTAGAGACCAGACCACCGAATCCCCATTGTTGGACGATCAAAGTCAGGCAAGCGGGAATGGAGGCTGCGAGAACGAGGCGCAGGCAAAACTGGATAAATTGTGTTGAAAACACCGAGTTTTTTAGATGATTTGCCAATATGTAGCAATTGACCCAAGCGCTGACGCTAGTGGACAAAGCGACGCTGAGAGCGCCCCATTTTAAGACAAAAACTAAAAAGGCATTTAATGCAATGTTGACGCCTACAGAAATGAGCGAGGCTCGAGCGGGAATCCAGTAGGATTTTTGCGCGTAAAATCCTTGGGCGAGAAGCAAAACGAATACAGAAGGCAAAAGGCCCGTTCCATAAGCCCATAGGCAAAAAAGGGTTTGCTGCACGTCTTGAGGATGAAACTGCCCATGGCCGTAAAGTAGGTTGAGACCTGTTCCGCCCAAGGCTAGCAAGGCTAGCGTGGAAGGGATGATCAAGACGGCGCTTAAACGTAGACCTGAAGCGAGAAACGATGTAAATTTCTCCAAATCTCCTTCCTTTATGGCGCGAGAGAGCGGAGGAAGAAGCGCTCCTGACAGGGCCAGACCAAATAGTGCAAGAGGGAGCTGCTGCACACGAATGGCATACCAAAGATAAGCAGGACCGGAAGGATCTGCTATTTGAGCAAAAATGGCATCCAGGGCGCTATTGATTTGCACAGCTCCAATGCCTACTACGCCTAAGGTCATCAGACTAATCATTCTTTTCCATTCGGAAGAAAAAATGGTTCGTTTTTCTTTCATTACGTTTGACAGCTCTTTTCTTACTTGCAAAGATGTGATCAGCCACTGCATGGCAAATCCGCCTGTGATCCAAAAAGCAAGAGAGGACATTTGCTGTGATAGAAAAGCTGCTGCGATCCAAACGCCATTAAATGCAAGGGGCGCTGCTGCAGACCAAAAATATTTTTTTTGACTTTGTAAAAGAGCGTTATTCAGTCCAGAAAGACAAATAAAAAAAAGGCCGGGAAGCATCCACATAGTTAAAAGAGCTATCTCTTGCCACGCGAGACTAAGCAAATCTAAAAGCGCCCACAAAAAAAGTTCTAACCCTAAAATGATCGCAATGATCGATAGACCCAATGAAAAAGCAGATTCTCGATAAAAATGAACAGCTTCAGCAAAATTTTTCTTTCTTAGCGACTCAAATAAAGGGATGAAGCCAGATTGTAAATTCCCCTCGCCCAATAACCGGCGAAATAAATTTGCCAAACGAAAAGCGACAAAAAAAGCCGCCACTTCGGCAGAGCTGCCAAAGCAAAAAGCCATCGCCATATCGCGAAAAAATCCGCTAAGTCGACTTAAAAATGTACCACAAAAAAAATGCCTAGCCGAACGTAAAACCGTATGAATTGTATCCATACGGAAAAGAATAGTCCATTTTCTCTTCTGATTCCAGATGGAAAAATCATTCAAACAAACAAAATATTATTAAAACAGCCTACTTCGAGGAACTGCGCCGTTCAGGATCATCCATCGTCGTATCCCATAAAAAAAAACCTAAATATCTCAGCCTCCTACTGGTAAAATATAAACAGGCATACTGCAGCAAGCCCAAAAGTATGAATCAGGCAAAAATAATATGATCAACCCAATGGTGAAAAAATTCTTTGGACCAGGTGCGTCTGATGAGTTCCTGATCATGGACATAGTGGATGATATCTTCGATGGCGGAAGAGATATCAAGTTGATCGATACCGCTACTGGTTGGGATAAAAACTTCTGTTCATGAACAAATTTAATCATAGGCTCAGTATCAATCTCGACCTTCACACGGATTATTGTATCGCGATGTATCCCTTTTAATAAGTCTGAGTGCATTCCAATTTTTAAAAGATTTTGCACCGTTGTGGTTTTCAAGAAAGCCGATTTTATCTTTTTCTACAAAAAAACTTCACTGCCATGTCATTTATTTCTTTGAAAAAATTTTGTTTTTTGAGCCGGGCCTAAAAAACATCAAAAGATTTAGATATTTTCCAAATAATAGGCAGCCAATCCTGACGAATAACGATCTTTGGGATCATCGACTGTCATATGCTTCAAAATGGAACTCATCGCTAACGAGGCTACAGAACATACCCCTTGTTCAAGGAGTCTTTGTTTTAAAAAATCAATATGTGAGTGAATAGATTCTTGTTTCGACTCTGTCAAGGTAACTCCAAAAGCACTCGCGGCAGCTCTACAGATAAGAGTCGAAAGAGTTGTTTTTTTAGGTAAAAGCTGTGTGGCAATCCGCTCTTGCACCGGTATTTTTAACATTATTTCCAATAACTCAATGCCAACCAAACCTAAGCCATAGACATCTCCTTGGCAAGAAGTCAACTGCTCTGGAGGCGAATGGGAGGCGTTTCCGGACATTAGAGTGCTTTTCCCTTCAACCAACATCTTTGTTTTACCCCAATCGGATAATTTTACGGTGTACCCTCTTTTACCATCGGAAAAAACCAGAAAATTTTCTAGTTTGATATCTCCATGCGCAATTTCTTCTACATGAAGCGCATAACCACTGCGACATACATCGAGAAACGCACGGACAGTGCCTGCAAAATTACCCTGCAAATAGCGCTGAAAATCCCTATTCATCATATCTCCTTCAGCGAGATCTGCAAGAAACACATCTTGAGAGTCTTTTAACTGCCTCATAGAAATGGCTAAATAATCGGAAGAACAACGGCGCGCTAGATCACCACATAGGAGAGATTCTTGAGCTACTTCTTCTTCACGCCCCGGCTTTGGGATAATAAACACGCACTTAGAATAGATTTTCGAAACGGCTCCGCTTTTTGCATGATCTGCCACATAAACAATCTTCGATTTTCCTTCCGTGGACAACTCTTTTAATACAATAGTCTCTTGATCAATGATTATTTGAGGGGGCAAAAAAAACACATCATCTAAATAAGTCGCCAAAACACACCTATATTAATAGATTTACAATAATGATTATATCAAATAACACGATTTAATAAAAGGAACAAACAAAAACTTAAATAAATTGGAAATAAAAAACACAATAAATAAACAACAAACACTTTAAATAAAAACAAAAAATGCTTTTATATGAGGGGCATTTCAAGATTCCCTTCGAAAGTCATAAAAAAGATCTTTTGCAAATCCCTGAGACCGATTAAAATAGGCAAAACTTACACCGAGGCCCTCTTTGAAACAGCACCTATTGATCGGCGCCCATACTTCCGCGTCTGGAGGATCTCAAAACGCTCTATATGAAGGACAAAGGATCGGCGCTACGACGATTCAGCTGTTCACTAGTAATCAAAAGCAGTGGGCCGGACGGAAAATCAGCGATGAAGAAGTGGTTTTATGGGAAAAAGCCCTGGAAGAAACCGGTATTGAAAGCGTCGTGAGCCATGATAGCTATCTGATCAATCTCGGTTCTACTTCTGCCGAAACCCTTCATAAAGGCCGTAAGGCCTTTCGAGAAGAAATCGAGCGCTGCCAAATGCTCAATATCCCCTATTTAAATTTTCACCCGGGCGCTGCAACAGGCGGAAGCGAAGAGCAGTGTATTGAAACCATCATAGAAAGTCTGCTAGAGGTAGAAAAGCTTCTCCAGGAAGGGCAGAAAAAAACCAGACTTCTACTCGAGACGACCGCAGGGCAAGGAACAACAGTAGGCTACCGCTTTGAGCAACTAGCCCAAATCATTGCAGGGGTCCAAGACAAAATCCCTATCGGCGTCTGCATTGATACTTGCCATATTTTTGCAGCAGGCTACGATATTAGGACTAGGCAAGGATGGGAAAACACTTTGCAGGAATTTGACCGTATTATCGGGTTAAACCATCTGTATGCCCTTCATTTAAATGATTCCCTGAAAGACCTTGGATCGCGAGTCGATCGCCATGCAAGACTAGGAGAAGGAAAAATAGGACTGGACTGTTTTCAGTATGTCATGACCGACCTCAAAACCAAACAGCTTCCAAAATACCTCGAAACCCCTGACGGGCCAGAAGGGTGGAAAGAAGAAATCGATCTTTTGAAAAAATATGCAGACACTCTCTAAAGGCACTTGAAATATGCGCACAAAAATCAAAGAAATTTTTCAGCAAAAGCATCTAATCGATCTTAAAGGATCCACTAAAAAAATTTGCGGCTGGGTTCGCACCGTGCGAGATCAAAAATCCTTCGCCTTCATTGAAATCAATGACGGGTCCACACTCGCTAACCTGCAAGTCATCGTCGACGCAACATTGCCAAACTATCAAAATATCCTGGAGCAAATAACAACCGGAACCTCCCTATCTGTTACAGGATCTTTAGTCGAAAGTCCTGGGAAAAATCAATCTCTAGAACTTCGCGCCGAGCACATTGAGATTCTCGGTCTTTGCGATCCGGCACGCTACCCGCTGCAAAAAAAACGGCATTCCTTTGAATTTCTCCGTACCATTGCCCATCTCAGACCTCGGACAAATACGCAAGGAGCTGTGACTCGTGTACGCAACGCTCTCGCTTTTGCAACGCATTTGTTTTTTCAGCAAAAAGGATTTTTGTATATTCAAACTCCCCTTATCACAGGATCCGACTGTGAAGGCGGAGGAGAAATGTTTCGCGTCACCACTCTTGAAAAAGGCACGGATTACTCAAAAGATTTTTTCGGAAAACCTGCCTATCTCACAGTATCCGGTCAACTCGAAGGAGAAATTTATGCATGCGCTCTTTCCGATATTTATACATTCGGACCTACGTTTCGCGCAGAAAACTCCAATACCTCGCGTCATCTCGCTGAATTTTGGATGATTGAGCCGGAAATGGCCTTTGCCGACTTAAAAGACAATATGCAATGTGCAGAGCACTATTTGCAGTTCTGCGTCCGCTATGCCCTAGAACATTGCAAAGAAGACCTAGAATTTTTTGATAAATTCATTGAAAACGGATTGTTAAACCGCCTTCAGCTCATCGTAGATAGCCCATTTATCCATCTCACCTACACAGAAGCGGTCGCGATTTTGAAAAAAGCCCCCAAAACCTTTGAATTTCCCGTCGAGTGGGGCGTAGATTTGCAATCGGAACATGAACGCTATTTGGCAGAAGAACATTGCAAAAAACCAGTTATTTTGACTGATTATCCAGCGGCCATCAAATCTTTTTACATGCGCGCAAATGCAGATGGAAAAACAGTCGCTGCCATGGATGTGCTTGTTCCAAAAATTGGAGAAATCATTGGCGGATCGCAGCGCGAAGAACGCCTCGATCGCCTCGAACAAAAACTCGTAGAGCATCAACTCAATAAAGCGGACTATTGGTGGTACTTAGAACTGCGTGAATTTGGATCCGTTCCGCATGCTGGTTTCGGCTTAGGATTTGAGCGCCTCATTCTCTTCGTGACAGGCATGGAAAATATCCGGGATGTAATCCCTTTTCCCAGATATCCCGGCCACGCCGATTTCTAAAGAATAGGGCGTCACTTGCTTTTCACGATAAATGCGAGCGAGGCGAATAACATACTGTTTGACAAATGCTTCGCATTGAGTAAAGCCAGCTTGTTGCGCCCGGCCGCTCGTTTCAATCAGATTGTTAATCTGTTCCATATTGTACAACTGAGAAATTTGCCCCATTTTAGGATCCACGTTGCGCGGCACGCTTAAGTCAAAAATAAGACGGCGAAAAGTGCTGGGCCGGCGAATCAGATAATTACCCGCTTTGCTCGCGCAAATAATCAAATCAAAGCCGTCCCACATTTCCAATACTTCCCGGCCGATTACGTTGCAGCCTAAATAATGGACAGAGTCCGGTTTTTGGGTGCAAAAAGTCAAATGAGTCATCCCCTTTCGTAATAAAAAAGAAGCCAACCCTCGATTCAATTCAGAATATCCAACCAAGAGCACTTTTTGAAGTCCGCAAATCCCAAAAAATGTTCTCGCCAATTGAAAAATCGTACTATGTAAAGAAGGAGCCCCTCTTGTGGGATCTATCTGATTTCTCACCATTTTTCCAACCTTTAGGGCTTTTTGAAAAATATAATGCATTCCGGAAGGCAAAATGGATTTTTCAGCTGCTTGAAGATAGGCGACCTTTACCTGCCTTTGAATCTCCGTCTCTGCTAAAATAGCACTATCGAGTCCTGCTGCAACACGGCACAAATGCAAAAAGCAATCAATCCCAAAATACGAATAAAGACGATGTTCAAACCTTTCTTGCGTATATTGGCGTAGGACCGCCAAAAGATCACTATGGATAGAGGCCAGATCATCTCCTGCAAAATAAATTTCAGTTCGATTGCAAGTAGAAAGAAGGATCGTAGGATGAGAAAAAAACAATTTTTTTTCTCCAAATAGACTGCGTTCGGTCAGGTTGGAATAACCTTGAGGGTTTTCAAAATGCTCTAATTTTAAGCACGCACGATATAATCCTTCGGCAGCTCTTGCAATGGCCTCCCGCACTTCCAAAGAAGCAATTTTAAAATTTATGCCTAATACACCTACCCGCAATACGCACTCTCTACTATAGGATCGAAACATTGCATTCTCTTTTATCAAAAACTTCAATCCCACGCAAAATAAGATCAAAATCAAATCCTCTTTGCTGTAAGATCCGAATGTTTTTTTGCCGGTTTCTTTCTTTTTGCTTCTCCAAGTATTCCTGCATTTTTTTCTCTTGCATTTCCGGAGTGATGAAACGCCTCACTGCCTGCATCGGCAACCCTTTTGATTTGATTTTTTGCTCAATCCATCTAGGTCCATATCCTTTTGCAAATTCTTTTGCAATCGCATGCTCCAAAAATTCCTGATCTTGGATATATCCAAGCTCTTTCATCTCTTCCACAACGAGGTCACAAATCGAATCGCTATATCCATCCTCTTTCAATTTACGAAATAAAAAAAGACCGCAGTAATTACGAGCCCCTAAAAGCCGAACCGCTTTTTGCCTCGCCCATTTTATCTCAGACTCAGAAAGCCACTGCTCCAAAAACAACAAAGATTCAAATTCTTCAGGAAAGGAGGCCGCCTTGCCCAAAAAGGGAATCAACATTTCCTGCACCACCGCTTCTCCAT
>Ga0206895_1208_pt1 | contig 14428 bp, 12 predicted proteins | sample Alteio_BWOrgHeat_51_FD_152967 | JGI IMG/M metagenome (GOLD analysis project Ga0206895, IMG submission 152967) | Enriched cells from forest soil in Barre Woods Harvard Forest LTER site, Petersham, Massachusetts, United States -... | ecosystem: Environmental > Terrestrial > Soil > Temperate forest >...
CATCGATGGAGATCGTACCGTTTGGGAAGAGATTTCCGATGGTAAAAATGAAACGATTCTTCTTGGTAATCGTGAAGTCTCCTCTCGCTCTTATTGCGCGCGATTCAACTTCTCTGGAAGTGATCAGCAGAAACAAGTGAATATTTTATCGGGTGGTGAACGCAATCGTTTGCATCTCGCCAAAATCTTGAAAGCCGGCGCAAACGTGATTCTTCTCGATGAGCCGACGAATGATCTCGACGTGAACACCTTACGCGCGCTTGAAGAAGCCCTCACCAATTTCTCTGGCACTGCCATGGTGATCTCGCATGATCGCTGGTTCTTGAACAGGATCGCGACTCATATCATTGCCTTCGAAGGTGATTCGAAAGTGGTGTTTTTCGAGGGTAATTATCAAGATTACGAAGAAGATAAGAAACGTCGTCTTGGTGCGGATGCATTGATGCCGAAAAGAATTAGGCATAGAGCAGTGGAGTCGTTCCGCTAATGTATATCCGTAAAGATTGGATTAAAAATACGAAGTTCCACGCCGACAGCACCCAAGATGTGTTGAAGGAAGTGCTCGAGCGCACGCAGAAGGTTCTCGATCAGAAGAAGTTACCGGTTTTGATTTTTGATTTGGATTCTACTCTTTTTCACGTGTCTCCACGATCGTTTGAGATTTTAAAAAGTTGGATTGAGTCCTCCTCGATTTCGATCCTGCCGAATCTTACCCCTGATGATATGGGATATTCCGTGGAAGATGTGTGGGTAAAACGCGGCCTTTCGATTGAAACCGGGGAATCCTTTCGGCATTTGAAGGACGCGAAAAATTACTGGCGTCATCGATTCTTTTCCAATGAATACCTTCATCATGATGAGCCTCATGAAGGCGCGGTTCAGTTTGTGCGCAGGTTGCATGAGATGGGCGCGAAGATTGTTTATCTCACCGGCCGTGACGTTCCTCTCATGGCATTCGGAACTGTGGACCAAATGCGCGCGAATGGCTTTCCCATCGAAGTAGAGCGCACGCGCTTGATTTTGAAACCACGACGTCACATCGATGATTTAGTGTTCAAGGCCGGAGTGTGTACCGCAGCTAAAGAGTGGGGAGAAGTGGTGGCATCATTCGAAAATGAGCCGAAGAATCTCGTGGCAATGCAAGAGGCGCTCGGACCACATGTGATGCATATCTTTTTTGAGTCTACCTGTAGCGATCACGGTGCTCCGGCAGGAAAAGATATTTATAAGATTGATTCGTTTAAGGTGTAGTGACCAAGAATAGAGACCACTCGAACGACGGCCTCATCTTACACTTATCGGCAGTCATATTGAATACTTGACTAATTTATTACATTAAATATAATCTATTAATATTATATACTTAACTAAAGTTTTCGGATTTTTTTCCGATGAGTGATGAGCAGGCTTTGGCTCTTGATCTGCATTCATTTAGGAGAGTTTATGAAGAGATTTTATTCCCGTTTTTACTCATTTGGATTTGCGCTAGTCGTTCTTGCTGGATGCGCAGTCACGGAGATCGATCATCATGAAAAACAGCTCAGTGAGCAAGCCAGCGATACTCGGGACTCGGACGTTGGATCTCCCGCCATTGCCGCAAGCTATTTTGAAAAAGGATGCATGAAGGGTTCAGCCGCCGCCTGCGATCTTTGGCATCATGCCGAGAGAGATTCAGGGAAGGGCACACGAGCGCCAGCGTCGAGTAACTTCAATTGGTAAATTAATCACACCCAATATTATTATTACACCAGCTGAGCGATGGATATGCTTGTCCGGCTGGAACCGCCGCTTTCCATGGGTTTCCTCCGCCAGTAGAGAAACCGGCGAAGTTTCCGATCGCCGCAAATTGAGCGTCGCTCAATGAAGTTCCGTTTGCATCGGTGTACATCGGATCGAAACGAGCTCGATAATAATTATTGGTGTAAGTCAGTCCATCCGGCGCACCTACTAAGGCGAAGGTATTCATCGAGCCCAAGCCTCCAGCGAGAGTGTTGGTGTAAGCAAAGGAATCGCTGATCGTGCCAACGGTATGGGCGATGTCGCCGATGAGTCCACCTACGAAGTCGTCGGCCACTACATCTCCCGTAGCAAAGGTGTTGCTCACGGATAGGGCAATATTTACACCCATCGGCGCACCTACACTGCCGATGAGACCACCAGTTCCGTAACTGTCAACGTTGCCAATTTTGATTGCGGTGACATCACCGGTCGCATACGACGATGAAATCGTGTAGCTGTAGGTCGCGTTGCCTCCGAGTAGGTTACCGACCAGTCCACCAACGCCAGTGACTGCGTTAGTTCCGGCGCTGCTCGTGCCGATCACATTTCCATTTGCGTATGAATTGCTCACGGTCACCACTCCGGTTAAAAAACCTAGGAGTCCACCAATCCCAGTCGCTCCGGCTCCTGTATTGGTCCCGGTAACGTTTCCAGTCGCATAAGATCCCGTGATCGTGCTCGGACCGCCACTCACATATCCAAGCAGTCCTCCGACGTCGTTTGTTCCCGATACTGTTCCCGTCGCATACGAATCGGTTACATTAGCGGTCGCAATCAATTTTCCGACAAGACCTCCCACCATATTCACGCCGTTAACATTTCCGTGAGCGTAGGAATTGCTGACTGTTAGACCCCGGGATGCATCGTTAAATGAACCAAGTAGCCCGCCTGTGCTACTTGCAATTGGGGAGGTAAGATTTCCAGTAGCGTAGCAATTCGTGACGTTTCCCCCATTTGCACTACCGGTTACAAAACCCACAAGTCCGCCGACATAACTAGCGGCACCAGCAGCATTAATATTTCCTGTGGCATATGAATTGCTGAGATCAGCGCTCGTGAAACTCCCGACGAGTCCACCGATGAAACTACCAGCCGCATTTTCGGTAACCGTTCCAGTCGCATAAGTCGTATCAATGATCGTCGCAATCGCGGATCCAACGAGTCCGCCGATGTCGCCGCCGGAACCGCTCACATTTCCTGTCGCAAAGGAATGATCGATGTCGCCGACAACGGTCGTGAATTTACCCACCAGACCGCCGACAAAACTTGTTGTGGAGGAGACCGTAGCAGATGATGATGAATTACTGATTTGGCCGCAGCTAACGAGGCCGACTATTCCTCCAGAATTCACGCCGGTTGAGGTAACAGTTCCCGAACTGGTTGCAAATTGAAGAGTCTGATTTTTTTGCGGGTTACAAGCGCCCCCGAGGAACATCGTACCGATCACTCCGCCTACGTCGCCCGCGCCCGTGACGGCTCCATTTGCTGACAAATTGCTTAATGACATTGTTTGAACACCAGCGACGATCGTACCTAAGAATTCGCCGATCACCCCGCCGACCATACTATTTCCTTGAACACTGGAGTTAGTCATCACGATATTGTTTACGGTTCCTGAGACGATAGAAAATAATCCGACCGGAAACGCAGCTCCGGCATTGTGGTAACAAAAATTTTTGATCGTGTGATTCTGACCATCGTAACTTCCGGAGAAGGCAGTAGCACTCGCAGAACCAATCGGCGCAAGAGTAAGACAATCAGCCTCGGTCGCATCGATGTCGAAGGTCTGGATGAAATAAGAAGAAAGGTAGCTATTGATATTGGCGAGATGAGCTTTTGAGCAAACTTGATAGGGATTTGCAATTGTTCCGTCGCCGCCGTCAAAGGGAAGGAGGTTGTTACAGGTCGGCGTGGTGAGCGAAGCGTCGCGAATCGAAAGTTCATTACAAGCACCAATGCTCACGAAGAGGGCCATCGTCAGCGCGTAACGAAACAAATTTTTGTATAACTTTGAATTCCCCATATTTATCCCCAGCTTAGATTTTCTCATTTTTCGATGCTGCAGGTAAGTTGTGTCGTGGATGACCCAGGATTAAACAAAAATAGTGTCAAAAATCGCGCATTTATGAGATTTGACGGGAAAACCGATAAGAATGCGTGAAAGTGCTCTCGGCGATACCTCCTTTGGTGCAGATCAACACGCCTTACCCCTCTACCACTTTTCTCACTGGGTTCTTACGCCAGCAGGGGATCGATGCAGAACAAACCGATTTCGGGTTGAGCCTCGTTCTACAGCTCTTTTCAAGAGAAGGATTAAAAGAAATCAGAAGTGACCTGCGGTCACCAAAAAGTCCGATCGCTCAGTTCTTTCTCGAAGCCTTTCCCGATTACGAAAAAACCATCGAGCCCGTGATTCATTTTTTACAAGGCAAGGATCAATCGATCGCTCACCGAATTGCGGCGAGAACTCTGTTGCCGGAGGGCCCACGGTTCGCAGCACTGGCCCAGGAGGACCTTCAATGGGCTTTTGGACAAATGGGGGTGCAGGATCAAGCAAAACATCTGGCGAGTTTGTACATTGATGATCTCGCTGATTTGATCGCCTCTGAAATTGATCCCGACTTTTCTCTTTCTCGTTACGGTGAAAAACTAGCAGCAAGCCAGCCGAGCTTTGATCCGCTGATGAAACGCCTCTCGGAGAACACCCTCATCGATCGGTATTTGGAAAAAATCGTTCTCGAAAAATTGAACACGACGAAGCCAGACGTGATTTTCATCACGATTCCATTTCCTGGCTGTGTATTGGGCGCCCTGAAGATCGCACAGATTGCCCGCCGGTGGAAAAAAGAAATCAAAATCGGAATCGGCGGCGGTTATGTGAACACTGAACTCAGAACATTGAAGGACGCGCGCATTTTTGATTTCGTGGATGCCATCACTCTGGATGATGGTGAACGCCCGATCGAGTGCTTGCTTGAGTTTTGGACTGGGAAGCGAAATCGTTCTCAGCTCTTTCGTACTTTTCTTCGCTCCGAAAAAATTTCGAGCGCAATCGAATATTGTAACGATACGACCGAGCACGATATCCCTCAGGGTAAAACCGGATTTCCAACCATCGAAGGATTGGATGTGAAAAATTATATCTCGATGGTGGAGATGTTGAATCCCATGCATCGATTCTGGTCGGATCTCTACTGGAACAAATTAATGCTGGCCCATGGATGCTATTGGCACCAATGCAGTTTTTGCGATGTCACACTCGATTACATCGGTCGCTACGAAATCTCGCCGGTGCAACTCACCGTGGATCGCATGAAATTTTTGGCGAAAGAAAGTGAGTCCAGCGGTTTTCATTTTGTGGATGAGGCTGCGCCTCCGGCAATTTTAAAAGAACTTTCCAAAAGATTGATCGAAGAAAAACTCGCCTTCAGTTGGTGGGGAAATATTCGTTTCGAAAAAAGTTTCAATTCGGAGCTCACTGAACTCATGAGCGATGCTGGTTGTGTTGCGGTGTCCGGCGGATTAGAGGTCGCTTCCGATCGATTATTGGTAAAAATGAAGAAGGGCGTCACAGTTGAGCAGGTTGCACGAGTTGCAAGAAATTTTAAAGAATCGAAAATAATGGTTCACGCCTATCTGATGTATGGTTTTCCGACACAGACGGTGCAAGAAACGATCGACAGTCTCGAACGCGTTCGCCAGATGTTTGAAGCAGGATGCCTGACCTCCGCTTTTTGGCATCGCTTCTCTGCAACGGCGCACTCGCCGATTGGTCATGCCCCGGAAGACTTTGGAATTAGCGTTGCTCGCCGTGCGCCAGAATTCGCTGAAAATGACCTGGAATTTAGTGATCCTAGCGGAATTGATCACGGTAAATTGGGAGTGGGGCTACGGAAAGCCGTTTATAATTTTATGCTCGGTATTGGTCTCGATGCCGATGTGCGAGACTGGTTTGATTTTTCGGTTCCTAAAACCCAAGTGGATAAAAATTTTATTCGCCAAGCGCTGAAGAAGGGCTAGAATAAGAGTATGTCTTTCCAGAGCTTATTTGCAATATTGCTAAGCGTTACCATTTCGACCGCGTGTTCGATCCATAAGCCGTGTGCGGAAGGCGGAGATGTGTCTTGGAATCCAAAAATTTCCGGAGATAAAAAGTGTACGCAAAAAAAAATGCCGGATGGCCGGATTGTGAATGATGGTCCCTTTAGACAAGGCTACGCTTCTACGAATCAACTCGCACTGGAAGGCCAGTTCGTTGACGGACAAAAGCAAGGGCTCTGGCTTTTTTACGGTGAAGACAATCATCTAAAAACGATCAAATTCTTTGAAAAAGGTATAGAAAAAACACCGCCTCCGGAAGCCCAAAAACAAATCGATCTCATCATTCAGCAAAAAACTGGAATGAAATAAAAATTGGTATTACGATTAGAATACGTATGAATCCGAAATTACTAATTGTGGACGATGAGCCCCAAATCAGAGAGCTCTTGAGTGAATTTTTGTCAGATCAATTTACTGTTGAACTTGCCTCTAACGGTAAAGAAGCGGTGGAAGTGACCAGAAATTGGAAACCGGATCTGATCCTCATGGACATGATGATGCCGGAAATGGACGGAGTGACCGCGTGTAAAATGATCCGCGAGCAAGATTTCACCCGCCACATTCCAGTGTTGATGCTCACCGCTGCTAACACCAGTGCTGAACGAATGAATGCCTTTAATTTTGGTGTGGACGATTACATCGCCAAGCCCTTTGAAGTGGAAGAGCTGAAGATTCGTTTGCTTTCGAAGTTGAAACGTTCTCACGATCTCCAAAATGTGATGAGTGACATCGTTAAAATCGGTAATCTTCATTTGGATGATCGGAAGAGAGAAGTATTGATCGGTAGTGATTCGATTGATTTGTCGCCGGTGGAATACGGAATCGTAAAACTGTTGATGAATTCCGTTGATCAGGTGGTTTCCCGTGAAAAAATCATGAAAACTGTTTGGGATGATGAAGGAAAGAGCAATCGTTTGATTGATGCTCACATCACCGCACTTCGTAAAAAACTGCTGAACTTCAGCGGTGATTTTCAAACCGTGTATGGTGCAGGATATCGCTTAAAAAAGGAAAAAGCTGACGCCTAAACTGACGGCGTCGCTGGTGTTTGCTCGGGTTCCCACTGTATTTCCGAGTGTAGCCGGATTTTTACTCAAGATCGTTTCGTTGTAGCGCATGATCCGATAATCAAGATTGAGCGACATTCTCTCATTCAAATAAATTTTCTGACCGAGTCCTACTGTTGGGGTGAAGTAGCTACCACTTTCCGTTTTGGTGATGCCCACGCCGGCCAACACAAATAAATCAACATAGATGATCATGTTTCCAAACAGACTGGCTTTCCCGTAAAGGAAATTTTGTTTTACTTCGGTGCCGTAGTAGGCGAGCGGTTCGTTTGTATCCACGGTCGAGCCGGTTTGAGCAACAAAAGTGTTCATCGCTGCTGAAGGGCCCACAAAGGTTTTCCACGATGTGAAGTGAACGCTGGTGTAGGGGCTAAAATGGTAGCCTACAGAACCGCCCAGGCTATGCACATTCAAAAACGGATCCGAAGAGATGGTTCCGCCGAGGATCCCGATCTCCAATTTTTTTGCCGTCGTGTATTTGCGATTTTGAACCACCCCCAGTTCTGTTTCTTTTCCTTCGGCCCAATATTTCTCGGTGATCTTGGAAAGATCCACTTCTTCGCCTGCTCCGGCATTTGCTGGAGAGGTAGGAGGAGTAGGTGCTCCTGGAGTTTCAGCAAGAGCGCTGGACATCAGATTCATGAGTAGCAATAAAAATACGAGTTTATTCATAGAAAACTTCATAAAAAAATTCATAGTACAACCTCCTGTTGATCCCAGTGAAATCGAATGTGTAAGCCATCATCACTTACTTCCTGCGATTGCATGAATGCTTTTGCATTCACAAAAGTAAAGTTGGTTTCATCGCAAAGATTTAAAAAAATGGATTTCAATTCTGAAAGACCGCGAAGAGGGTTCTTTTGATTTTTGAGAACGATCTCGACTCCGAAGGAATGAAAGCTTTGAATGACTCCGGAATAGGCATTTTTAGCGATAAAAAATGCTCCTGAGAGTGAACGATCTTTCATGTTTTTTTCAGACAGTTGAAAGGGATTATTCGCCGGAGCGTCGCAAACACTTTTCCAGGTTTGACTGGCGCTGTCGATGACCCAGTGGTATTCCATCAGTTTTTTTGTTTTTTTCAGATCTTCGATTTTTTCTTCACCGAAGGGGCCTGTGAGTGATCCGTGTTTGTAGAGATAGTATTGCATAATTCCTCCTTGAATTATTTTTTGTTTCCTTACTGACAGTGATTGGTAATATTTGCCTTCATTGCGCCCATTTCATCTTCCCAGATTTCAGCACGATCAATATCAGATGCAGGGAATCTTCCCCAGTTCCAGGCGAGGGTGGTTTCGAAGGTTGGTGCCGCAGCGGGAGCTTTCTTTTTATCGTTTTCAATCCGCACCATTTCGCGACTGGCTCCGTTATAAACTTCGACCTCAATGAGATCCACGTTTTCACGGACAGCCTTGAGTAAGCTGAGCATTTCTTTGTCTTTTTGATTGAGATCGCGATTAATTTTTGAAACCAGTTTCGTTTTTTCTTGAGGAATGCTTTGATCGTATTTTTTCACCACGCTCACCAAAATTTTACTCGCCTGATTAAAACGGATCATTCTCCGAATTTCTTTTTTGGCGCTGAGTAGGCGTTGAGCCATTTCCGGTTCGATCGTGGTTTTGAGATTGGCGATTTTTAGATCACGAATCAGGGTTTTTAAAATTGATGAATTTTTTAGAGCAAGGTCCTGCTGGAAGATTTTAATCTTTGCGGGCATCAGCGCAATTTTACGGCTATTTTCGATCAATAAATTGATCTCCGTTTGACGAACCATAAAAGAAGCGCTTTTCATCCATTCAGTGCGAATCTTGATCGGTGTAGAAGATTGGTTTTTCAATCCGGCAATAATTTCCTGATAGGGATTCAAGCTAGAGTGATCCGCGATCAACCAGTCAAAAGTTTTTTCGTAATCATGCACAAAGGATTGAATCATCCGAACCGCATCCGGGTATGAGCAGGTTTCATTCAAAACCATCGCCGCAATCATCACACTTTCCGGAGTGAAGGTATTTTTGAGAGCGCCACTTCTGAGTTGGAGCGCGATTCCTAGAGCTTCTGCGTAGCGTTCGCTCAGTAGGTAAGACCAAGCCAGATCATTCATGGCATCGATTTGTAAGTTAGAACGTTTATCGATTTTTTGAAAGGTGTCGACCGCTTCTTTAAAACGACCGATGGAGTAAAAAGAGCGGCCGAGAAGTAAATTGGCGATGTCTCGATACTCGGTTTGAGTTGCAATCCCCACGACGGCAGGCGTGTCCAAAAATTGTTTTAGAATTTTGATCGCAGCCGAATAGTTGCGTTTTTGGACTTCGATGAGGCCGGCTTGAAGGTCTGCGTTGTCGACAGAGAGCGACAAGCCCATCTCCGAATTCCAATCAGGAATTTTTTTATACACCTCAGCTAAGCATGCCGATGCAGCTTTCCTGATTTCCGGGAACTTGCTATTGTCACGGGAAGAACTGAAGAAGTTGTAGGCCAAGGGATAGAGTTCGAGTTCATAGAACACGCGACCAACCCAGTATTCTGAAAAATCCGCCTCAAATTCGCCATTTTTCATTAAATTACTGATTTTTTTCAGTTGAATTGCTTCAGAAAAGGCAAGCCAAGGTGATTCTTGTTTGAGCAAGAACACATCGAATCTTTTTACCCAATTACTTTTTTGAGGAAGATCGATCGTCCATCGTTCACTCGATTCACAAGCGTGTGATGCTTTTGCGTCGAGTTCGGCACCGTGCGCTTTATTGGTGCTGACCGCTAGGGCGATCTGAATCATTGTGACCATCATCCATAATATTTTTTGCATAAGGAACTCCTTTCCTTGATATTTCGACTAACGGGTTAAACTTTTAAAGATGAAGGGATAAGAGACGGCGACTTGCACGCCTCCTCGGGGTTGAGGGAACTTCCAGTTCTTCAACTTCCCGACCAGACATCCACCCACTTGGGCATTGTTCATTGTATTTTCAGCCGCTGCGGCCGTGCCAACACTTCCTTGAGCACCGATCTTGAAATCGACGAGCACTTTACCCGCAAGTGACGGATCCGCAAGGATTGCCGATTCATAACAATAACGAATTTCGTTCATGTGGCTGTGAATCACTTTGGCCACTTCCTCTTTAGTGAGGCCTTCATCCACGGTTGCGTCTTTAAGATTGAGGCCGATTTCGAGATGGCCGGTGCCTTGTCCTTTCACATTCGTACCAGGTCCCGAACCGTAGCCATTTTCACTGCCGATTTGAAAATTACCGGAATTCATCGCGCCCAACAAACCTTGTGTTTTCTTCTCTAGACCAGCGCCCGATTCCGCAGTTTGACTTTGAATTTTCTGAGTGAGGCTTTGAATCGAACGGCCGGTTGCCATGATGGAGTAACGGCTGAGTCCGCCTTGTAAAATGCTTTTCATGCTTTTTTGGACGGTTTTAGATTGAAACGCCCGAGCAATCGCTTTGCTTTGGGCCTGGCTTTTTGCACTCACACCACTGGATGCTTCATTCGAGGTTGGTTTTGGTTTGGTCAGAATCAATTTTGCATATTTTTGGGGAATTAATTCTTCATTTGCAGTAGGAGTTTGATCCATGAAGTTCATCAGCATCACGAGTAGGCTTAACACCGCGCTGGCTACGGAAACATTCCGAACACCCTTACGGAAGGATTGCTCTTCAGCGGAGAGTGGGCCTTTCGCAGGGAGTGCAGCTGGAGTTGTTTTGCTCGCGCGTTCGAAGTCGGTGAGTTCCGGGTAATGAATTGGAGACAAAACGAGTGACTGAGTACCGATCAGTATTCTTTGCGATTGGATCGGAGTATTGAATGGAAAGTGCAGTAAATTTGATTTTTCACCCCGTGGGGCTCTGAAATCGCGTACGAGCAAGTTGCCACTTCTGATTTCGAGAAGATAATCCCGTCCCAGCTTTAGGGGGGAAGAGATGTTCCACACGTAGGATTTGTTTTGATAGAGAATTCGGCAGCGAGAAGTGGATGTCATATATAAAACCTCATGTTTTATACTAGTTTTTAAACTAGTGTTTTAACTTCAATTCGTCCATGACGATCTTGTCACGGTCTACAAAACCAGCGCGTTTACGATATAAATGTTTTCGTTGATTGGCTTCAAACTCTGAGAGCTGGTTCACAGAGTCCAAAGGTTTACGGTTAATTCCTTCCACCAATTCATCTTCGAAATTGATGCTTTTGGAACGTTTAGAGTCGAGAGCGTAAGAGTTCATTGCACCGAAGAGGAGGATGGTCATCAGGAGGGTCTTCATTTGCTCACTCCTCCCTGTTGTTGGGCGATCGCTTGCTTCCACGCGGTTTCTGGCGCGGTTTTAATCATTTCATAACCTTCGGTAGATGCAGTTTCGCCCAAAAGCGAAGTGAGCACGAGTCCACGTAGAAGTGGTGAGTATTCGTCTTCTGTTCTCAGGGAAATCAGATAATAGAGATAATCTGGTTTTTGTTGTTTGACCGCGCTAGACCATTCATCCCAATAGGCGGTAGGAATTTTTTCCTTCACGATGGAATCCATTAAAGTAGTCTGACTGACGTTATCTTTACTTTGTGTTTTCATCGCCATTAATTGTTGTGCAGCTTCGGCCAATTGAGTTTGTTTTTTGATAAATGGCTGAATCAAGTTGTCGGGAGTTCCGATTCGTTTCAAATCAACAGTCAATTGTTGGTAAACGGTTTGAAGTTGGGTGAGAGTGCTAAATTTGATTTCCATCCAATTGAGTTTCATCACTTTAGCGAAAGTTTGATCGAGGTCTTGAAGAAGTCTCATGCGACGTTCGATACTGCTTTCGTCTGCAGTGATGGGAGCGATTGAAGTTGAGGATTTTACCACACTCTCAATCGTTGCATTGACACGATTCTTCATCATGTCCAAGAACTGGATCTGAAGGAAGGCATCAAGATTTTCCCAATGGGTAGAGAGGCGTTGGAGAAGTACCAAGCGATCCTGGAAAGGGAGTTTTTGAGATTGATCGAGGGCGATGAGTGCCCAGAGTGCGACGATGTTTTTAGGTGCTTTCACTGTTTGCTTGAAAACATGGGAATAGGCTTTTGAAGTGCTAGGCTGGGAGAGTGCATAGGCAGTGAGATACTGCTCACATAAGTTGTTTTCGAATTTAGCACAGAGGTTGGTGTTGGAGAGCATTGGCTGCATTTTCTTGAAATTTCGTTGAAACCAGTAAATTTGGAGAACATGTTTTGCCATTTCAGCATCTTGATATTTGGTGATTTCAAGATAGTGTTCCATCTCTTGAACGGCGAGGGTGAGTTTGCCTTGTTTTTGGTGCACTTCGGCCTTCATCAATACCACCGTTTTTAGGTCATCGTCCTGAAGTGCTGATTTGCTCAGTTCGACCAAAGCGTGTTCGCCTTCTGAATACTGTTTTAGTCCTACCCAGGTTTTTGCTTGGATGAGCTTACATTGAAGAAGGATTTTGGCATTTTTGAATTGTTTGATGCAATCTTTCGTTCTGCTCAGAACTTCGGCTGAATCGGTGGAAGCCAACGTGAGTTTCAAATGAGCGTCTGCAGCCATGTCTTGAGTTTTTTCGGTAAACTTACCGTCTTTCCAGTTTTTCTTTGCCAAAATTTTCTGACTCAAGTCGTAAATGTTTTTCCACTCCTGCGAAGCAGTCATGGTGTCGAGCACGATCGCCGCTGCTACTCGTGCTTCATCCAAAGAAGAATTTTGAAGGGCAAATTGCTCCAAGCCGGTGAGTGCTTCATTACGGTTGATGAATGAGTATTTCAATTTATAAGCTTCGAGTTGAAACGAAACGGAATCGAGATTTTGGACCGTAATTGGATCGAAAACCCAAGTGAACCATTCTAGCACCGCAGCCTTCTCGGTGCTTTTCACTTCATTGATCGCTTGGTCACGCTTTACGATCTTCAGCTGATCCTGTATCAGGTTCATTGCTTTCAGTTCCTGATAACGCGATGAAACCAGTCGAAGGAGAAGGGTTGATTTAGAGAGAGAAGCGGGTAGGACTACTTCTGGCGCCAAAAGCTCTGAATAATATTTAGTGGCAGTCGGAAAACGGTTGATAGAAAAACTGGTTTCGGCCATCGCATAGAGAGCGAGTACGGTGGTGCTGTTTTTCGTGGAAAGATGGTCTCTTAAAAAATCGGTGAGTTGTACGAGAGGTTGAAGTAACTGATCGAGTTCGGTTGATTTTTTATTCTTCATCACTAATTCATGGAGTTGAGACAAGGATTGGGAAATTGCTTGTTCGTATTTGCTGCTGATCGCAGGTTGATTGAGGTTTTTTCTGATTTGGTCCGCTTCACCGAGGAGGGTCGTTAGCTTTGCGTATTCATGTCTATCGAAGTGGTATTCGTAGATCAGCATTGCCACTTCCATGGTTTCTGGAAGTTGGTCGTATTGTTTCATGAGAATTGCTTTGAGTTGGTCCAGTTCATTACTGAGTTGGTAGGCTTTCAACAGTTTAGCGAAACGCATGATCACGAGTCCGAAAAATGGACGCTTTTGAGTGTCGGCTTGATCGTGGGAAAGTTCCTGGAATAGGGATACGGCATCGGATACTTCCGCGAATCCCGCTTTTTTATTGAGGGCTTCGAAATAAAAGAGGGCGAGGTCTTGGTAGGCACTTTCTAAATAAGGTAGCTCGCTTTTACGATCCTGATAAGTGAGGGTTTCTTTTTTCAGGTAACGGATTGCGTAAGCGAAGTTACTCATATTGAAGTAACTCCATGCCGCCTTATGGAGGGCCATGGTGTAGTATTGGCTCGCTTCATTTTTTTCGATTTGCAGAAGGTAGCGAAGTGCCTCTTCGTGATGATTGTCTTCCTGAGCGTAGTCAGCAAGATCCATCAATGCCGAATCGAGGCGGTAGTAAGTGGGGTAAGTTGCCAACAGTTTCAGGTAATCTGCCCGAGACGAGGCGATTTGTTTCAATTCTTTGTAGGCTTTTCCCCGTTTAAAATAGGCATCGGCTGTCGATACGTGAGAAGGGTACTTGCGAATCATTTCGCTTAATACTGAAGAAGCTTGGGTAAGAGCGTCGGTATAATATTTTTTGGAGGTTTTTACCGATTCACCTTCGGTGTATTGGAAGCTGATTCCTGACTTTTCAAAATAAAGGTCGGCAAGACGAACCAGAAAATCCGGTTCTCTTGGGTCGTTTGGATGGTCCTTTAAAAATTTGCGAAGTTTTTGAATGGATTGTTCTTGAGTATGAATCGCAGCGAGCTCTTTCCCTTTGGATGGGACGGTACCAGCAACCGCACTGAGGGAAAATGCGGAGAGTAGTAAGAAAATCACTTCAAGTGCGTAGAGGGTTTTTTGTTTTAAAGAGCTCATCCTGAGTTCTCCTGTGTCTTTCAATTTTTCGGTCGTTATTCTTTAATTGCTGCAAATTTTACTTCCGAGTATCCTTGTGCAGCAAGGGTTTTTAAAATGAGTTTCTTAGAGTTTTTAAAAAATAATTTTTTTCATGTGGCACCAATCCTGATCA
>Ga0206895_1209_pt1 | contig 14376 bp, 13 predicted proteins | sample Alteio_BWOrgHeat_51_FD_152967 | JGI IMG/M metagenome (GOLD analysis project Ga0206895, IMG submission 152967) | Enriched cells from forest soil in Barre Woods Harvard Forest LTER site, Petersham, Massachusetts, United States -... | ecosystem: Environmental > Terrestrial > Soil > Temperate forest >...
TCGCGCAATGCACGCAAGAGAGTTTCAAACCGTTCGTGCAAAAGTTTTCCAGTATTTCGATAAATTGCAAGAACGCGATATTGAGAAGCGGCTGGCTGCCACATGACAGGATACAAAGCCCATTTTTTCGCTAAAAAATCCGGTAAAAAGCCTATTTCCTGAGATTCAGAGCAAATATTGGCAATCAAAGACCAACTCGGAATACGAGATTTAACAGGCAAAGGATATCCATGTGCCTGTTGCCAGCTTTGCTGCAGCAACAAAACTTCCATTTGGTCTTCAGGCAGTAAAACCGGTTTCAAAGAAGCCTCTTTATCCTTGGAATAAAGCTGAAAATACCCCTTTCCCACTTCAGTTGCAATAACCCCTTTCCATGGAGCATTGTCAAGAACAAGGGCAATATCTGCCTCTCCATGCAAAATAGCCGCATAAGCATGGTCGGGCCGCATATGTTTGAAATCGATATGATCAACGGAAAGAAGCGCCGGCACAGCAATTTGCGCAATGGTATGCGTTGTAACAAGACGTATCGGGATCTGATCTTTTGAAACAATCAAATCTCGAAGTGCTTTGATCCAATTTTCTAAACGCGGTAAAAGAATCTGTCCCTCTTGAGTTAATCGAAACTGCCGTTTTTCATGCGTGCACAACTGCACTCCAAAGGCAGCTTCCACCCGTTGAATAGCAGTACTGGTTGCACTCTGGCTTAAATGATGAAAAAGAGCCGATTTCCCGAGATTTTTCATGTGGGCTGCTGTAATAAATAATTCCACATCGATAATACGTAAATTTTTTAATGAACTTTCAAGTTTCTGCAATAATTTTCCCTCAAGTAATTGCCCCCTATCAAGATTGTTCACCAATTCTTTCACAAAAAAACTCCAATTTTCAAATCGATTTTTTCGATATTAACAATCGAATATATCAACAATACAAATAAAAACAAAGAAACTGTCTTGTTATTTTTGATAAGGAGTCAATTTCATGAATAATACAAGTGGTATATTGCGATTTTTACAATCAATTTGTCGATTGCTTTTTGGAAATTTTGAGAAAGAGGAGTTTAAAAAATTTCTTAGAATGGGTCTTATTTTTGCACTAATCATTGGGGTTTATTGGACATTGCGTCCTCTAAAAGATGCGGTTTTTATTCAACTGGTCGATAAATTACAACTTCCCTTTGCAAAAACATTTTCGGTCATTGCCCTTTTGCCAATGGTGATGTTCTACACAAGACTCCTAGAAAAGATTTCGAGAGAAAAAATGCTCATCATTTTGCCTTTTTTCTACGGGGCCGCCATTTTTGTGTTTAGTCTATTGATACTAGGATTCCAGGCTCCTGCTGAAGAAATTGCAAAGCGCCCTTTCTTTTTTCTGGCTGCCACCAAAACAATTGGATATCTGTTTTATGTTTTTGTAGAAAGTTTTGGGTCTTTGGTGGTTGCTCTTTTTTGGGCCTTTGCAACCGATACAACAAATGCCAAATCAGCAAAAAAGGGATTTCCCCTCGTCGTCGCGATCGGTCAAATGGGAGGAATTATTTTTCCTTACAGCGTAGGAGGGTTGCCTCACAGGCTCGGGCTATCTACAGATGCATTGTCCTTGATGTGTTTAGGCTTTTTAACCTGTCTCATCGTTCCTCTGGTCCAATATTTTCTCAAAACCACTCCAAATGAGCTACTAACCGCTTTTCATGGAACCAATGAAACAGCTATCGAAAACAAACAAGACCCTGGTTTTTTGGAGGGCCTTAAATTGCTTCTCAAAAACCGCTACCTTCTTGGTATTTTTGCTGCAAATTTTATCTATGAGGTTGTTGTTACAATTTTTGATTTTAATTTCAAAATATCTGCAAGTTCCGAATACTCAGGCGTTGCGCTCAGTAATTATCTGAGTATTTATGGATCAAGCGTAAATGTTGTTTCTCTGCTCTGTTTACTTCTAGGAATTAGCAACGTGACTCGTTTCTTAGGAGTTGGCGTTGCACTAGCGGCGATGCCTGTCATTGTAGGAGTGGCGCTTTTAGGATTTTTAAGCTTGAATTCACTCCCCTTTCTCTTCGCTCTCATGGTGGGTTCAAAAGCCATCAATTATGCACTCAACGGCCCGGCTCTCAAACAGCTTTATATTCCAACAACCCCTGATGTGAAATTTAAAGCGCAAGCATGGATAGAGACATTTGGATCGAGAACCTCTAAACAAGCCGGCTCGATATTCAATATGTCTTTAGCTCCTCTTCAAGCGACTTTCGGGACACTGGTAGGCAAATCCCATTATTTAATGCTAAGTGGTGTTTTGTGTTTTCCTATGCTTGGCCTATGGCTGCTCATCGCTATTTTCTTAGGACGGTCTTTTCGAAAAGCCATCCATAAAAATACTGTGATCTGTTAACTCAGAGAACGTCATTTCAAATTTCTATCTGAAATGACGTTCTTCTTCTGCATTTGACTTCTCTCTTAAAGATTGTTAAAATTCATTTATTCAAACAAAATAAAATCGGTCAAAAAAATGAAAATTTCTTCAACCCATTATTTAAATCATACATTCAGTTCTATTAAAGCAATTATTTTTGATTGCGATGGAACATTAATAGACAGTGAGCAATTCCATTTTCTAGCCTGGCAAACTGTCTTTCAACAGGAAGGACAGACATTAACAAAAGAATTTTATGTTAATCATTTTTGTGGAGTAGGAGATGTTGCGATTTTACAAATCGCAGCAGAGTCGCTTAAAAGTTCCTCTGCTAAAGAGCTGCTAGCTCGCAAACACCAATTTTTTCATGAATATCAAAAGGCAGGAATTTCTCCCATCGTCTCAACAGTAGAATTTGCAACAAATCTTTTTCAACAAAAAGAAAAACGAGGATTAAAGCTAGCTGTAGCATCTGGAGCCAAAAAAAAAGAAATTATCCAGCATTTGAAAATGCTCAACATAGAGCATTATTTTGAAGTGATTCTCTCCGGTCATGACGATTTGTCTGAATACCAAGATCCGGAAGGAACTAATAAGCCAAAGCCCTATGTGTATTTAAAAGCAGCAAACCTATTAGGAGTGGCTCCTCATGAATGTATCGCGATCGAAGACAGCAAAACAGGCCTCGCCTCGGCTGTAGACGCTGGTTGTCTCGCAATCGCCATTCCTAATGAGTACACCAGAGAACATGACTTATCTCGCGCTCATATTACTATTGAGTCCTTTGCGGATTTAAGTGTTGATGATTTTTTTAACAAAATCGCCTCTTCTAGACTTTCTTGTGATCCACGATAAAAAATGCTGTGAGATAAAATATGGCTAACAATAACAATTCTTCTAGTTTAAATTTGAAAAAATTTCCTATAACTGGCCAAGCTCACCTGAGTTTTGTCAAGAAGAAGTGAATCGTTTAACTCTTCAATCAAAATGGCCACCTTGTCAAAGTATCGAGCCTCTTGAAATTGCTTTTCTTTTGGAAGAGCTATTGTATACAAATGAAGACATAATGTTTTCAAACGAAGAGCTGCTGCTAAATTATTCTCAGCCTCTTCAATCAGCGCAAGTTCGTAAAATAAATCCGCTCCCAAAATACATTTTTGTGTTTCCAGGCGATCAGAAAAATCCTTAAAATGATCGAGTATCTGATCGAAATCATAAAGAAGCAACAAATTTACATCCATTCTCAAAAGATAGCGGCCTGTAGTCTGAATGAGTACGCGCGCTTCTTTATAATCTTCGGCTTTTCTTCGCTGCATAATGGACAAAAGAGCCTGAATAAACTGCTCTATAATCCTCATGATATAGTCATTTTGCATAGGAAAATCTCTGTAATACAATACCGTAAGACTGCGTTAAACGCAGTCTTGATCGGTTGGTTTTTTATTTTGCTTTAAACTTAAAAGCGCCATTTGGCGTTTGCAGCCGGACTTCGATTTTCTCATCTGCCCATGTAAAATGAAGCGTAGCTCCTTGCATCCCTTTTAAACTAAATTGCGAGGACTTTTCTGGGATTAATGCATATTCATCAGGGGCTCCAGGAATGACAGCCATGAGCTGATTGCCTTTCAATATGATATTGATAGAAAACAGATCGCCTTCAAATATTCCTTCAAACTCCTTCAGATAGTCAATCGCTAAAAGTTCATTGCCAGCTTTTCGTTTAAACGCAATCTTTTCCACCGCAGGTTCCATAGGCATATGTAATTCCGAGATATCGCCAAAATGATCCCTAACAAAAGAACAATTGAAAATTATACCTGAAAACGTTTCCCATTTCCCTGTAAAATGATCATAACATTGATGAGATAGCGGAACGGAAAGAGTGTGATAAGATAAAAGGAGATGCTCTCCTTCAGTACGCAGAGTAATTGTGCCATATCCAGGATGCTCAAATTCGCCAATATAATCCGCAATAGGACGAGCTGTCTCTACAGCTATTGAAGAGTCTTTATTTAATTGCTCTAAACTCTCTTGAGAAGAACATGCCAGAGATTTTTTTATTTTTTCGTCTTTTTCTTTTACTTCCACCATCCAATCGTCACTTGTTAATCCTAAAGTACGATCTAAAATAGCTTCAGATAAACTCTCAGCAAACATCATACTGCTATCGCTGTTTGTTAAAACGACAACACCTATTTTTTCTTTCGGTAAAAACCCGACCGAAGAAATAAATCCATCAATTCCTCCACCATGAACTACATAGTAGTGGCCTTTATGAATCCCAGTAAACCATCCCAAACCATAACCAAATAAATTTGAGAACTCTTCGACAATCATTCGAAGGCCAACTTGAGGAACATGCATCGCTTGCAATGTTTCTTTTTTCAGAAACCGATGCCCTTCAAAAGTTCCGTCAGAAAGCTGCAGATTAATCCATTTTACCATCTCCACCGCACTAGAATTAATCGATCCCGCAGGCCCTGCAATCTGGATATTATTAAAAGGAATCACTTCAACGGAATCATTTTTCTCCCTATAAGGCAAAGAAAAATCTTCTTCTTTTTGAGAATCCAAAACAGAAAAATTAGATCGGTTCATCCCCAAAGGAAGCAATACACGCGCACGAACAGCTTCTTCCCAACTAAGCCCTGTAACTTTTTCAATCACTAAACCTGCCACAACATACATCAAATTGTTATACTGAAATTTTCCTCGTAAATCAGAGCTAGAATCAAGGTACTGAAGGCGGTGTAAAAGGTCGTGTCTAGAAAGATTTGAATTGTACCAAAGAAGGTCGTGCCTAGGAAGTCCCGACTGATGCGTGGCTAAGTCTCGAATCGTCATATGATAAGCAGCATATTCATCCTTGAGACGAAATTCAGGAAGATATTTGATCACCGGATCATCCCAAGAAATTGTTCCTTCATCGGCCAACTGTCCTAAAACATGCGTTGTAAAAGCTTTGGTGCAAGACCCGATTGCAAAAAGAGTGTTTTCCGTAACAGGTAGGCTATTGGTCCGGTCGCGGAATCCGTATCCCTTAGTGAACACAACCTTCCCATCCATAATGATGCCCACTGCAACTCCTGGAACATTAAAAGTCTCTAAAGCTCGATTGACCATGCCATCTAGCCCCTCTAATTTTTCAATGAAAGGCTGACTCATCATCATTTCTGATGGGATTTCTGCAGAGATTGCAAAAGAATTTCCTAGTAGTGCAAAAGCACTTAACGTCATTAAATACTTATTTTTCATTTTTAAAAAATCCTCTATAAAACAGTTTTTTCTTTATCTGCATGGCCTATGCCTTTAACTAACTCCCGTACCGCCTGCACAATGATTTCTGGTTGATGCCACGGAATCATATGATCGCTTTTTTCTGCGATGAGATGCTGTGATTTTTTAAATTTGGAGGCTAAATCTTTTTGAAGACCATCCCACGCTTCATTTAAAGCGCTGAATATTTTTTGCTGTTCCTCGGAAAACCCAAATTGAGCCCCATCCATTTTGATTGCCGCCGTAAGCACAAAGCAAGGAATTTTTTCGATCATAGAGCGGTCTGCATCTTGTAATTGCTGTAAGCTTTCCTGAAGAGATCGGCTTTCGGCGCAGACAGCGCAAAAATGTTTGGTGCTGGAAGATAAAGCCAAAAGCACCCGCTGCATTGATACAGGTAGAGAACTTACCATGTCTTCTACAAAAAATTTTGTCATAAAACGGATCACTCCAAAAGTAGATAAAAATCGAGCCATCGCAGGCCCTGGGATAGATTCTATTTGAGAGGCCAACCATTGCCATTGCTGCTCATGACAAGAATCAACTAAAACAATTCCCGCTACCTCATCTGGATAGTTTTCAGCATAAAGCTGTACATTATGACCTCCAAAAGAATGGCCTACCAAAATATAGGGTTTTGGAAGCTTTGCTTCCTCTAATAAAGTATGCAGCTCAGAAACAATCTGCTGGCTTGTTCTGGAAAAAGGACTTACTTCACTCCATCCTGTACCGGCTCGGTCATAGCTTACAACCCGGGTAAATTTTGCGATTTCAGGTTGGACCAATCCCCAATCGGCACTTATATTGCCAAGTCCCGCATCCAAAACAACGGTCGGGCCACCTGTGCCCGTAGAATATAAATGAAGCCGATAGCCTCCAATATCTACCAGGTTCCCAGGGGGAGGATATTGATTTTCTTCAAATTTTGTAGCGATAGACTGATACAAAACTCCGACACATCCAATCAAAATTAAAAGAGCGATCAAGCAAAGACTTATTTTTTTTAAGATAGAAAAGCATTTTCTCATAAATAAACAGCCTGCTAAGCATTGTCGTTTTCTTAATTTCCGTTGGATCTTGATCCAATAGTCAAGCAATGATACTTAAGAAAGCTTTTTTTTGACAGCATCTCTGATTTGAAAAAGAATCGATTTTTCTAAAACAAAAGAATGATCGTAGGGAGCATAATTTGATCCCCAGCGAATGTCCTTAAAAACAATCCCAGCAAACTCACGAGAATCTTTATAGCGAGGCACCAGATGCATATGAATTTTGGGAGAGGTGTTGCTTTGCGCTATGTAATTTATTCTGTCAGGCTGAAAAAGCGTTTTAAGCGCCATTTTAACTTCCGCGCCTATTTGGAAAAACTCATCGCGAACCTCTCCCTCAATGGCTAAAAAATCCTCTACTCCCTCATCATTTTTGAGAAGTAGAAAAACTCGGCCTAAATAACATTGGTTTTCGTGAAGATAGAGATCCCAATGCTTATAAGATTTAATTTTCAGCTGCTCATAGTCCATGCCATCACTCGCTTCAACTACATGGACGGAAGCCACCGCCAAAGTAGTTTCGTTAAAATTCACTTTTTTGCATTGTAATTCATAGAATGATACATAATTAATCAAATCAAACAAATTAAAATCTTTCTGTAAAATCACAAATTTGCGTGGCAACTTCCAAACTCAAAATGACAATCTTTTTTTTACGACTTCATAGCTGACGAGCGCCAGCGAAGAAATCATGAGATTGTACAAGTCGAGATAATAGGCCTATTAGGCAAAACAGAATAAAGCAAATCCTAAAACTTCCAGCCGATCTCGGCTGTGAGTTGATGCGACTGATATTTTGCGCCAAACTCTCCCTGATATCCAACCCAGCCATAAGGATAGATAGGGCAAATAGACTCAAACATGCAAGATACTTCCACAGCTCCAAGAGATTGGACAGACGTAAGTGTTTCCAAGGTAAAAGAACCGGGAGAACCCACCAGGAACCCTTGGACAGATCCAAAATGATAGGGATGCCGATAGATATAGCTTCCCTTCTCTTCCAACGTCAATATCAAATTTTGGAATCGAATCGTCTCGTAAAAACGAAAACCAGATTCTACACGCAAGAAAGAACTGTGGTTGGCTTTTTGGGTTGCATTGAAAGGGCCGCTCCCCGTTTCTGTAAAGCGTTGTTGCCAGGAATTCGGCCAATCGATCATCGCAAAAGGATCAATGATCGCTGTGTATTGGCTCGTAGATCCCCAGGTTCTTTCTATAGTATATCCCATTTCCAAGTGAGGAGATACTTGGGCACCGCGCGGAGAGGAGCTGGAACGAAAATCAAATCCAGTCATATGGATTAACCTTACCTGATTCGTTTGAAAAAGGCCTCCCCAAAGAGCGGCATCGATGTAAAAATTCCACCGAGACCAACCTCCGTAAAAAAACAGATATTCTTGATTGATATTGCTAAACCCAGAATCTTCCTCTTCATGAACGTGCGTAAACGTGTAGGCTAGGCCACCGCCTACCTGTGCAGAAGAACCGAGCGAACGTTCCAGACCAAGAATGCCTCCAGCCACGGAGGGCTGAAATCCAACAGTTTGATTCTGCTTTTGTTGAAAAACTAAGGCACCGATCGGTTCTAGCCAAAGCGTATAGGGGCGGGTCTTTTCTTTGCATGGGGCGCTGCAGGGTGTACTGGTAGGCAAAGCCGCATTGCTCTTTGCTGAAGGAAAAATGTTCGATGCCAGCAATGCAGTATTCATTGATGCCAGAGCTTGATCCACTGATTTTGTCGCAAAATGAGGGCGATTGCGATTATGCATGGTAAGGCTATTGCTTAAAAAAAACAGGTTGTTGTTGACTGCGAAGAGAGACAAGGCATTTCTAGTCGGAGCAGCGTTTTGCAGCGCATCTGCCAAGGCTCCCGCGAAGACAGCGGGAAGGAAATAGGGAATTTTTTGCGGCGCTTCGTTGGTGATGTACTTACCAAAGATCAAGCTATTGCCCGTAATGGCACGTGTCTGACCCAAAAGTTTAGAGAGCTTTCCCGCGAAAGGGAAATAATTGCGGATCGAAACAGAATCGATCACATTGGCACTGCTAGTAGGGATTTCTACCAGTCCTGTCCATGGAGTAGCCAGCGCTACATATGCGTTGGTGCCATCTCGCGTTCCTCCAAGTAGAGAAACTCCCCAAGGATTGATCGAAACGCTGTTGATCGAGGCACTGCTTCCTGTTGGCAGTCCAGAAATAGAATGAACTCTACCGGATGGATCCACAAACGCCGCATAAGCAGCAGGTATATCCTGATTCTGACCGCCGAGGATCGCGTATCCAATCGAATTGTTGATATCGACGCTATTGATAACCCCTAACGTAGGCAAAGGATTTCCTGATAAAGAGGGAGTAAGTTCACCCGATGAGTTTACCAATGCAGCATAAGCGCCATTTGCGTTATTCTCTCCTCCGATGATCGATATTTCCGAATTGTTGATTGCAACACTATTGATACTTCCCCCTGTAAATGGAAGTGTAACGACTGTGAGAGCCGGCGATGGCGCTGATGCATCAAAAAGAGCTGTGTAAGCGTTTGAGTGATCATATCCTCCAACAATAGCAAGATTTTGACTATTGATGGCAACGCTACGAATGGAGGCTATATTTCCAAACTCCGAATCCTGAAAAATTGTATCTGCCGTGGTAGAGAAAGGAACAACTCTACCTATATAAATTCCTTGACCACCAGAGTCGCCCCCCAGCACTATAAAACCAGAATTATTGAGCGCCCCACCTACTAGCGTACCAGCATTCATAAAACCACCAGATGAAACCGCTAGAAATTCAGCACTGCCCATCGAGTTTGCGGCTGCTGCAAGAGGTTCCCCCGTGCCTCCTACAGCAATTGCCTCTCCTGAGGCATTGATAGCAACAGCAAAGCTTGCATAGTTAGGGCCTCCATTTGTTGAAAAAGGAATGATCTCTCCTGAAGGGCTCAGTACCCCAGCCCACATTGGCCCGGGAATAGAGCTGGCTCCTCCAATGACGGATAAAGCAGAATTGTTCATGGCCACGCGATTTATATAGTCAACACCAGACACCGACACTGACGAAAGTGTACCGGAACTATCTAGAAGAGCTACATAGGTGGGAGGTCCATTGACAATCCCTATAACCTCTGCCAAAACACCTCTACAAAAAATGAAGCTCCCCAAAAGAGCAAAACCCCTAACATACCGACTTAAAAAGCAGCCCATCTAATACCTCTCTGCAAAAAGCACAATGTACATCAATGCATCACTCAAGTCAATATTTTGATAATTACGCAAGTTGGAATTTTGTCAATTTTTGACTTACAAAACTGATAAAAAAGATCTAGATCAAGCTATCACCGAATAGCTTGATTTTCTACTGAACACTCTCTATGGTTATAGCATGAGATTATCAAGTGTGGAAAGATCGATCATTAAAAGCGCCATTTTGAAATTAGATCCAAATGCACGGATTTTTCTTTTTGGCTCGAGAGTGGATGATCATAAAAAAGGTGGAGATATCGATATCCTTGTTTTTTCATTCCTATTGAAAATTTCAGATAAGGCAAAAATCTTAAACGACATTTTTAAAAAACTTGAAGAACAAAAAATTGATATCGTAATCACAAAGGATAGTTCAGATCCTTTTGTTCAGATGATTCAAAAAGAGGCGATAGAATTATGACTCCTGAAGAACAAAAAAATCTTCATCGCATACTCGAAACTCTGGAAAAAGCCGCATATATGCTGCAGCATAGTTATACAGCTTGCAAAAACCTGGGACATAAAAAAAAATATTCATTATCCGAGCTCGACCTTTTTGAAGCGCTCACTAGCCGATTTGCCAGACTTAATGACATCATTATTCGAAAAATGTTTCGCACGATCGATCGATTAGACATAGAACCCGAAGGAACTGTTCGCGATAGCATTAACCGAGCTGAAAAAAAAGGTTTAATTGATCGCGGCGACCTATTTGGACAAATTCGAGAAATTCGAAATATTATTGCACACGAATATCTGCTAGAAGATATGTCCCAACTTTATCAAGATGTGCTTGCCGGAACTCCAATTTTGATTGACGTAGTGGAGCGCGTCAAGCAGTATTGCCAAAGATATAAAAATATGTGACTGAAAATTTCCATTTTAAAAAAATTCCGTCATCAGCTCTGAAATAACCTTTGCGTAGAAACGTCATGCAAAGGAGCTTTCCCAGCAAACGCATTATCAAATGCTACTCTAAATCTACCTGTCTGAGGTTCCATGACGACGCGGTGAGTGGTGATCCAATTATTCACAAAGGGAAGCGAAAGAGTTTCTTCAAGAGATCTTCCAGATCTATGTTGAAAAAAATCATCCAACAGAGCTTGACGTTCTCTGCTATGATGCATCGCGCAGCTAGGATTTGGGTTATAGCGGCAATTTAAAGTGACCAAAGGTTGACCTTCTTGCCAACGACGAATCAGATGACCTTCTTCAGGTCCTTGATAAAAATGAATAGACTGGGCTTTTTCTTGATCTGCAACCGTTAAATGGTAAGCCCCTAGAGGAGATGAGTAACGAGCGAAAGCTTTCACTTCATCCACAGTTCGGCATTGCTCCAAACAGGCTCGGTTATAAAAAGAAGCAGGCATTCCTCTTATTTCTCGTGTGGTCCCAGAGCATACGTTCATCGCAACGGATAGCCCTTGGTTATTCATCCCTGTTAATGTACCCACAAAACCAGGCACGCCTACTTCAACTGTGTCATGCTGCCCATGAGTGTGTTTACGATGAATGACAAGACTATAAGCACCAGATAAGCCAAAAGAGGGCCAATCCATATTCCGAGCAAATACAAATCCTTTTTGAGGATCCCGCTCAATGATCGCAGAACAAGCAACGGCGGACTGCAACTTCTCCGCTGGCGGCAATTTACGTTCAAAAGCGCCTGCCTGAAAATGCATAGAATCTGGCATCAAATGGAAAAGAAGAGCATCATCTACTGTGATTTTTTTAGGGGCTTGCCACCCATGTTGCTCTTGAGCCCACAGATTGTATCCCTTAACTAACCCTTCTATTTCGGATAAATATCGAACAGGGATCGATCGACGCAGAACATCGAGAGTTTTTGGAAGTTGATCAGCTTTCGGCTGTTTGCCAATCGTATGCAATACAAGGTCAAACCGTTTTGAAAGCCGATTGATCGCGTCTCCGCAAAGATACCCATGCGCCATTCCTGCTTTGAAGGGATCATCGGATTCTAAAGAAAGAATCGGCACATCCCCTTCATAATAAAGTTTTCCTCCGTCGCATTGTTTTGGCTTATAAACATGCTGGCTGGCTGAGAATCTGAAATAAGACCTACTTCGTATTTGAGGTCTAAAAAAATTCGTTGAATGTAGCAAGACCGTGTGATATAAATGCGAAAAATTAGTTTGTCTCTTTATGCGCTGGGTGATTACGCAAACGCATTTTTAGGATAAGACTAGACTTTTTTCAAAATTTTTTCTTTTAAAAGCTCCGATAAAGGAAGAGTTTTGCAACTGCCTCAAATATAAAAAAATACCGATCATTTAAAAACCTTACAAGGTCGAAAATATGAATTCAGAAATAAAAATTTTTTTTATAAAATTAATCGGACTAACGTTAGCAACTCCTATTATGGGATGGGGTATAATGTTATGCGCCGAAAGTTTTGAAAAAGCTTGGAAAACAAATAAACGAAGAAAAAAATGGATGGTTTCATGTGGATTATTTATATTATTAGCCATTCTTGGCGGCTGGCTTCAATAGGAACCATAAGTATTTGGATTCTTTCCTGCATTCCGTTAAATGGCACTTGTCTCAACAGTACAGAATCAATAGATCCTCAGAAATTTATCAATGTTCAAAACCAAGATACTTTGATAAGAACATTTGATAAGCTTGAGCATGTCTTTGATTCATCACAAGATCTCTTTGTTGAGGGACAAAAATTTTTGCAAACATTTATCAATGAAATTAACATAAAATATAATTTAAAATTAACTATTCAAGATGCTTGTAAACTTGTTCGGGAAAATTTATATATTTTTGATCTTCCCGAAGAAACCAAAAAAATTCTCTTTCTCACAATTAATTTATATGAAGCTAACTCAAATCACATGAAAGATCAAAAAGAAGAGCTTGAGAGTCTTATTATAGAATTTAATAATAATGTCATCGCAAATGCTATTTATTGGCCCTGGAGTTGGTTTGGGTCAAATAAAGATGAAAAACCTAAGGGACACCACCCACTAAACCATCACGTAGCTCATACAAATTCTTCGACTTATACAGACAAAGAATTGCCTGGTAACTGCTATGTAGGTGCATGCGAATTATTGGCTGGCGCTCTTCTTTGCCTTATTCCAACTCCTACATCTATGTGGCTTGGAACAATCATGATGGGAGATGGAGTTCGGAGGCTTATTGATGGAAGCATACAACTTAATGATGAGCGAAGGAACGACCCGAATTATATTTATCCTGCAGATCCCCCTGGATTTAATTTTTGATCAAGTTTGGTATACGCCTTAAATTCCAAATCTATGACCGAGTCCGATATAAAGAGAGAATTATTTTGGTTCCGACAAATGCGTACCTGTAATAGGTACGCATTTGTCGGATGAACCATTATTTTTTTACTTCTTTCACTTGTTTTACTTTGTGATGAGCTAGTTTGACGCCGCGGGTCTGAGCTCCCTTAACGAGCACATCTTTTAGGGAAAACACTCGCCTTTTCTCTGTTTGACGGGCTTGCGCAGTAAAGAAAAGCTCAATAAAAGCATTAGGATTGCTAGAAAGGTATTCAAGCTCCGTGTTTTCTTCGAGATAACGATAAGACTTATCCAAGATAAATTTATCGACAACAAATCGTTTTGCCCAAGCTTGCTGCGTCTCGCGGTGCTTGTAGACGACATTCAAAACTGTTGTTTTGTCCACAACACCCACCCAAACCAGTTGTTCGATATATTGTTTTTCTGGAATATGAATCACTTTATAGGTGCCATCTTTACTTAATACAAGCAGCTTGTCAAAATTCGTACAGGAAATATGGGTAGGTCCTGAAATTTTCGTCCCCACAAAACCCGTTTGCAGATTAAATCCAACTTTTATTTCTTTCGTTTCAATAGCGCGGCGGTCGATTTCCTCGATCGCTTTAATACGGGTTTTGCGAGGATAATTTTCCCCATATTTAGCAATGAGCCGTTTGATGTACTCAATTGTATACTTTTTGACATTTTTTGAGGTTTTTCTCCACGTCGCGATGCATCTCTTCCAACGCTTTGATCTCTTCTTTGTTTTTATCAATATCAAAGCGAGAAATCCGCCGAATGGGAATTTGCAGTAGTTTTTCCTGATCTTCATGCGTGGGTTCACGGACCAGCTTTTTTCGATACGCTTTTAAAGATTCCTGGAGAGTCTCATGAATCCCTTCTAATGTTTTGATCGTCTCGATGTGTTTATAGAGACGATTTTCAATAAAAATCCTCTCGAGCGTCTTGTAGAACATTTTTTCTAAAAGACGGTCTCTTTCAATCTCTAGCTCTAATTTAAGAAACTCTACTAATTTGGTCGCATGATAGGCTAAAATTTCATGAACATCCGTTTCCCAAGGCAAAGCATCTTTAATTACAATTACTTGAGAAGATAAAGACACT
>Ga0206895_1210_pt1 | contig 14352 bp, 9 predicted proteins | sample Alteio_BWOrgHeat_51_FD_152967 | JGI IMG/M metagenome (GOLD analysis project Ga0206895, IMG submission 152967) | Enriched cells from forest soil in Barre Woods Harvard Forest LTER site, Petersham, Massachusetts, United States -... | ecosystem: Environmental > Terrestrial > Soil > Temperate forest > O...
ACGGCAAGAGCCACAATCACAATGATGTCGGGGATTTTGTCGTCTATGCGGCCGGCCGGCCGGTGATCATAGACGTCGGCTCCGGCACCTATACCTCCCGCACGTTTTCAAAGGACCGGTACCAGCTTTGGTTCAATACCTCCGCTTTTCACAATTTACCGACGGTCAATGGACGCCAGGAGCAGGAAGGGAAGGCGTATAGCGCCAGCCAGGTTTCTTACCGGATGGACCGGCATGGAGCAAGATTACGCATGAGTCTCGCGAAAGCTTATCCGCCCGCCGCGGGAATAATCGCCTGGGAGCGGAGCATCCTTGCGGATCGGACCGGGCGAATAGTAATAACCGACAGTTGCCGCGCCGACAGCGTATTCAGTTCGCTGACCCAAACCTTCATGACGGTTGCGACCGTCGACATCCCGGCGCCGGGGCTGATCGTGTTTACGCCGGACATTGGCAGTAAGGTGGAGCTGCACTACGATGCGCGGTTCTGGCAGGCGCGCAAGGAGGAGATGCAACTCACCACACCGGAAGAGGAGGGGTTGAAGGCGAGCTGGCGCCACCGTACCATTACCAGGATCCTGCTTGAATTAAAGTCGCCGGTACGGAATGCGGTTTTTCAATATACCATTGTTGTTGCTAAATGACATCCATTGAGAAGACGAACGTTTATTAGGAGCAGTTCACTGTTGGCATCGGGTTATGCGTTTCAGGGCGTCCTGCCTCCGGGCGCAGTCCTGCCTCCGCGCATAGCCGGGGATTGGACCTTATCCGAAGAAAGTCTGTACAAGCGGTTCAAAGACCCTGCAATGGCCGACCGCCCTTTCGCCCGCTGGTGGTGGAACGGCGACAAGATAGAGAAGTCAGAACTCGCGCGTGAGCTTCGACTGCTAAAAGCCGCCGGTTTTGGCGGCGTAGAAATCAACCCGATCGCCTTCCCCGACCGGACGGCCGACATGGGTATCGCTTCCATCGATTGGCTGAGCCCCGCCTGGCTGGAATTGCTTCGATTTACCCTTGCCGAAGCCGCTTCACTGGGGATGACCTGCGATCTTATCGTCGGCTCGGGCTGGCCTTTCGGCGCCCCCTGGCTGGATGGTGACGAGAGAAGCCGGGTGAGGGTCATTTCAACCGTCAAGTTGGAAGGCCCGGTGGACTACTCAGCAGTGGTGGCAGACCTGATCAAAGACGCTTATCCTGCCATTTCGGCGCCGTTTGAAGGCCGGGTGTCCAAACTGATCTCCCTGTCCCTCGTCCCTACGCCGTTGAACAGCCTGGACGACGTGAAGGAAATTCCGCTCGAGCCGGGGAAGAAGACATACCGGGTATCTGTACCCGCCGGCAGCCATTTATTGTACGGGTTGGTGGAATTCGCCGGCTTTAGCGAGGTCATCAACGGCGCACCCGGCGCCAATGGGCCGGTGCTGAACCACTACAACAAGGACGCCGTCGAAAAATACCTGCACCGCATGTCGGATGCGATCGGCCCGCTGGCCGGGCAGATCCGCTGTTTCTTTACAGACAGTCTCGAACTGGAAGGCGCCAACTGGTGTGAGGACATGGAAAAGGAGTTCCTCAGCCGCAGGGGATATGCGCTTAAACCTTACTTGCCGTTTATCCTCTATAAGACCGGCAGCATGGGCAATAATATCGACCCGGAATATGGCGCCAGACACGGCGAGGTCTTCCGGCAATTGACCGGCAGGGTGCGTTACGATTTCGATCTGACAAAGACGGAATTGTTGCGTGAACGGTTTGTCGGGCCCTTTCTCGCCTGGTGCAGGGAGAACAAGGTGCTTTCCCGCATGCAGGCATACGGCCGCGGCTATGACCCGCTCGACGGCAGCTTCGGCGTCGATATCCCGGAAGGCGAGACCTGGATCAAGGCGGGGCTTGGAACAGAGATGAGCGAGGAAGACTACCGGATAGGCAGGGCCTATACGATGATCAACAAATACATCTCGTCCGCCGCGCATTTACAAGGGAAAAAGATCGTTTCGTGTGAAGAGTTGACCAATACCGACCGCGTCTTCAATGAGACGCTGGAACTGCTAAAGGTGGGATCGGATCAAAGTGTCATCTCGGGGATCACCCACGCGGTTTTTCATGGGTTCAATTACGGTCCGCGCGAAGCCGCCTTCCCCGGCTGGGTCCGGTACGGCACGTATTTCAACGAGCGGAACCCCTGGTGGCCATGGCTGTCGCATTTCACGACCTACCGGGCAAGGCTGACCGCCGTTTTCCGGGAGATGACCATGTATGCGGGCATCGCGTTGCTGCCGCCCACCGCGGACACCTGGAACAAGTACGGTGCGCAGAACACCCCTTTTCCCACCCTCATCCATCCCGCCTGGCAGCCGCTCGTCTGGGAAGCGATCCACAAAAATGGGGATGGTTGCGATTATGTTTCCGAGCGGACGATCCAGGCAGGACGTTTAAAAAATTATCATACCCTCTTCCTGATCGAAGTCGAGAGCCTTAGCCCGGCAACGGCTGCGGCGCTATATCAGTTTGTAGCGGGCGGAGGCCGCATCTTTTGTGTCGGGAGCGTCCCTTCAAAGGCAGAGAGCCTGCTGAAACCGGACGCCGAAGTACGGGAGTGGGTGGAGAAGATGAAGGGGTTCAAGGATCGTTTTGTCGCGGTGGAGAAACCTGCCCGGGACTTCATCGGGTGGTATCGTCAGCTCCAGCAGGACTATTCGCTAAAGCCATATGTCACGATCGACCGGCCCAACCCATTCGTAAACCAGGTCCGCTACCGGTCGAAACATGCGGAGGCCATCTTCCTGATCAATTCGAATATGGAGGAGGGATACAATTTGGAGCTTTCGTTTGCGCCGGAGATCACGGCGGGCAACTATCCCTGGCTTTGGGATCTGGTCACGGGCGAGCGGTTCCGGCAGGAGCTGACCACAGGTTCAGCGCTGAACCTGGAGTTGGGCCCCGCGGATTCGAAGCTGATCGTCTTTGATAAGAAGAAAAGAGGAAAGGGCTACAGCGCAATGCCAGCCGCAAAAGGCGATCGCATCACAGGCTGGTCCGTCGAATGGCAACACATCGACGGGACGAATATCCGGTCCGAAATGGTAGAGTTGAAGGACGTAAAGGAGGTCGCCGCATACGCGACGTTCAGCGGCCTGATCATCTACCGCAAAACCATCAACCTTGAATCGGACAAAATGCTCGACCTTGGGAAAGTCTATGGAGTATCCGAACTTAGTGTAAACGGCGTTTCGAAAGGCGTACAGTGGTATGGCAGGCGGGTATTCAATTTGGCGAAAGGAGAGAACAGGCTGGAGATAACGGTCACGGTCACCATGGGAAATTATTTGAAATCCCTGACAAAAAACCCGGTTGCCCAGTATTGGACCAATGAGAAAAAAAAGGATCAGCCCATACAATCCATGGGTATGGCCGGTCCTGTCATCATGATATGATAAAATATCTTGTCGTTTTGCTTTGGCCGGTAGCCGCCGCCGCCCATCCCGCCGCCTCCCAGGCCGCAGACTACCCCGCTTCGATGTTCGGGATCCGCTCCGATGGGGTGACCTTGAATACCCGTTCGATCCAGTATGCCGTCGATTATATCCATGACAAGGGTGGCGGCAAATTGGTGTTCGACGTCGGCCGATACCTGACCGGATCGATCCATCTCCGATCGGGTGTAGGGCTGGAATTGAAGGAAGGGGCCGTGCTGCTCGGCTCGCTGAACCCCTTCGACTATGATAAGGATGGGTTTACGGCGCTGCTGTTGGCGGACAGCGTCCGCGACATCTCCATCAGCGGTCGCGGGGTTATCGACGGGCAAGGCCGGGCAGTCGCCGCGGCGATCGTCGGGTTGGCCCGTAGTGGCGTTATCCACGACCCGCTCCAGCATGACCGGCCGAATGAGGCAAACCGGCCGATGCTGATCTATTTCCGGCATTGCAGCGAAGTGGCCTTGAAGGATATCACGCTGGCCAATGCAGCTTCCTGGGTGGAGACCTATGACCAGTGCAGCGGGCTCACGATCGACAGTATCCGCGTGGATAGCAAGGCCTATTGGAACAATGACGGAATGGATGTCGTGGATTGCAGCCAGGTAAAGATTACCGGCTGTACGATAGACGCGGCCGACGACGGGATCTGTCTGAAATCGCACGACCCGGCAGCGGCCTGTACGGACGTGCTGATCCGGGACTGTACGATCCGGTCCAGCGCCAATGCGATAAAATTCGGAACGGTCTCCCGTGGCGGATTCCGGAAGATCCGGATCTTGCATAACAGGGTGTACAATACCTATCGCTCGGCGCTCGCGCTGGAGGCGGTCGACGGCGCCGTGATCCAAGACGTGCTCGCGGATAGCCTCACCGCGGTGAATACGGGCAACGCGCTGTTTGTCCGGATCGGAGCGAGGAGCGGTTCGCGGGAGAGCAAGATCGCGGGCGTGACCATCCGCCATTTTTCCATCGAGATCGCCGCCGCCAAAGCCGATTCCGGCTATCCCTACGAAGGGCCGATCGAAGACCAGCCCAGAAATATCTCTCCGATGGTGCTGACGGGCCTCCCCGGTGCGTTGCTACAGGATATCCGATTGGAGGACGTGACAGTCCGGTATCCGGGCGGCGGAAATGCATTCATCGCGTCGCGCGGCCTGACAGACAGTGTCCCCGAGTTACCCGCCAACTATCCGGAATTCTCCATGTTCAGGGAATTGCCTGCCTGGGGCTTGTATTTCCGCCATGCGCGCGGGATACAGGTGAAGAACCTGCGGCTCTTTTGCGCAGCGAGGGACTATCGCACCGCCATCGTACTGGACGACGTGGAAGGCGGGACTTGGGAGGGGACGGTGGTGAAAGAGCCGGGGAATAAAAAGGTATTTTTCCTTAAGGGGAGTTCGGGAGTCGGGATGAAATAGACAACTTATAGATCGGCATCGCCAGCAGCGTAGAGATAATTGCCAGCAGCACCAGCAATGAATAGAGCGCTCCGGTAATGATGCCATACGTGAGCCCGACATTGGCAATGATCAATTCCATCAGCCCCCGTGCATTGTTGAGACCGCCCACCGCCGAAGACTGCCTCCAGCTGTAGCCCATGGCCTTCAACGAAAAAAGGGAAGAAAAATATTTTCCCGCAAACGCAACGAGCATGATGATGACCGACGGCAATAGAACATTCATTTTGCCCAGCATCAGCAAATTGGTGCTCAGGCCCGAAAGTGCAAAGAAAATAGGCAAGAGGAAGATAACGCCGAGCGCTTCCAGCCTCGAGGAGTACAATCGGATCAATGCCTTATTCTTAGGCACGATCAGTCCCGTGACAAACCCGCCGAACAAACTATTAAGGCCGATCAGGTTGGCCACCAGTACATTTAAAAGCAGAAGTATGATGACGAGGCGGAGCAATTTTCCCGCATCGGATGGATTATCCGGGTCCAGTTTCGCCACCACCTTTGCCAGTAACGGCCGGACGATAAAAAATTCCAACCCCAAAAAAGCCAGCAACAGCAAAAAGGTATAGACGGTTTGCCCGGCCCCTGTACCAGCCCCTGTCGCACTCGCTACCACATAGGAAAGAAAAATCCATGAAATGACATCCTGCATACTCGCCGACATCAGGGCGAGCGAACCCAGTTTGGTCTTGATCAGGTTGTTTTCCTGTAACATCCTTGCCAGCACGGGGAAAGCGGTGATGGCAAGGGCGCTCCCAAGAAATACACAAAATTGCACGATGCCCGTATTGGTTCCCTTGAAAACATCGAAGTAGATAGTGCCGAATAGGATTCCAAGTGCAAACGGAACAATGATCGCGGCTCCGGAAAGTATCGCTGCCTCCTTCATCAATTTTCCCTTGAAACCATGAAAATCCGTTTCCATCCCGACAATAAACATGAAGAGGCAGATGCCAAGGTTGCTTAACACAAAAAGCGCGAAGTGAACGTCCGGATTGAAAACGGCGGTGGAGACCGATGGAAAAAAATACCCAAAAGCAGTAGGCCCCAATACAACTCCCCCCAGCACTTCCCCGATCACCGCGGGTAACCGCAGTAGGGTAAACAACCGGGAGAATAACCAGGTCGTCACCAGGATGATAAGTAAGGCTACAAGAATAGGGACAAACAGATGTATCTCTTTCATATTTGTTCGTATCTTGTAAATCTAATTACATTCCATGGTATCGCAAACCTACGATGTCGTTATTTGCGGCGGAGGCCTTGCGGGCATGTGCCTTGCCAGACAATTGAAATTGGAAAACAGTGCCATCAGCGTGTTGGTACTCGAGAAGAACCAGTTTCCGTTGAGGGAAGCGGCACACAAGGTCGGTGAATCCAGCGTGGAGATTGCCGGGTTCTATTTCAGGGAGATCTTACAACTCAGGGAATATTTCAAGAACGAACAGTTGATAAAATGCGGGTTGCGATATTTTTTCAAAGAAGGCGCCGACGATTTTGCCGACTACCCTGAAATAGGGCTTTCAGCATATGCGTCCATCGACTCGTATCAGCTTGACCGGGGAAAGCTGGAGAACGATCTTTATTTCCTAAATAAGCAAAGCGGCGTTTGCATAAAGGATGATGTTTCCGTGACGGATATCATTTTGAAGGAAGGGGATGCCGATCATGAGGTTTTGTATTGTCGAAGCGACGACCCCATGGCTAAACAATCCGTCTCCTGCAAATGGGTGATCGACGCCTCGGGGCGCCGATCTATCTTGCAAAAAAAGCTCGGGCTCAGGCGGAAGGTAAAGAGCAGTTGCAGCGCCGCATGGTTCAGGGTAAAAGGAAGGCTGGACGTGAGTGATCTGGTTCCGGACGAAAATTTCAGCTGGCACCAACGGGTCCCCCACAAGATCCGGTATTACTCGACGATCCATTTAATGGGAAATGGATATTGGATTTGGCTTATCCCGCTCATAAATGGTAATACCAGTGTCGGGATCGTGGCTGATGAATCCCTGCACGACTATACGGAGTTCAACACCTATGAAAAATCGCTGCATTGGATCAGGGAGCGAGCACCTTTTGTCGCCACTAAGGTCGAAAGCTTTGAAATAATGGATTTCCTGGGACTGCGACATTATAGTTATTCATCAAACCAGGTATTCTCCGAGAACCGGTGGGCGTGCACGGGGGAGGCTGGATTGTTTCCGGATCCGTTCTATTCCCCCGGTTCCAATCTCATTGGTTACGCAAATTCCATTATTACTCAATTGGTAGCAAACGATCTGTCCGGGCAGGGGATCGACAAGGAGCGGATAGAGTTTTACAATCAGTTTATCATTTTTCAAAATGACTGGCTGGTGGGCGATATTCAATCCGCCTACCCGTATTTCGGAAATTCACAGGTCGAATCATTGCGTTATATCTGGGACATTTTCGTCGGTTGGACGATCGCCGCTCCCCAGATGTTCAACTCCATTTATCTGGATGCGAATAAGACGGAAAAGATTCAAAATATAGTGTTTGCCTTTTACAATCTGGCCTTCAAGGTAAGAAAGCTATTTACAGCCTGGTCCAAGGTATCGAGAGGGACGTTTTCGTTCCAATACATCGACTATTTGAAGATCCCTTTTATAAAAGAGCTCTATGACCGGTGCCTCCAAAAGGAGAAAACGACGGAGCAGATCGTCGAAGACTATGCGTTTTCTCTCAGGCGGATTGAAGAATTTGTTCAGGTCTTGTTTTCCCTCATTTTGGAAGATTGCAAGCCCGAAGAATTGGCGAAGATGAAGACTCCTTTTTGGATCAATCCCTACGCCGTCAGTCTTTCCGTTGATCTTTGGGAAAAGGAGGGCCTGTTCGCACCGATAGATCCCGTCAGGGATTATTCGGATATTGACCGGCAGCTCAGATCCCTGTATACCTTTGCCGCACCCTCCACCGCCAGCACCGCGCCCCCCACCACTCTAAAAACGGTTCAGTTTGACAACACCACAGCAGAATAGCAATCGTGACAATGTGTATGACGCCTTATCCATCACCCCGAAACTTACTCCAAAAAGGGTGGCGCAGTTTGCCATGGAACCTATCGTTCCGGGCCGGATAATTTTTCTGGGCGACAGCATCACCGAATTGGGCGACTGGAAGAAGGTGTTGAATGACAGCACGGTCATCAACCGGGGCGTTGGGGGTGACATAACTCGGGGCGTATTAAGACGCCTGAAGGACATCACCGACCGCAGCCCGTCAAAAGTCTTTATATTATTGGGGATAAATGACATCGGGAAAAGCATCCCGGATACGGTCATCGCCGACAATTACCTGAAAATTACAAGGGAAATTCACCATAAATGTCCCCTGACCGCGATTTATGCGCAGAGCGTGCTTCCTATAAACCCGGGACTGCGGCATTTCCCCAGGCACTATCACAAGCAGGATCATATCATCGCCTTGAATAAATTGCTGGCCGCTCGCGCCAGCGAGGGCAACTACACCTATATCGACCTGTTTTCCCTGTTTGCCGATGCCAATGGCCTCCTTGGCAGCCAGTACACCTACGACGGAATTCATTTAAGGCAGCCGGCCTATGCGATCTGGGCAGATTATTTGAAAGCTCAGGGCTATTTGTAGTGGGGCGCGGAATGGCGGCGCCGGCGTCGTGAATAATCGAGATCAGCCACGATGTATCGTTTCCACGGTGTCGACGACGCGAATTAATTGGTGATCTCCAGCACATTATACAATGGCATCTGATTTGTCCTGCCATCTCCACAAAATGTAAGACAATGAACAGAAGACGCCTCGTCCCCGATTTCGCCGTTTTGGTTTCGACACTTGCCGTAATCATTCTTGTCTTCAGCGGCGGCAGGCTGAGTGGCCAGGCGCCAGCCGTTAAAAATATCCTGCTCATCCATGGCACATTTGCCGATGGGTCCGGCTGGGAGGGGGTTTACAAGATCCTTACGGCGAAAGGCTACCATGTCACGGTCGTTCAGAATCCCTGCAGTTCGCTGGAGGAGGATGTTGCGGCGGTTCGTCGTGCGATAGACAGGGAGCAGGGGCCCTGCATTTTAGTGGGTCACTCCTATGGCGGTTCGGTGATCACCGAAGCGGGATCGGATAACAGGGTGGTGGGTTTGGTGTACGTCGACGCCTTTGTACCAGATTCGGGCGAGACCGCTGCGATAAGCGACCCATCGATACCGGACCTCACCGCCGGGGCCATCCTGGCACCCGATGCGGCAGGCCTTATCTATATGGACAAAGCAAAATTCCACGCGTGTTTCTGCGCAGATCTTTCTGCCGGCCAGTCGGACTTCATGTCTTCCTCCCAGATCCCGGGTGCGGTTAGGGCATTCACCGCGCCGATCACGCACGCGCCCTGGAAGTCGAAGCCCTGTTGGGGAGTCCTGGGGACCGAAGACAAGGCCATCAACCCCGTTTTGCTTCGCCGGCTTTATCAACGGTCGAACGCAAAGGTGACAGAGATCAACGGAGCGAGCCATGTCAGTTTTATCTCACATCCCCGGGAAGTGGCCGCGGTCATCGACATTGCTGCAACATCATCGTTAAAATAAACAGCCATGACAACAGCAAGGACATTCAAAGCGGTAAGATTCGATCATTACGGTGGCGTCGATGTGCTTTATATCGCCCAGGTCCCACTACCTGTTCCAGGCGATGGGGAGGTGTTGGTGAAAGTAAAAGCGGCCGGGATCAATCCGATCGAGACAAAGATCCGGGAAGGGTTCCTGGCCGCCAAGTGGCCCGCCACTTTCCCGGAGGGGGAAGGCAACGATTTCGCGGGCGTCGTGGATAGCATGGGACCCCGGGTCGGCAACGTTGCCGCCGGTGATGAGGTCATCGGCTTCACGAATAAGCGCGCCAGCCATGCCGAGTATGTGCTCGTGCCGGGGGAGCAGCTGACCCGCAGGCCCGCGCGGGTGCCCTGGGAGCAGGCGGGTGCCCTTTTCGTGTCCGGGACAACGGCGTATGCCACGGTCAGGGCCGTTTCGCCGCGGAAAGGCGAGACCCTGGTCGTGTCGAGCGCGGCCGGGGGCGTTGGCTCGATTGCCGTGCAGTTGGCCGTAAACGCAGGGGCGCGGGTCATCGGCCTGGCCAGCGAAGAAAGCCATAGCTGGCTAAACGCCAAGGGCGTCATTCCCATCGATTTCAGCGGCGATGTAGCCGCGAAGATCCGGGCGGCTGCGGGCGGCCCGATCGATGCCTTTATTGACACCTTCGGACACGGGTATGTGGACCTGGCCATCGGGCTTGGTGTTAAACCGGACCGCATCGATACGATCGTTGACTTCGATGGAAAGGTGGTGAATAAATATGGGGTCAAAAATGACGGGAACCTGTCGGCCGCCAATGCGGGCGTGTTGGCGGAACTCGCCGCGCTTATCGCGGAAGGCCACCTGGAAATTCCGATTGTGCACGTCTACAAACTCGACCAGGTCCGTGCAGCCTTTACAAAGCTGGAGGGGCGGCATAGTGCCGGCAAGATCGTGTTGGAGCCTTAAATACGAAAGCAATATGACAACGACTACCATCGCCGAACACGTACAAACGACAGAATTTGGCCCCGAGATCCTGCAAGGGCTCAAGACGATGCTAAAATATCTTCCCTCAAAATACTTCTATGATGAGATCGGCGATCGCATCTTCCAGGAGATCATGCATTGCGAGGAATATTATCCATTCGCCTGCGAGATGGAGATCTTTCGGCGACGGACGCCCGCAATGGTGGCAGCGATAACAAGATCATGTGACGCCTTCGACCTCATCGAGCTGGGACCCGGCGACTGCAAAAAGTCGAGCTATCTGCTTCGATACCTGGTGAATTCCGGCGCGCGCTTCACCTATATTCCCATCGATATCTCGTCGAATGTCATCAACCTGCTACAGACAAAGCTTCCGGAGCGGATACCAGGATTAAAGGTCATGGGGTTTAATGGGGAGTATCTGCCGATGATCAAGGCGGCGACGAAAGCCTCCGGGCGGCGGAAAGTCGTCTTGTTCCTGGGCTCCAACCTGGGCAACATGTCTCCGGCCGAGGCCCGCCTCTTCTGCCGCAAGCTGCGTTGTCATCTAAGCCCGGGGGACCTTGTCCTTATCGGCCTGGACCTGAAAAAGTACCCGGGTCTTGTTCTCGCCGCCTACAATGACAAAGCCGGTATCACAAAAAGATTCAACCTGAACTTGTTGGAGCGGATCAACCGCGAGCTGAATGCAAATTTCGATACGGCTCAATTTGACCATTTTCCGGTGTATGACGAGGCATCAGGCGCGTGCAAAAGCTATTTGGTCAGCCAGATCGATCAGGAAGTCACGTTTTGGTGCAATGGCGAGAAGCAGCGCATCCGGTTTGCCCGCAATGAGGAGATCTTCATGGAGATCTCACAAAAATACCGGGTCGACCAGGTGGATCATCTCGCCTGCCAGGCGTTTTTCAAACCGGTGCAGCAATTTTTCGACGAGCTGGAATGGTTTGTCGATGCCCTTTGGTGTGCTGTTTAGGCTTGGAAGGTAGCGGTTGCCGCCGCTGCTGAGAATTCCCCCTCATAATCGAATCCAATGGTGATCTGCGTTCCGGGGTGCGATGTTATGGAAATGCTGGCGCCAATTTCCCGGCAGAGCCCATACATCAGGTTCATGCCCATAGAACCGGCTTTCGAACCGTCAAATCCGGGGGGTAGCCCCGCTCCATTGTCTTTGATGACCAGTTCAAGGTGTCGTGGACCGGTGGGACAAAAAGAGATGGAGATTATCCCTTCCCGCGCATGCAGAAAAGCATATTTGAAAGAATTAGTGATCGCTTCATTGAGAATAAGACCGAGGGGGATGCAGTGCTCCAGATCGAGGACGATCGGGTCAATTTGCAGCCTGAAGCGAACGAGACGGCCAACAGGGAAGCTTTCGCGCAGGAAGTCAACTAATTCGTGCACATACTCCGGCATGCTCACGGCGGAAAGATTTTCGGTCTGATACAGCCGTTGATGGATCAAGGACATGGCCTGAATGCGTTGCTGGCTATCGCGGATGGCATTGATCGCTGTGTCGCTGTTGAGATATCCGCATTGCGTGCCGAGCAACCCGATCACCGTCTGGAAATTGTTCTTGACGCGATGGTGGATCTCCTTCACAAGCCAATCCTTCTCCTTGATCAGGTGGCGCAAGGCGAGGTTTTGGTTGTTGATGGCTTGTTGCTGCGCCTCTAAACGGATATTTGTCCGCTGTTTCAGCCGGTACCTGCTGAACAATAGTCCGATGATCACAAGGAAGAGGCCGGCTACGGCGATCAGGATGTTCCGGAACAATTTACTCTGTCGGGATTCCAGCTGTTGGGCCACCTGTTGTTGCCGGAGATATTTAATGTCCTGATCCTTTTTCTGAGCCTCGAATTTTACTTCAAGCTCCTGCAATTTATTTTGCTGATCGATATTTGTATTGGAGTCAAATAAGTTCTTGTACCGGATATGATCCTGCAGCGCTGCCCGATAATCACCTTTCACGGAGTCGAGCTTATACAGCAGCCTGGCCTCGTCGACGAGCGTTACTATGTTTCGCTCTTCTCCAGTGACGCCTTTGTCCAGGAAAACCTTCGCCATTTTCGGATTTCCCTTTGATACATAATAAGACGCTATACTAAAGTAATTTCGCGCAAACTGCCCGTCCAGGTTGGGATACCGGTTGCTCAAATCGAGAATGACCCGATAATACTTGTCGGCCGAGTCGGGTTTGTTCAGCTGTTCAAAACTTTCCGCTATTATATCATTGGTCTCCATTTTTTCCCAAGGGGTCAAGGGTGGGTATTCGGATATGATAGCCTGGGTCCGGGATAAGGCCTCTGCGGCGCGCCCCAGGTAGTCGAGGCGTCCGCCCAGGAATAGCAAACTCTTATACCAGAAGAAATGTGTTTCCTTGGTGCGGAGGTCAAGGGCTCGTTGAAACCAGCTCAACGCCTCTTCATTTTTATTTAAGGAGATATAAGCGGCGCCCATCCGCGTAAAAAAAGTTGGTTTAAGAAAAGAGATCCCAGACCATTGTAAATTCTCCAATGCGGCCCGACAATAGTTCGATTCGTCAAGATACTCGGTTTTCATCGTAGCGGCATACGCCAGCATGTATTGGGCGTACAAGGTATGTTTGAAACCGGTTGCCTGCTCCAGTTGCAGGATACGCTCAAAATCCTGTTGAAACAACGGAATTTGCGATGAAGCATGAAGGTTGCCCAGATCCCACAACAATTCCATTTCTTTTTCCCGTGATGGTATTTCCTTGTAAAGCGAAAGCGAATTATTCAGGAAGACCAGGTTGAGCGAGTCGCCGTTTTCCTTCATCGTACCCAAACGCTCCCATGCCCGCGCCACGATTTCCTTATTACCTTCTCGCTGACCGGAGGCTATTAGCCGGAGAAAAACGTCCTTGCTCTCTTTAAGCCGTCCGCTTTTATGGTAGTAGTCCGCGAGCAGCACTTCACACTCGTTTCGCAAATGGCTGTCTTTGTCACTGCCGGTTAACCGTATCGCTTCATGGATATACCGGTTGGCGCTGTCCAGGTCGGCGGGCGGATGTGTAGGTGAATGGAGATAAGCAATTGCCTGCCGTAGCAGCATCGGTATCCTGCCTGCAACACTATCGAGCCCTTCCGTATACGGAAGAAGCCAGGGCAAACCGGTTATCCGGCAGGCCATTGACCGCAGACTGTCCTCTTCCAAATTATGTACGGTAATCAAATCAAGAAACCGGGTAGTCGATATGGCGAGGAGGTGCTGCTGCGCCATACTATACCGGCGCACCGTCTCTGGACCGGACAAGGGCTGACCATAACAGGTATGGAAACAACAGGTCAGGGCGCAGGCCCATGAAAACAACATTATCTTTCTCATGAGGACTATATCCACTCTTTACTCGTCCCCCGAATACCCAACTTTTTCATCTTGGACTTCAAGGTGCTTGGCGGAACGCTCAACAGCTCTGCCGCTCCGCCGGATCCCCATATCTTTCCGTTGCATTGTTTAAGGACGGCTACGATATGGTCCCGTTCGTTTTCGTCAATCGTTTTCGTTCGGGTGCCCTGCGTGGTGCGGGGAATATCAGTCTTTTGATAGGTGGGAAGTGAGATCTCTTCAATGACGGAACCTTTTGCAAGCAAAATGCATCTTTCCATACAATTCTCCAATTCACGGATATTTCCGGGCCAGTGATAGGCTTCCATGGATCTCAATACTTTCTCCGACAATCCGGTAATTTGTTTTCCTGTTTTGCGGTTATACATCGCCACAAAATGACCGGCCAGAGCGGGTATATCTTCCCGTCGATCGCGCAGAGGCGGCATTTCAACCGGGAATACGTTAAGGCGATAATAGAGATCCAGCCGGAACCGGCCTTCAGCCACTTCTTTCTCCAGGTTGCGATTGGTTGCGGCT
>Ga0206895_1211_pt1 | contig 14338 bp, 10 predicted proteins | sample Alteio_BWOrgHeat_51_FD_152967 | JGI IMG/M metagenome (GOLD analysis project Ga0206895, IMG submission 152967) | Enriched cells from forest soil in Barre Woods Harvard Forest LTER site, Petersham, Massachusetts, United States -... | ecosystem: Environmental > Terrestrial > Soil > Temperate forest >...
CCGACCATCCGGGCGCTTATAGCGGGGATATTGAGCTAGACGATTCCCGAAATACCGTGACAACAGTCAATGCAAACCGCCTGCAATTTCGCGGAACCTTGGTCAACGGTCTGTTGTATGAATCGCAATTGGCGGTTTTAAATGAAGGCGGATCGATCGAATCGGATGGTTCGATTCTCCGATTTAAGAATTGCGACAAACTCACCCTGATATTTGCCGCAGGTACCGACTACGTTATGGATTACGCCAAGCACTACCACGGGAATGATCCTCATGAGCAAATTGTGAAAACGCTGGACGCCGCAATGGCCAAGGGATTGCGAGCCATTCGCAACGATCATGAAACGGATTATCATGCGTTGTTCAACCGGTTGTCGTTGAGTCTGGGAAATTCGCCGGCCGAGGTGCAGAACCTGCCAACGGATGAGCGCACGATTGCGGCGGCAAAAGAGTTTGATCCCGGCATGGAAGAACTTCTTTTCCAATACGGGCGTTATCTCTTGATTGCTTGTTCGCGGCCCGGCGGCCTGCCGGCCAATTTGCAAGGGCTTTGGTGTGACACCAACAATCCGCCGTGGGATGCGGACTATCACACGGATCTAAACATTGAGATGAATTATTGGGGGGCGGAGAGCGCCAATTTGGGGGAATGTCAACTGCCTTTGTTTGATCTGGTACAGAGTCAAATTCCGGCCTGGCGTTATGTCACCGCCGGTTCCAGTGATTTTACGACTCCGGACGGGCATTTCACCACGCGAGGCTGGGCAGTCCGCGTTTCGCATAACATTAACGGGGGAATGGGCTGGCTTTGGGACAAAACCGCGAATGCCTGGTATGGTCATCATTTTTGGGAACATTACGCCTTCACCGGCGACAAGAAGTTTTTGCGCGAAGTTGCTTATCCAGTCATGAAAGAGACCTGCGAGTTTTGGCAGGATCATTTAAAGGAATTGCCGAATGGCCAATGGGTGGTTCCGCACGGCTGGTCTCCCGAACATGGCCCGATGGAGGATGGGGTGAGTTACAACCAGGAAATTGTCTGGGATTTGTTTGATAACTACGTCAAGGCGGCGGATGTCTTGGGCGTTGACCGGGGTTTTCGTGATCAAATAAAAGCGATGCGGGATAAATTGTTGGTTCCTGGCGTCGGGCATTGGGGGCAGTTATTGGAATGGGCAACCGAGAAAACCGGCACCAATGGAGTTACAGGTGCCCCGGAGCTGGATACGCCCGAAGATCATCATCGGCATACTTCGCATTTATTTGCCGTCTATCCGGGCCATCAGATTGACTTTGATCAAACTCCGACCTTGGCGAAGGCGGCCAAGATATCGCTGGATGCCCGTGGAACGGCGGATGCCAGTGACGTTCGGGAATGGTCCTTTGTCTGGCGCGCCGCCTTGTATGCGCGCTTAAACTGTCCGGAACCAGCTCACACGATGATCCAGAATCTGTTTTCGGCGCGAAATACCTGCCCGAATATGTTTGTATTGCTGCCGCCCATGCAGATTGATGGAAACTTGGGGTTGACTTCAGCGATGTGTGAGCTGCTGGCCCAATCACAAACGGGGGAACTCAATTTATTGCCCGCTTTGCCGGCGGCCTGGCGAACGGGGACGATTAAAGGCCTGCGCGCCCAAGGCGGCTTTGAGGTGGATTTGACTTGGGCGGACGGCAAGTTGACTAGGGCTGTGATTCATTCCCTGGCCGGAAACCCGTGTCCGATTCGGTATGGCAGCACTCGCAAGCACTTGGAAATTAAAAAAGGAAAATCGGTCATGTTGGATGGTTCACTCAACGCCGTTGAATAATTAACATGTGTCTTCCACATTTAACTCAGCATTCAAATGTGTAAAACCAAAATGCAGTTCCGCTTCCGTGTTTAATATTGGACGCCGGACTGATATTGGAAGTCATTATGCTTTAATTGAATAATATCTGGCTCGCGTCACCCGATGTTTCTGCGCCAACGAATTCGAGTCCAAAATTAAAAAATGAACCAACTTTTCAGCACCCTTGATTGGGCGATCATTGTCGCCTATTTGATCGGCATTGTTGGTTTGGGGGTGGTTGCCGGCACCATGCGCCGTCGGCAGGAACAAGGCGGTGAGGGCGGACATTATTTTTTGGCGGGACATACTTTGACCTGGCCCATCATTGGACTGGCCATGTTTGCTGCCAACATTTCCACGGTCCACTTGGTTAGTCTCGCTGAAGCCGCTTATAAATATGGTTTGGTATACGGGAATTATGAATGGATGGCCGGCTTCACGTTGATTGTTTTGTCCTTGTTCTTTGCGCCACTCTACTTGCGATCAAAAGTGGCGACGGCGCCTGATTTTTTGGAGCGCCGGTTTAATCGTAGGTGCCGCGACGTGCTGACGGTCATCTCTTTATTTTCGGCGATTGTCATTCACATGGGCGTGGCGCTATACACCGCCGCTTGGGTGTTGCGGGGAATCTTGGGCCTCGAACCTGGTGCGAAAATTCTTGGCGTCGATGCCTTGCTTTTATTCATTGCCGTTATTGGATTATTGACCGGGATTTACACTATGATGGGAGGCTTGCTCGCGGTGGTTTGGACCGAAAGTTTGCAAACGATTTTGCTCTTAATCGGCGCTGTAGCCATCACCATTGCCGCTTTCGAAAAAATTGGCGGCTGGAGTGAACTCGTTCATACGCTTGCCTCACATCCTCATCCGCTGGCGGCGGTTCCGGGCAACAAAATTAACTGGGGAACCGGTAACTTCCTTCACATTATTCGAGATGGCAATGATCCCAGTGGTTTGCCTTGGTATTCCATCATTCTTGGGTATCCGGTTATTGGGATATGGTATTTCTGCTGCGACCAGACGATTGTTCAACGCATCTTGGCGGCCAAGGATGAGCAGAACGCGCGCTTTGGCCCTTTATTTTGCGCTTTCTTAAAAATCTTTCCGGTCTTCCTCTTTGTTTTGCCGGGCGTGATCTGTGTTGCGCTGGTTCAAAACCATGCTTTTGGCGGAGAGGACCCGCAAACGGCAGCGGATACTTACACATTCATGCTCACCCACCTGTTGCCCGCCGGATTAAAGGGACTGGTGGCCGCAGCGCTGCTAGCCGCCGCCATGCAAACGTGCTCAGCCGCCTTGAATTCAACGGCGACCTTGGTGGCGTTTGATTTGTTCAAGCGTTACCGGCCAAATCTAGGCGACCACCAATTGGTCAAAATTGGAAAACTCACGACGGTGGCGGGAACCGTGCTGGCAATTGTGGCATCACCGATTTTTGGTCATTATACTACGATTTTTGAAGGGATTAATAAATTGATCTCTTATGTGTCGCCGCCGGTGACAGCAGTTTTCTTACTTGGAATTTTTTGGAAACGAGCGTCGAGTAGTGCTGCCGTGATGACTCTTGTTTCTGGAATTTTTCTAGGTTGTATTACTTTTTATCTCGACTGGAACGGTATCTATCGTGGGAATTTTATGCTGACGGCCTTTTGGCTGTTGGTGGTTTGTCTGGCGATCATGGTGATTGGGAGTTTTACTTTTCCGGAAACGCTGAAAGCGGATTCCAAACGGCTTGTATGGAATAATCTCGCCGAACCATTTCAGGCTTCCATTCCCGGCGGTAAACTGACCCGCTACCGGTTCGCCTACATCGCCATTTTAATCATCTTTTTAAGCCTTTTCCTGGCTTTTCGATAAAACGCTATTTATGGAACTTCTATTGGAAAATAAAATCGTGTTTCTTACCGGTGGTTCCTGCGGCATCGGCCGGGACTGCGCCCGGGCATACGCAGCGGAGGGGGCCAAGGTGGTTATCGCCGCCGTGGATCAGGAAGGAGTTGAGAAAGCCGCCAGCGAACTAGGTGCTGCTCATCTTGGCTTGGTTTGCGACGTAAGTGATGACCAACAAGTGAAGGACTCGATTGAGAAGGCCGTCAGGCGTTATGGCCGGCTTGATGTGATTCATAATAACGCCGGTATCGTGACGCCATCAAAGGCAATTCACGAGACCTCGGATGTGGAATGGGATTCGCTTTTCAATGTCAATCTCAGGAGCGTATTGCACACGACCCGTCATGGATATGCCGCTTTGGCTGCCAGCAAAGGTTGTATTTTAAATACTTCCAGCATGGTCGGTGTCATTGGCCAGGAAATCCATGCAGCCTACACCGCCACCAAGGGGGGGATGAACGCGCTTACCAAGTCGATGGCTCTTGATTACGCTCCACATGGTATCCGCGTCAATGCCGTGTGCCCGGCCGGCACTTGGACGCCGATGCTGCGCCAATGGTGTGCTGAGCAACCCGACCCGAATTCCATTGAGCGATATTTGAATGAAATTCATCCGCTGGGTTATTGTCCAGAGAGCTCGGTGATCGCTGATGCCTGTGTTTTCTTGCTGTCACCCAAAGCCCGTTTTATCACTGGCCATATCTTGCATGTGAGCGGCGGGGCTGAACTTGGCTATCGCCGAATGATGGCAGATCCAATCTAAATCAACTCTCCATGAATTCTTCACCGCTCTCCACCATCGTTGATTCCCATTGTCATTTTTGGGATCCAACTCGTTTTAAATATGAGTGGAACCACGGTTTGCCTGCTTTGAATCGGGCATTTACGCCCGCCGACATAGCGTCGGCCACGTCAGATCATCGTTTTAAAAAGTTCATATTTGTTGAATGCGATTGCGATGCAGAACAAAGCTTGGCCGAGGTCGATTGGGTTATCGGGCTTGCTCAACAGGAAAAGCGGTTGAGTGGCATTGTGGCCCGGGCATCGATCGAAAAGGGGCGGGCCGTCCGTCAGGAATTGGAGCAGTTGGTGAATCGCAAACTCGTAAAGGGGATTCGGCGAAACTTGCAGGGAGAACGCGACCCGGATTTTGCCTTAACCGCGGATTTTGTGGAAGGGGTTAAATTGCTGGCGGATTTTAATTACACCTTTGATCTTTGCATCCGGCACGACCAACTGGCCTCCGTTGCCGAACTGGCCCGCCAAGTACCGCAGGTAACGTTCATTCTGGATCATTTTGGCAAGCCGGATGTCCGTCGCCATAGCAGGGAACCCTGGCGAATGGATCTGCAACATTTTGCCGGATTACCCAATACCGTTTGCAAGGTATCTGGTCTGACCACTGAAGCCGATTGGTCGCACTGGCAGTTGGATGATTTAAAATTCTATTTTGAGCAGGCCCATGAAAGCTTCGGTTTCGACCGGCTTTTGTTTGGCAGCGACTGGCCGATGGCAACATTGGCCACCACATTTGACAACTGGACTGAAACCGTCCTGAAATTATTTTCGTTCGCCAGCGGGACTGAACTTCAACAATTGTTCCAAGGCAACGCCGAAAGGGTTTACCATGTTTAGCCTCCAGCATAAAGTCGCGCTGGTAACCGGCGGTGCCTCGGGCATTGGGGCGGCCGTCGCCGAGGTTCTGGCGAAAGCTGGAGCCTTGGTTTGGGTGGCGGACGTGAACGCAACAGACGGTCTTTCGGTGGCAAGCGGGATAGACGGAAAGTATCTCACGTTGGATGTGGCGGACGAATCCGCCTGCCAGCAAGTATCCCAGCAAGTTGGGGCATTGGACATTCTAGTTAATGTGGCTGGCATCGGTCATGTCGGCACCTTGGAGAAAACGTGCGCCGCAGATTTGGATCGATTATTTGCGGTCAATGTCCGGGGTGTCTTCAATTGTTGCAAAGCGTTTGTACCGGCCATGCTCGAACGCAAAACGGGGAGCGTGATTAATATGGCTTCCATCGGGGGCATCGTTGCTGTTCGCGAGCGGCTGGCTTACACCACCACCAAATTTGCGGTGGTCGGGCTCACCAAAGCGCTCGCGCTGGATCATTCGCAAACGGGCGTTCGATTTAATTGCATTTGTCCCGGGCGCGTCGAGACGCCCTTTGTGCTGGCCCGCTTGAAGGAGTATCCCGATCCCCAGGCCGCTTATCGAGACATGGCTTCCACGCAACTGAACGGGCGCATGGCAAAACCGGAGGAGATCGCCGCGGCTGCCTTGTATCTCGCCGCCGATGAAAGCGCCATGGTCACGGGCAGTTCATTTATCATCGATGGCGGTTGGACTGCCGGAAAATAATTTATGCGAATTATTCGTTGCGAAGACATTAACGGCGAAGTGAAGCAGGCGGCTTTGCAATCGGATGGAACAGCGTTGGCGCTGACCGGCGACGTTTTTGAGATACCTCAATTGACTGCCTCAAAGGTCGAAATCAAAAAACTGCTCGCACCTATTTGCCCCGTTTCCATCATTTGCATCGGCTTAAATTATCGGAAACATGCGGAAGAAACCGGGGCGAAGTTTCCGGAATATCCCGTGGTGTTCTTGAAAGGGATCAATACTCTGCAAAACCCGGGCGAAGCGATTCAGCTTCCGGTCCACTTGCGTAGTGACGAGGTGGATTATGAGTGTGAGCTGGCGGTGGTCATTGGCCGCAAATGCAAAAATGTTTCCCGGTCTGAGGCCTTGAAATATGTGTTTGGTTACACTTGCTCCAATGACGTCAGCGCCCGGGACTGGCAACTGAAGCGGGGTGGGGGGCAATGGTCCCGAGGCAAATCGTTTGATACTTTTACTCCATTGGGGCCGGTGCTCGTGACGGGTGACGAAATCCCCAACCCGAATGCGTTGAACATTCGAACGATTTTAAATGGGCGAGTCATGCAGGATTGGAATACGAACGACATGATCTTTGATGTTCCGGCCTTGATTGAATTTTTGAGCGGCAGCACAACCCTTTTGCCCGGGACCGTGATTTTGACGGGGACCCCGCACGGAGTGGGGATGGCGCAAAAACCTCCGCGCTGGCTTCAGTCCGGCGACAGCGTGACCATTGAAATTGAAGGCATCGGCACCTTGCAAAATCCCGTCGTCAACGAAATATAGGTTTAAAAACAAATCTGGCAACCTTATGCCTGACCTGATCCTTCAACTCAAATCATTGCTTGGCGAAGCGAGCGTACTAACCGAATCGGAAGACCTCATTCCGTACTCGTTCGATGGCACAGCTACCCTTCGCCAGAAGCCGTTTTGCGTGGTTTTTCCAAAAACGGTGGAGGAAATTTCCAGCGTCATTCGAGCTGGTGGGGCGCACAAAGTGCCGATCGTAACACGCGGCTCGGGAACCGGCCTTAGCGGTGGGAGCTTGCCCGTTCCCGGCTGCATTGTGATGTGTCTGGTCCAAATGCAGAAGACCATCGAGCTTGACGAAAAGAATCTGACATTATTGGTGGAACCCGGGGTGCTTACGCAGACTATCGCTGATCTCGCTGAATCGCACGGTTTGTTTTACCCGCCGGATCCGGGCTCGATTAAAATCTCCACCATCGGCGGCAACGTTGCCGAGAATTCTGGCGGCCTGAGAGGGTTGAAATATGGCGTGACTCGCGATTATGTCATGGGGCTACAAGTTGTACTGGCCGACGGTCAAATCATCTGGTTGGGGAACAAGTGCGTCAAGGATGTCGCCGGCTATTCCATGAAAGATGTATTCATTGGGTCAGAGGGCACCTTGGGGGTGATTGCCAAAATTCTTTTAAAGCTAATCCCCAAGCCAGCGTCCAAACGAACCATGCTGGCATCGTTCGCTCGCATGGATGCGGCGGCGGAAACCGTTTCAGCCATCATCGCCGCGAAAATAATCCCATGCACTTTGGAATTCTTGGACAAAATTACCATTCGCTGCGTGGAGGAGTATGCGCAGGTTGGCCTACCGGCAGATGTGGAAGCCCTCCTTCTAATTGAAACCGACGGCCATTTGGCGGCGGTGAACGATGAAATCAAAAGAATCGAACAGATCGCCCGGCAATGCGGGGCCGTAGCCATCAAAATCGCCGAAACGGCCGACGAAGCGGCCAAGCTTGCCACGGCCCGCCGGTCGGCGTTTACCGCCCTTGCGCGGGTGGCGCCGACCACGATATTGGAGGATGCCACCGTCCCGCGCAGCGAACTCGCAAACATGATCCGTTTCATCCAAGGCGTGGCTACGCGTCATGATCTGAAAATCGCGGTATTTGGCCACATGGGGGACGGCAATCTCCACCCGACATTTTTAACCAATGAAAAAAATCACGCCGAAATGGAAAGGGTGGAAATCGCCATGGAGGAAATCTTTGATTTTGCCGCCAAAATGGGCGGGACAATTACCGGCGAACACGGAGTTGGCGTAGCGAAAAAAAAGTTTTTGAAGCGGGCAGTCGGCGGTCAAAATATTGAGTTGTTTCGTGCTTTAAAAAAGACCTTGGACCCACAAGGCCTTTTAAATCCTGGAAAGATTTTTGATCCATGAGCGCCCCGGTTCCATTTCTGGCCCAACTGGATTACTCGGTTTTGCAGCAGTGCATGCACTGTGGATTATGCCTGCCGACCTGTCCCACCTACGTGTACACAAATTTGGAAAGGCACAGCCCGCGTGGACGCATCTCGTTGATGCGCGCCATCGCGGATCGAGAAATGGACATAACCAAATTGTTCGGGGAAGAAATGTATTTTTGCCTTGGCTGTCTTGCTTGCACAACGGCCTGCCCGGCTGGCGTAAATTACCCGGAACTCTTTGAAACGGCCCGCGCCGATATTGAAAAGAGCCGGGTGTTAACCAAGCCCAAGCGAAATTTTGTTCGCTGGTTTCTATTGGATTTTGTTTTTACCCGGCCGACCGTTTTGCGTGCCTTGGGGAAATTGATTTATTTTTTCCAGTTTAGCGGCCTGCAAACATTTGCCCGGCGGATAAGACTGGTTGGATTGCTTCCCAAGGATTTGCGAGACTTGGAACCATTGACTCCAGCGATTGCCTCCCGTTTTTCCGATACTTTAATCCGTCGTGTTGAAACAACAGGGCATCGTCGTTTCCGCGTCGGATTCTTGACTGGCTGTGTGCAGGATTTGGCCTTTTCCGATGTGAATCGAGATACGGTTGATGTCTTGATCGCTCATGATTGCGAAGTGCTGACGCCACGCCGTCAATATTGCTGCGGTTCATTGCACGGTCATAACGGCGAGGTTGAACTGGCAAAAAAACTGGCCCGAAAGAATATAGAGATGTTTGAAGCGGCGGCCGGTTCACTGGATAAGTTGGATGCGATCATTACCAATGCTGGTGGCTGCGGTTCGCATTTGAAAAATTATGGACACTTATTGGCAGCTGATTCAGATTTTGCCGCCCGTGCCAAGGTTTGGTCGGAGAAGGTCAAAGATATTCACGAATGGCTGGCACAGATTGGCGTTAAAAAAATAACCGCAGATTGCCAGGAACGAGTTACTTATCATGAATCATGTCATTTGTGCCACGGCCAGCGGATCTCAAGCCAGCCTCGAAAAGTATTACAATCCATTTCTGGCATTGAAATGGTTGAGCTAAAGGAAGCCCAATGGTGTTGTGGTAGCGCCGGTATATATAATATAACCCAGCCCGAAATGTCTCGCCGCCTGCTAGAGAGGAAGCTGGATCATATTCGCGATACCAAGGCGAGCATTGTTGCTTCGGCCAATCCTGGTTGTGCCATCCAACTGCAATCGGGCTTAAAACGCCGGGGCTACCAAATTCAGGTTAAACACCCGGTTTCAATCCTAGCCCAAGCCATCCGAAATCAGCGCCAGCTCCCGGGCCGCAAGAAAAGCTGATGGCAACATTATTCAATTTGGATTCGCCCTAGCAACTGCCCGTTGAATTAGCTTAACCAGATATGTTATGAAAATTAAAACCATTGAGCCTTTCATCCTGCATATTCCACTGAATGTCGAGTCGATTTCCGATTCGACGCATACCATAACCCATTGGGGATTGGCTGGCGCGAAGGTCGTTACAGAAACTGGGCTGGAAGGATATGGTTTTACCGGTACCCACGCACATCTGCCGTCGGATCGTTTAATCACTAGTTGTATTCAAGATTGCTATGCCCCGTTATTAGTGGGCGAAGACGCGGCGGACATTGACCGGCTTTGGCTGAAGCTGGCCCGTTACCCAGCGATTCAATGGGTCGGTCGCGCGGGAATAACGCAAGTGGCATTGGCCGCGATCGACATTGCCTTGTGGGATTTGAAAGCCAAGATCGCGGGCGTTCCTTTGTGGAAATTATTGGGCGGCGCGACCTCGGAAAAAATCGTGGCGTATAACACGGATGTGGGCTGGCTGTCTGTCCCCACGAATAAATTGGTGGAGGGCTGCCAGCGTGCGGTGGAGCAGCATGGCTTCACCCGCCTCAAATTGAAAGTTGGCCACGCGAACCCGTTCGAGGATATCCAGCGCCTCGAAATGGTGCGCCAGGCCGTAGGCTCTTCCATTGAAATTGCGGTGGACGCGAATGGCAAATGGGATCTGCCCACCTGCCAGCGATTTTGCGCCCTGGCCGAGGCGTTGAATATTTTTTGGTTCGAGGAACCATTGTGGTATGACGATATTCAGTCTCATGTCCGATTGGCGCAGTCCACTTCCATCCCCCTAGCGCTGGGCGAACAACTCTACACAGCGGAAGCCTTCAATGCGTTTCTTGAAGCCGGCGCCATGCAATTTGTGCAACCAGATGTAACACGCTTGGGCGGGATAACGGAATATATCCAAGTAGCCAACGCCGCGCATGCCCGCCGCTTGCCGGTGGCTGCTCATATCGGGGACATGGGACAAGTTCATACGCATCTGGCGTTTTGGCATCCGGCGACCACCATGCTGGAATATATTCCATGGATAAGTCATTGTTTTGTTGAGCCAGCGATGGTGTATGGAGGATTTTATCTGAGACCCGAAATGCCCGGAGCGGGCAGTACGCTTAAACCAGAAGCGTTTAGCCAATTTGCCTGTGCTCTTAATAAATAGTTTATTGCATGTAACATCAGATCTACCCCGTTAAGAGCTAAAAAATTGTTGCACTGTAGAAACCTTGTCCTCCGGCTCCTTTGCCTGTCAAGGAAGCGGCTACGGGCAACTCAGAACTTAGAATGAATCAGTAGCGCTTCCTCTCCCCGGCCCTCTCCTCCATTTATCAATGGAAGAAAGGGAGGCCCGCAGTACGATAGCGGTGAAAACCTGCGACGCGCGTGGCAGTAAGGCCGTCGATGCGGATGGGCACCGCCGCCATGCCGATCTGGTCCCCGCGCCCCGCCAGCGGAGCGCGGGGAGAGGGCTAGGGAGAGGGGTGCTTAGCCAAAAGTCGCGGCCGGGCTAAGTCGCCCAAAGAATTCAACCAACCAGTTATAACTCCGGCCAATCTTTTCTACAGAGCAAGCCTAAAACTGAACAAATGTCACTCTATTGTGCGATATTCAATAAGTGATTTTTTGGCGGTGCCCAAGAGAAACAAGGCATCACCCATTTGGAAAGCGGCACGTAGGAACGTTCCAGAACCGTCCCGACGGTGACCGTGGATTGCTGGTGGTAGGCATCACAGAAATAGACCCTTGGGCAACGCCCCGGCGGCTGGTCTTTTGCGCCTCCAGTTTGGAAATCGCTTTCTCACCAGCATTTTTGCAATGTGGACAAACCGGACCGTTTGGCCGGCGCCACGATTCTAAAAGCGCCCGCGCCATGGTCGCATCGCCATACGCTTGCAATAACTCCGTCAAATCCGACTTGCCCGCCTTCATTTTCAAGGTATTCACATGACCAACATCCTACCCAGCACCCTCGGACATCCGCCGTCCCATGCCTTTGTTAAGTATGCATGCCCGCCACCGTTCATCCCGCGTTCGCGTGATGGACGAGCTATCCCTTCAGGAATAAAAATACCGGTGGTTCGTCTCAAAGAGGAGGCACCCGTTAGTTGTGGTGTAATTGGCTATGAGGGCACACGTTCGTCGCCGTTGCCCCGGTGCAAATAAAAGAACAATCATGAAATCTGTAGAAATGAGTACCTGCCATATCTTTCCATCAATCCCGACCACGAATTGCTTGCGCTCGCGCAAGTCAGGGCCCGGTTATTACCGCCCTAGGCGTTGGCGGACTTTTACCGCCCGATTTGCGCTGGTGGCGACAATCGTCCTGCTGGGCATTTTCGATGGCCGGGCGCAAAACACCAGTGCCAGCTGGAGCAATCTCGCGGGCGGGAGCTGGATTGATGGGGCCAATTGGAGCGGTGGCGCCTACGCGGATGGTACGGACGATTCGGCGAGTTTCACCAATCTCGCCTTGACGGGAGATGTGGCCATCATGCTGGACGGAGCCAGGACAATTGGCAACCTGTATTTTGATGATCAAAGCAGCACCAAGCATAATTGGTCGCTACTGACGGGCGCGGGAGACCCCTTGACGCTATCGGTTAGCGCAGGTTCACCAACCATTTACGTGGGCACAAATGTTACCGCGACCTTGGGCGTCTCAGTATCCGGCGGCAATGGATTCGCCAAAACTGGCGCCGGGACTCTTGTGGTGACCGGCCCGGTGAGTGTCACGGGCGGCAACCTGATTTTTAGCAATGGGACTTACCAACTGGATGGACAGTTGAACAGCAGTTACCTTCTCTGCAGCGGCGGCGGCGGATCCACTCCCAACGTGAGCATTGGTCATGATACCAACGATCAAGCGACCCTTTTGATCACCAGCGGCACTTATGCGTTCGGGGGTGATGATATAATGGCCATCGGCAATTACGGCAATGGAACTTACCTCCAAACCGGCGGAACTGTCACCTATGGCAATTCTTGGGGCATCGGCATTGGCAACCAGACCTCAAATGCCATCGGCGTCATGATCATCAGCGGCGGGACGTTCACAGATAACAACAACGCCGGCGAGCCGATCTGGGTTGGGATGAGAGGGGCCGCCACGCTGACGGTGTCCGGCACGGGTGTTCTGAACGCGAACACGGGGATCACCATGACTCGTGGCGTGGGAGGCTCCGCCGGTAATGCCACCATTTCCCTGAACGGCGGAGAACTCTTCACCGCCTCGATCAATAAGGGAACCGGCCCGGGCACCGCCGTCATCAACTTTAACGGCGGTACGCTCGCTCCGCTTGCCTCGACCACCACATTTTTGACGGGCCTGACCGCAGCGTACGTTCAGAGCGGGGGCGCCGTGGTTGACACTGCCGGCAATGACATCACATTGGGGCAAGCATTGCTGCACGATACCAATGGTTTGGGCAGCGCTGCCGATGGCGGCTTGGTGAAACTCGGGGACGGTATGCTGACGCTCGCGGGCACCAACACCTACACCGGCAATACTGTCATTTCCAACGGCACGCTTGAGTTGACCCAACCCATGTTGACACCCGGCTCTTCCGTTGCCATCCTCAGCGGTGCCTACATTCAATTAAGTTTCACGGGCACGAATCAGGTGACTGCTTTGTCGCTGGATGGCGTAAGCCAACCGCCGGGACTGTACAACAGCGCGACGACGCCAAGCTACCTTAGCGGTGACGGCAGTTTGCTGGTGGCATCTCCGGTCGCAGGTAATCCCACCAACCTTCTGGCCAGCGTTAGTGGAGGAACCATCAGTATTTCCTGGCCGGCCGATCATATGGGTTGGATTCTGCAGCAACAAAGCAACTCGCTCACGTTTGGAATAAGTACCAATTGGACCGACGTGTCGGGCAGTGACTCGGTTACCTCAATGAATATTTCCATCAATCCCGCGCTGCCAACTGTGTTTTTTCGCCTGCGTCATCCTTAGCAGTTTGCCGAAAAACGTTGGAACTCGTGGCGTGCGGGGCTTCATTCCATGCTGGTGCTCGATGTGCACTATATACCGTCCCTCCGCGAGCACGAACGGCAACAGCATGAAATTAAATTAAGCCGGAGTGGATGTTCGGCCAGTGGTTGCATCAGTTGTCCAGTAACGAAGGTTTGGTTGACTGGCGGCTGCTCCGGCATTGAAATCCATCGGTGATTGGTCCATGCTCATGCCATGCCCTCGAACAGTTCACTCGATATTAATCAGTAGCGAAAGCAGGCCCGCTTGGATAAATTTGCCTCATGAGCGACATCACCTTCGTTCTCGACGCCATTCACCGTGGCGAAAGCCAGGCATCCGAAGAATTGTTGCCGCTGGTCTATGACGAATTGCGGCGGCTGGCGGCGGCGCGAATGGCCCAGGAGTCCGCCGGACATACCTTGCAACCGACGGCGCTGGTTCATGAGGTCTGGTTGCGGCTGGCCGGCGGCCAACAGCAGTCATGGGAAAATCGCGCCCATTTTTTTGGCGCGGCGGCTGAGGCGATGCGCCGGATTTTGATCGAGCGGGCGCGGCGCAAATCAAGGCTCAAGCGCGGCAGCGGCCAGGCCCTGCTGGACATTGCCGAGCTCGACGTGATTGCCGCGCTGCCCGATGACAAAGTCCTGCTCGTGGATGAGGCGTTGGAACAACTTAAAGGGGAGGATCCGGAAAAGGCGAAAATTG
>Ga0206895_1212_pt1 | contig 14326 bp, 15 predicted proteins | sample Alteio_BWOrgHeat_51_FD_152967 | JGI IMG/M metagenome (GOLD analysis project Ga0206895, IMG submission 152967) | Enriched cells from forest soil in Barre Woods Harvard Forest LTER site, Petersham, Massachusetts, United States -... | ecosystem: Environmental > Terrestrial > Soil > Temperate forest >...
GACCTCACTCGAGGCTTTCGGAACTCCGGGAGAAGTGCCTTGGGAAGTGAAAGTCAGAAATGGCTTAGTGTATATGACGTCCTACCTCGGCGATCATTACAGCAGCGGCAAGTCCAAGATCGATATTCATTTCAGTGTCTCTCCCGATGGATTGAATTGGAAGCCGGTGAATCCGAGTATTCCCTACGTTTACGAAGGCGGCGTTTCTGAAGTGGGTTTTGAATTCACGGAAGACGGCACACTCTGGGGTGTGACCCGAAATGAAGATGGTGATGATTCCGGTTTCGGATCCCACGTCGTGAGTTCCACGAATTGGGGAGCGGATCCTTGGGTGATTCCTTCGGTCTCCAATCCGAATCGATATGATTCACCTCGGATGTTTCGTCACGGAAAGGATCTTTATCTCGTGGCGAGAAGAGACATTGGCGGACCATTTTGGAGAGCTTCCCAGAATCGTTCTTTTGCGTTTCAAAAATGGTCGAACCTCATCCAATATTCCTTGAGAAAAAAACGCACGGCTCTTTATAAAATCGATCAAACATCAAGAGAAGTGAAGTACCTGATGGACCTTCCGTCTGCCGGCGATAACGCCTTTCCTTCAATCGTTCAAAAAGATGTGGATACCTTCTTGGTGGCGAACTACACCTCTCCCTTGAACAAAACCAAATACAATTGGATCCAGGGTCAGCTTTCTAAAAAAGGAACCGGGATTTACATCGTGGAAATCCATTTTTCGGATAAAAAATAGGATTTATTTAATACATTGCGTTTAGAAAAAATTACATGCTTTTCTGGCACCAAAGTTCACTTCTGTGAATAAACCCCAAATTTGGTGGATGATATTTTTCTAGTAATCATATTAAAAAACCTTGTGATTGCAGGCAGTTTCACTAGTGAACAAAATGCGTCATCCTTTCGTTCATTTTAGTGCTTTTCTTTTGGTGTAAAAGTTGCTCAGTTGTAAGGGAATTGTTGGAATTACTGCACGAGTATTTTAATCATGAAAGCAATCGGGGGAGAGCTGAATGAGTTTATCACGTAAGGGATTAGGCAGTCGTTGTTTGGGGATGGTCGGTCTTTTATTCTTAGGAATGCAGTCTTTGACTGTTCAAGCCATGCCGGTCTACGTCGCCGATGCGCCGGATAGCAATTTGGAGCTCACTCTGGCGGCAATCGGAAGCGCGAAAAGTTCCCTCGTCATCAATATCTACGAACTCACGTCTCCACAAATTGTGGATGCCATCATTAATCAAGTGAATGCGGGTGTGAAGGTCGAAATTCTAGAAGAAGGCGGACCAGTGGGTGGCTTGTCCGCGGCTGCGCGGGGAGTTCAATCTCAAATCGTGCAAGCGATGAACGGAAAATCCGGAAATCATTTTTTTGAGATGAAAGGCGGGACGGGGATCACTCGTCGCTTTCGTTATGATCACGCGAAATACATCGTGATGGACGGAGCGGGCCTCTTGATCGGATCTGAAAATTATTCACCGACGGGAAACCCTGAACCGGGCACGAAGGGTAATCGCGGTTGGGAAGTTTATATCCAGGATCAAGCGATCGCCCAGGAATTCGCTGGAGTGTTTGTGCAAGACGCGACCACTCGTGACGGCGATGTTACCGAACTCACCTCTGGCAACGGACTCATGTTAGACAGTCTTCTCAATACTCCACTGATGAACAAAACCTTGAGCAAACCCTTCAATGCCGGAACTCTGACCGCACTGAATGCCGATCAAGTGGTAAAAATCACCTCGCCAGACAACAGCGTTGGTTACGTCGTTGCTCTTATTCAAAATGCAAAGAGCACGATCGATATCGAACAAATGACCTTCGATTCTGCGTGGAAGGGGGCATCCTCGTCTCCAGTACTCGATGCGGTAGTTGCGGCCGCCAATCGCGGAGTAAAAGTTCGAATCTTGCTGAATGACGATGCGGTATTCGACGTTGCGGGAAAAACCTCAGTGCATAAAAATCAAATCACGGTGGATGCATTGAGAGGCAAGGCAAATATCACGGCAAAGATCGCGAACGTGAAGGCGATGGGTGTCGACTACATCCACAACAAAGGGATGCTGATTGACGGTGAAGAAACTCTGATCAGTTCCATCAACTGGGATGAAAACTCGTTTACGAATAATCGCGAAGCAGCGGTGGTGATTGCGAGTACTCAAGTTTACCAATTTTACGAAAATTTGTTTGATCGAGATTGGTCTGTGAGTAACGGTGCGACTCAGGGTCAGCCAGCACAACCGCCAACTCAAACCAAACCGCCCAAAGCTCCGAAGCCACCGAAGACGCCAAAACCGCCGAGGGGATTGGTTGCGGAAGACTTGGTGCAAACGCTGACTTGCCCGAAGCAGCTTCAGTTTTCAATCAATGGGATTCAACTGAGTTTGGGTGATGCCGAAGACAAGGATTTCGGGTTTCTCAAAGACCTGAAAGTGAACAATACTTTTATCCTTCAAGATGCCGTGAATTGTATTTTGGTCGAAGTGAACGCGGCTAAGTCTACCGCGAAAAAATCCTTTCTCCAGATCCGGAATAATGCGCAGGGCGAAACGACCATTGCTTACGAGGGTTATACACCGAACACCGGGAAACTTTTTTCGATACGCTCGAAGCTGGGTGATGACGAGCAGGTTTTAGGTACCCACACCGCCGGTATTTTCGACGGATCGGGACCAACGAAAGAAAAGATTGGACAAGCGGTTCTGAATTTAAAATAATCGATGCCTGGGGATAAAACCCTGGGCATTTTGCTAAAGAGAGGTCGTTTATGATTCAAAGTATTTTGATGGTGACGCAATTTCTGATTCTAAGTTTGGTTGGCGGTTTTACCAGCACTGCGCTCGCTCAGGGCATTCAATGTCTCGATGATTCCGGCCGGGCGATTCCGGTGAGTAACAATCAAGTCCTCCAGTGGAAGTCGACGACGAGCAACCAATTTTTGGCTCGATCTCACGTCAAAGGCGTGGTCATGGATGTTTATCCGGATCACACCGGACACAATCACTTTGCGATCGATCTGGATTCCAATCCGAGAGACGGTCTCGAAGTGGTGTACAACACCAGCTTCGGAGCGCTTCCCGCGATTCGAGTCGGAATGACAGTGGAAGCCTGCGGTGATTACATCACTTCAAACGACGCAACGAGCGAATATCCCGCTTCTCCCATGGGAGCGATCATTCACTGGGTTCATCGAAATCCAAGTCCTCAAGGCCACAAATCGGGCTTCCTGATCATTAACGGTCAGGTTTATGGGCAGGGGAACGGCATGGGAGACCTGCTGTAGTTCTTGATTTGACAAATATTTGTTAATTTCCTGACAACTTCCTCGCTCAATCCGGTTAAACTACGGAAATGCGGTTCTTGTATCCATTCATCGCTCTAGGTCTCCTCATGACCGGTACCCTGAGCTTTCTTCTTTATCAGAGTTATCAACCGGCACATCTCGATTCTGGCATCGTGGCAGGCGAGGTCTCCCGTTTTAAATCGGAGTTTCAAACCCGGACCAAGGCCTCTTTTGAATTGGATTTTGATGAGCTAAAAAAGCAGGTCGGTCTGAATGAACTCATCGAACCACGGAACACTCTTCCACAACTGGTGAATTTTCCACATCAGGAGATTTCCAATCTAGTTCAGTATGCGGAGAGCTGTGATCCTAAGATACCTTTGACCGGCCATTTGCCGGCCCTGAAAAAAGCAATTCTTTGGCAGCAGTTCGTTTGTAAAAAAGTGAAAATCTTGCCACGGAATTTTTTTAAAACAGTGCCGCTGATGCATCCGTCCGGCTCGAGTTATGCTCGTTTGGCGGAACTACAAGGCTTGTCTGTACCGAAGGAAAGCAAACACCTCCTGGAAATATTGAACGAGGAACATCGCGATTCGCATTTTGCGGTAAATGCAATTTCATTGAAAAGTATTTTGAAAGCTGAAGACTCCGTCGTCACCCAAAATCATCTCTTGCTACTGAAGCAGGGGCCGAGAGGTGAGGATGGTCCTCGGCATTATCTTGCTTATGAACTTGGAGCTTGGAACCATTTTATGCAGGGGAAAAAGTTCGTCCCCAATTTGCTTTCCGATCCGGGGATGAGTCCGGCGCTTTGTTGGGTTCAAGACGGTGATCTTTGTTGGATTGTGAATCCTGAAAAACAAAATTCGAAATCAAGGAGACTCGCTCTTTTATTGCTTGCGGGAGTGGTCATCCTGACGATCTCGCTTTTAGTTCTTTTGCGAAACCGCTTGATGAGCAAGAAGCAAGAAGAAGAACAGCGGCTGTTCGCTCTCCAGATGCTCACCCACGAGCTTCGTACTCCGGCGACGGCGATGAGGTTAGCGATCGAAACTCAACGGCGGGAGTTTGATTCTTTACCGACGGAGTCCCAAAAAGCATTTCTACAAATGTGCGACGAGTTTCAACGATTCCAGAAAATTATCGATGCAAGTAAAAATTATTTAAAGTCGCAAAATGATCCGCGCCCATCTATGGAAACCGTGCCATCGATCAACGATTTCACGGCATCAATTTTAGAGCAGTATCAAGATCGAATTACCTTTCAGCCTCTGACGGAAGACAGAAGCTTTCCACTGAATCGCTATTGGCTAGAGTTGTGTTTGAAAAATCTGGTAGACAATGCACTCATTCATGGAAAGCAGCCCGTGGTAGTCAGCCTCAGTGGTGCATCCGGTTTAAAAATTGTCGTATCCGATCAAGGTGAGTTTTCGGTGAATCCGCCGAGTGAGATCATGCAATCAAAGGAAGGGCTCGGTCTGGGACTGGTGATCGTAAAAAAAGTAGTTCAAGGCATGGGTGGAGAATTATTCATTCAAAATTCACCGACACGAGTGACGATTGAGCTAAAGGCGGGGAAATAGCGATGAATCGAATTTTATTAGTGGAAGACGAACCGGGTGTGCGAGAGCCACTTGCGAACTATTTGATCAAGGAAGGCTATGAAGTTTCGCTCGCGAAGACCTTGAAGGAGGCCGATTCCTTAGTCGGTGAAAACCCCGATCTCGTCTTGCTCGATTGGATGCTTCCTGACGGACAAAGTATTGAGTTACTAAAAAAATGGAGAGAATGTGGAATCAAAACCCCAGTGATTTTATTGACCGCTCGAGCTGAATTGATCGATAAAGTACTGGGACTGGAGTTTGGGGCGAATGATTATGTGACCAAACCGTTTGAGCCGAGAGAGTTGCTGGCACGAGTGAGAGTGCAGCTTCGTCTGGTTCAGTCTTCGGGGGGCAAGCCGTCCGTCGCCGAGGGCAATGTGATTGAAAAAGTGGGAATCACTCTCGACCAAAAAAATAGGCTGGCCTCTTTCCAGAAAAAAACACTCGAGCTGACGAAAACCGAGTTTGAATTACTTCTTCTTTTCATGGAGAATCCCGACCAAGTATTTTCCCGTGAGGAGCTTCTTCGTCAAGTGTGGGGCTACGATCAATCGCCGACGACTCGTACGGTTGACACACACATTCTTCAGCTCCGTCAGAAGACTTCAGCGGAACTTTTTCAAACGGTGCACGGGGTCGGATATCGATTTTGCACTAAAAAATCCGAGGGAAAATAAATGACAATCATTTTACAAAGAGTTTTAACCTCGATGACAACTGTGTCGCTCACTTAGGGGAGGATGAAATTCAATCAATCTCAAAAAGGAGAAAATATGAAACAGAAAAATGTCTACTTAGTTTTATTCGGCTTATTAACGATGCACACCGCATTTGCGGGAAGTTTTTTTAGCAAGGATGCGGACCCACAACTGAATTCCACCTATGATGCTTACGCGTCCGGAGATTATCTCTCGATGGTGAAGGGTATACACGAAGTACTTTTGAAAAATCCGAATGATGCGCTGATTAAGGAGAATGTGACGAAGCTTTGGCGACAAGCTTCGATTCAAAACAATAGTTTGCCTGCGGATTGGCATTTGCCCGAAGGTGTGAAGCAATTGAAAATCAGCGTACGTCACGGTCAGAGCGATCAGGAGACTTATGCACTTAAGGTGGGTGGTCGTCTGAAGGCCTTGAATCTTTTAAAGCAACTGAAGGTGATTCGTTATGCGGACCATTCGGTGATTTTGGATAAGGAAGCGGGAATCGGCGACTATTCCGAGGAGACCTCAGAGGGTGAGTTCCATTATAATTTTGATAGTCCTAGAACGCACGATGCTTTTCAAACGGGGCTATACCTCCTCAACATCGAACTCACCGATGGAGAAGTGCTCAACAACGCTTGGTTTGTGATCACGGACGATGATAATTCCACCGCGTTTCCTGAATTACTGGTTCCCAGTGTTGGGCAAAAATTCGAAACTCCGAACCCGACTTTTAGATTTGCTAATTTCAAGTCGCCCCAATATAAATCGTATGAAACTCGTTCCACCTGGTCTGCCGTTTCTCGTGCCTCAGATTGGAAAGAAGTTTGGCAGTATTGGGAATTGGCGCCCTCGATTGAAGAGTATACGATTGGTTCAGTCATTCCCCACGTTGAAGAAGGAAGTGTGAGTAAGTTAGAGAGCGGTAAATACTACTTTACGCTTTCTTACAATGAAACAAGTCGTTTTGGTGATGTTTCGATCGGTCGGATGTGTGTGACTACACGGGCTTTTGAAGTGAAGTAATGTTTGTCTAGTGTTCCAGGTGATGCCTGAAACCTCGGCCCCGATTCATCGCACCAGCATTTGAATCGGGGCTTTTAATTCTTAAATGCCGTTCTTTCTATTTTCAAACACCCTGTGAGTCGTTAATATGGACGAGTCATGAGCAAGATCAATCCCATTCGGTTCAAATCAAAATCCGGAAAATCCATTGCGATTCGTTCGGCTGAGCCAGCGGATGCGGCCACACTGCTACGGCTGGGTAAGTCTGTAATGGCCGAAGACGGCTATACCTTGACCACGCCGGAAGAATTTTCGCTGACAGTGGAGGAAGAGGTGAAATGGATTGAAGAGATCAATGCACATCCTTCGAAATTGGTGGTCGTCGCCGTTCTTGATTCGCAGGTGATCGGCTCTCTTGATTTTTCACCGGGGCATCGGAAACGAATCGCGCACACGGGAGAATTCGGGATGTCGATCTCGCACGACCATCGGGAAGATGGTATCGGATACCAGCTTTTGCGGGTACTTTTGGATTGGGCCTGCACGCATGCGGAAATCGAGAAGATTTATTTGAAGGTACATGCAACGAATGAGAGAGCGATTCGTCTTTATCAGAAGTGCGGGTTTTTGGAAGAAGGCCGCTTCGCAAAGGATCTAAAACTCGGCGATGATTCTTATGCAGATACGGTCGTGATGAGTCGGTTTGTTTAAAGCCCTGCGCGATTTGATTGCTACGAAGTGTCTTTCGGGATCAAATACGGATTTTTCAGCACCATTTCGCGAAACCGAGTATCCACCGCTTCTAACTCATTGGCGTAAATATACCTCTGCACGAAATGAAAATCCTTTTTCCGTGCCACGAGCCGACTCCAACACAAATCATCCCAAAACTTTCCAACTCGCTTCACGTATTTACGTGCGCCGGAAACCGTAACGGCGATGCGTCCCGCCAGCACTCTTAAATAATCAGCCAAGTCCTTGCGATCTTTTGCGCGCACGAGGAGATGCAGGTGATTGCCCACATTCGCAAAACGATAAACATGTACCCGGAATCGATAAGCGTAGACATAAACCATGCTGGAGATGCGCGATTGATTCTTGCGATGTTTCATCGACCAAACGCCCTTCGCCCGTGCGGATTTGAGTACGATATGCATGGGAGCCTTCGGCGAGAAAGGGCGGGAAGACTTACGCTTGCCCCGAGATTCGTAACCACCATGAGCGATGCGGGGCAGGAGACGGGCCTTGACCTGGGACCGCTCCTTCGAACCCAACGGTAGTGAATCGCTCAAAGTCAGTTGTCGGGATTTGGATGCGGATGAGTCCTGCTTCTTCATAGGCAATATGTTGATATCATTAAACAGATCGTGGGGCAATGTCATAATTAGAATGAAAGGTAAATAGAGTGATGCGAATCGAACGAGGTTACATCAACGACGTGGAGTGCGAATAATGGAGGAGGGTTGGTGACGGGGAAGCTGACGAGGACGGGCGTTGCATGGAGATTTGAGCTAAATGCGAGAATTGGATATGGAGTGCTACTTATTCAAATTATACGGATTCATCCCATCGAGGATGGTCTTGCCTAACACTTCGCTCGAGATGCTGAGGCGAATGGAGCAATTGTATTTATCGGCGCGTTCGCCTTCGGAGTCGCGGGTAATGTGATAACAGAGAGATACACCACCGGTTTCACCCAAGTATTTTAAATCACCTTGAGTCTTACCGCTCCAGTCACCAGGATAGGTTTGTTCTTTGATTGAGTTGTACAAACCCTTCGCGGATTCGCCTTCGCAAATCAGAACGAGGTACCGTGAATATTTTCCGGCCTTGTCGAGATCTTCCGCCACTTGATAAATTGGATTCTCTTTCGACATTGCTTTCTTGAGACAAGCCTTCACCTCGGGATCGCCGGCAAAAGAATACTGAGGCATCAGGAGTGTTAGTCCTAAGGCAGATAATTTCAGTATTGTGGTAAGCAATCTCATCTAAAAACAGATCGGAAAACTGAGTTAAATTCTTGAATAGTATCATTTTTGTCATAGAATTGACGGTGCATGTAAGGGTACACAGTCTATATTTAATATGAGATGGAATAAATTAGAGTTGAGTTAATTTGGGTTAACTAAACCGATGATGCGTTAGGTCGGGGAGCGGTCGGTAGGGCAGGACTATCGGATTTGAAGGCGATGAAGATCCGGTCGCGATCTCGTTGCGGTACTGGGTATTCGGCCACTTTCGAGTGATTTCGTGCCCGTTTCAGCGAGAGAATTTCATGTCGCCAAAATCCTCGAATCGCGCGCAAGTGATCTTGGGTCTCTTTGCTGTTTGCCACTGCACTTGGCTTTTCGAGGAGGAGTAGGGATAGTTCTTCGATCGCGCTAAAACTCTCGCCGCGAAAAAAAATATCGAGTAAGGCGGCCCACGCTTCGGGCACCTGCCGGAAACCGTAAAAGTACTCGTATTTTTTCTGGGCCCCGCAGATCTCGTCTTTGACGAGTTGTTTTCGAGGAATCGGATGACCCACCACCCGCATGAGTTCAATCAAAGAAAAAAATCCTTCGCGAGTTCGCTCCCGAGAACGAAAGGCCCCGTGAAATTGAAACGATGGATATTCTTCGGGTGAAGTGGTGTAACAGAGATAAAGTAGTCCGTTTTTAATTTGCACGCCGAGCATCGGGTACAAAAAATAAAATGCGCCGGCCACGTTCCATTTCGGACGGTGTTGTTGAATGAGTTCATTTTCCAGGCAAAGTGCGTGAAACTCACTTTCGCAAATTTCGTATTCCAGGCGATATGCTTCTTTTTTAATTTTTCTCATTTTCGCATGGGCCTTACACCGACGGGCATTTCGATATTGAGAGAGGCGACGGCTGAGATTTTTCGCCTTGCCGATATAAATGAGTTCACCCGCTTCATTGTAGAAGCGATACACGCCCGGTTTCGAGGGTAGACTCAGATCAATACGCATACTTCAATAGTAACTGAAGTCATGAATTTTTCGCTACAAAGTTTTCCGGAACAGTCCGATCACTGCTTCCAGTCCGCGCTGATCGATTTCAGAAAAGTCGTTCAATTGATCGCTGTCAACATCCAGAACGCCGACCACCTCACCTGACGAATCAAAAACCGGCACCACGATTTCCGAACGAGCGGCCGAGCTACAGGCAATGTGCCCTGGAAACTCATCGACATTGGGAACGATCACCGTTTTTTGGGAAGTGTAAGCATGACCGCAAACCCCGCGATGAAAGGCGATTCGAGTGCAGGCGATCGGACCTTGAAAGGGGCCTAGCACCAGTTGGTTTTCCTTCACCCAATAAAAGCCAATCCAAAAAAAACCGAATGCTTCTTTCAGTGCCGCGACTGTGTTTGCCTGATTGGCGACGAGATCGGACTCACCGGAAATCAGGGCCTCGATCTGCGGCAAAAGCGCAGCATAAAGAGCGGAGCGATCCTGAGTATGGGGTAAGGAAATGGTTTCGGCCATACTGGTTTTTTTCGCAAAAAATTGCTATTTTGTCCATATGACAGAATCAAAATGGAAAATGCACCAATACCCAGTTCTCATCGACGAGTCTCATCTCGATTTTTTGGGTCATGTGAATAATGTTGCCTATCTCCAGCTGTTTGAAAAAGCGCGTTGGCAAATGATTACGGAACGCGGCTACGGACTAAAAAAGATGAACGAGTTGAAGCAGGGCCCGATCATTCTGAAAATTACGATTCAATTCAAAAAGGAAGTACTCCTCAGAACCAAAATGACGATTGAAAGTCAAACCATCTCCTATGCTGGAAAGGTGGGGATCATCACTCAGAGAATGGTGTCGGAAACAGGCGAATTGCATTGCGAGGCCGAGTTAGCCATTGGACTTTTTGATCTTCGGGACCGAAAACTGGTGGAACCCACTCAGGAATGGATGATTGCCTGTGGTGTAATCGTATAAAAAATACCTAAAAACTCCCTCTTGACGCAACGTATAAAACATTGTACCTCAGGGCTAATCAATCATACTCATCGCAAGATGAAGGGAATTTTATGCAGTGGTTGTTGGGTATAGTGTTGGCTGTATGGAGTGGTGGCATTGGGTCTACGTATGCAGATCTCGGTACACAAGCGAATGCGCCAAAAGTTTTAGTCTCTTATAGCGCGGTTGGGATCAATACTCCAAACAAACTGGTTTGCGAATTAGCGACCGATGGTTTGGTGCACATGCTCCGGGTGAAACCCACGAGCACTCAAGCTGAAACGATTGTAAAACGAATCAGATGGAGCAGTATGGTCACGGCTGCAAACCTCAAAAGCATGATTGATACTGCTAAGCAGGAAACCGTTGGTGTGAACCTCAATCGTCCCGTGAAGGAGACCAACGGTAATGTCGTGACCTATTCCGCCTACAATGGGACCTTTGGAAATACCGTTTTGCTTCAAACTCAAAACGACAACATGGTGATGAAAAATCAGTCAAACGCCGCAGAATTATTGCTTCATTTCATCGATCTAAACTGCGGATATGGTACTTGGCGCACGGATGCTTCTGGCTCGATCATCCACTAGATCAACGTTTATTGATTAATACTTCAATTTATCGTCGGATTGTGCCAAACTAGTTCCACTAGATGTCTTTTATTGTGAACAAACCTAAGGAGCAGGGAAACGCTCCAACCGAAAAAACTCCATCCACACCCCAAGTGATTCCGCCGGCTGCAGCTTCAAAGCCAATCACGCCGGTCGAGCCTGCTCCACCAGCGGTGGTTTATTCCTGGGACGATCTCGGTCTGGATCCGGAAATTGTAAAGGCAGTGCGAACAGCAGGACTTACCAACCCCACACCGGTTCAAGCGAAGTCTATTCCACTGGTACTCGAAAATTATGATCTCGTGGTGTCTGCGCAAACGGGCACCGGAAAAACGGCGGCCTTTGTTCTGCCGATCGTTGAAAAATTAAAAGGTCGCAACGGAACCTTTTGTGTTGTTTTGTGTCCCACGCGTGAGATCGCGCTTCAAACTCAAAAAGTTTTTGAACAATTTGCGAAACCCTTTGGGGTGCAGGCTGTTTCCTTGATCGGTGGAACGCCACTTCGAAACGATGAAGTCTTACTCCGGACCTATCCTCAAGTGATCATCGCGACCCCAGGCCGCATGTGCGATCACATCGAGCGCGGCACGATCTGGCTAGACTATTTGGAAGTGCTGGTACTCGACGAGGCCGACCGGATGCTCGACATGGGATTTTCCACTCAGTTGAATATCGTACTCGATCAAACGCCAAATACGCGTCAAACCCTGCTATTTTCAGCAACTTTATCACCCACGATTGAAAAGCTGGCAAAAAATATTTTGTTCGAACCGAAGCGGGTAGAGATCGGCAAAACGTCGCGTTCCGCGAGCACGATCGAACAGCGTTTCGTATTCTTGCCCGAAGACGATAAATTTATTGAGCTCGAGCACTTGCTCTACGAAAATCAAGGCTCCACCTTTGTGTTCGCCCGTTCAAAGGAAAATGCAGCGGGACTTTGGCGTAAACTTCGGAACCGTGGTTTTCATGAGGCGACCCAACTTCATTCGAATCTTTCGCAAGAAGCACGCGAGGAAGCCCTGTCTGATTTTAAAAGCGGTAAGTACCGCGTGATGATCGCGACCGATGTGATGGGGCGTGGGATCCACGTGGACGATGTTGCTCATGTGATCAACTATGATTTTCCACGCGATGCCGAAGATTATATTCACCGGATCGGTCGTACCGGCCGGGCCGAAAGTTCGGGGATTTCCACCAGTCTGATCACCCCTCGCGACATGATTTGTGTGCGCGAAGTGGAGAAGCTGATCGGGAAGAAAATCACGCCAACCAATGGCGGACCGATCCCTCAACCGGGGCCGAAACCCTCGGGTCCGCAAGGTAGATCAGGCCACTCGCACAGCCAAAAACAAGGCCCAAAACGCAGGTAAACGAGTTAGCGCCTTTTTGTCGGCACCAGGGCCCAATTTTCAATAAACACGGTATAAAACACCTGGGATCATTGCTTTATTGCGCGAAATGTCATAGGTTCCTCATCTTATGAAATCCACGTTCATTACTTTTCGTGGGATTCGAAGCAAGAACAGGATCACCCAAGAACAGCTCGCTCAAAAATTAGGAATTACCCAAGCCGAAGTCTCAAAAATTGAATCTGGTAAACGCCCCATTGGAAAAAAGCTCGCAAAAAAAATCGAAAAGATCTTCAAAATGGATTATCGACGATTTCTTTGAACCCAAGCTAACTTTGTCAGCAATCTACCGATAAACCGCATTCTGCTGATCCTGCAGATGCACTTTTTTTCCATCGATCTCGGCTGCGACGCCGGTCCCGCTCCAGCGTGAAGTCTGGTAGGCACCATTCCTCACCTTTTCAGATTCGACTTCCACTTCGATGATGGCGTTAAAATCCGCCTGTGCAGCAAGGAAGGCCAGTCTTAGAATCGTTTCATCACGATCCGGGCAATCCGTCACTTTTAGTACTTCGCGGGATTTTTTAATGAGTGGAGTTTCTTTGCGTTGGGTGGTGAAAAACACGAAGGCATTCTTCGCGCGCTCCATTGTTTCTTGATAGGCATCCATTTCCGGCGCCACGATCGAATCGTAACAACTGCCGCAATAGTGCATATGTTTCAGCCCCTCAGAAAGCTTAGGCAAAAACGCAAATGCATCAGTCGCTAAAATCTGGTCGCACTTTTTGCAAAGTGCATCGTCACAGACTTCGCAATTCAATACTGCCTTCGGTTTTCCGCATGAAACGCATTCGATGCCACTCATATGATCCTACTTACTACTACGACGCCAAGGAGTACTTTTTCCACCGCCAGCAGCTGCAGATGCACCGGCCCCTACACTCGCTGCAAAACTAGCCGCGCCTGCACTGGGTTTTGGTCTTGGTTTATTTGCTGCGGGAGATGCCGCAAAACCAGCTCCGTAGGTTTTCCGTGGTGCAGTTTCCGCACGATTTCCACGATCATCATCACGGCCATTAAAAGAATCGCGTTCACGTGGTGCAAAAGTAGAAAACATTGGCTTACGGGACTTACCCTCGAAAGCATCGGCACTACGTCCATTGTCACTACTACGTCCGCCACCACTCCGTCCTGCATATCCACCCTCACGAGTGTAGCCGCCACGAGCCCCACCGAAACTACCGCGATCACCGCGGGCCCGACCGCCACCAGTGCGTTCCATATAACCGCCACGGCGCTCTTCACGAGTGCCTTGATTACGAGGTTCTTCGTGAATGCTCTTTTTAATGCCGGTAACCTTAAGCGCCTTCGCCAAGAAACGAGCAGCGATTTCTTCCTTGCTCATCAAGTCCAATACTTCTTTCCAACCGGTTTCCAGTAACAATCCTTTTACGATGGATGGCCCAGTCGGAGTTTTAGTCTCTGGCAAAGGCTGATTGAACTCAGTCAACGCACGAGCCACTTTCAATTTCAAAATCGATGCTTCATCTGGCACTTGCGCACGCACCATTTTAGCTTGAGTCACACGTTCAATCCGAGAAATGAGCCCAAAATGACTTGGGTTCACGAGGTACCATGCAATCCCCTCTTTACCACCACGTCCGGTACGACCGATGCGGTGAACGTAGTTGTCGAGTTCGCGAGGAAGAGAGTAATTGATCACGTGAGTGAGTTCTTTCACATCGATACCACGGGCAGCAACGCCAGTACAATCCATGATCGCCACTTGCTTG
>Ga0206895_1214_pt1 | contig 14274 bp, 10 predicted proteins | sample Alteio_BWOrgHeat_51_FD_152967 | JGI IMG/M metagenome (GOLD analysis project Ga0206895, IMG submission 152967) | Enriched cells from forest soil in Barre Woods Harvard Forest LTER site, Petersham, Massachusetts, United States -... | ecosystem: Environmental > Terrestrial > Soil > Temperate forest >...
CATGACCAATGGCCTGCGATATACAGCGGTGGTGAACCCGGATAACTCACTGTCCTTTGCGTTGAACGGTTCCTCCGGCACAACCCAGTTTGTGCTGGTGAATGAGGACCCCTCGACGGTCGCGCAGGTCAATGGATTCACGGTCAGAAATTTTACAAACTATGCTGTCGGCGGTAACCAGGGCAACTACATCATTATAGCCCATTCGGCACTGTATACCGGCACGTCGGGCAACAACCCCGTAGTGGACTATAAAACGTACCGAAGCTCGGCTGCCGGTGGCGGCTTTAATGTAGTGATCGCGGATATCAGCGACCTGATCGATCAGTTTGCGTTTGGCGTCAGGATACATCCGTTGTCGATCCAGAATTTCCTCCGTTATGCGCGGGCCGCGTGGGCGGCGCCGCCCCAGTTTGTATTGATGATGGGGCATTCGATGACCTACGATCAGTTCAATCTCTACAGTGAGATAAATCATGATCCCGTGGCCACGCAACTGGATATGGTGCCGACCTGGGGTTATCCGGCTTCGGACAATATGCTCGCCGCGGCCAATGGCGCCAATGCGATACCGGTAACGCCGATCGGGCGATTGTCGGTGATATCGGGAGCGGAGCTGGAAAATTACACGGCCAAGATCAAAGAATATGAGCAGGCGCAGCAGCTGTCGCCAAATACGATTGCGGGGCGGCTATGGATGAAGGACGCGGTTCATTTGACGGGGGTGAGCGAACCTTATCTGGGGACGATCATCTGTAACTATGTAACCTCGTACGCGCAGATCATATCGGATACCTTATGCGGTTCGAACGTGGCCATCTATTGCGATGGGAATGCGAGCCAGGTCACGCAAGTGCCCGCAGGGGCAATTACCAGTCTTTTCACCACTGGTTTTAGCGTCCTGAACTACTTCGGGCACTCCTCCAATGACGTATTGGCTTATAACCTGAATAACCCGAGCGACTATTCAAATACCGGCAAATATCCCGTCATGTTCGTCAATGGTTGCGACGCGGGGGACTTTTTCATCTATGACGCAGCGCGGCTTGGCACGGATAAGACATTGTCAGAAACCTGGGTGCTGGCGCCGGAGCATGGCGCAATCGCTTTTGTGGCCAGCACAAACTTCGGTATCGTCAACTATCTCAATATTCTTCTGAACAATCTTTACGCCGACATGACCGGTAAGGATTATGGCAAGGCGCTTGGCGTCCTCCAGCAGGATGCAGAGCAGGGCCTGATCAACGCGGCGCCGGGGGATTTCTTTGCGCGGCTCCATGCCGAACAGATGACGACGCACGGCGATCCAGCCTTAAAACTCAACCAGGGCCCGACGGACTATGATATCGAGGCGTCACAGGTTCAGATCAATCCATCCTTTATCTCGATCAGCAATGGGACATTCGATGTCAAGGCCCGCTTCTATAATCTGGGGAAAGCGGTGGCGGACTCGGTTGTTGTTCAGGTGAAGCGCACGTATCCCAGCGGGGCGACGGCGGTGCTGCTCAATAAGAAGATCCCGGGGATACGCTATTCGGATTCGATCGACATTTCCGTTCCGATCGTCGGTACACGGGACAAGGGGCAAAATAGCATTACAGTCTCTATCGATCCCGGACAGACGATACCCGAGGTGACCTATATGAACAATTCGGTTACGACCCAGGTCTTTATTTATCAGAATGAGGCCACGCCGGTGTACCCTTATAATTACGCGATCATCAACACTCCGACGGCCAAACTCATCGCGTCGACAGCCAATCCGCTCGCGACCACGCAGCAATATATCATGGAGGTGGATACGACTCAAAACTTCAATTCGCCACTGATGGTCACCAAGTATATTACCTCATCGGGTGGCGAGCTCGAGTTCGATCCGCAGATAACTTATCGCGATAGCACGGTGTATTACTGGCGGATAGGCATTGTGCCTGCGACCCCGAGCGGAAACTATACCTGGAACAATGCATCCTTTGTCTATATCGATCCGGCGCACAGCTCGAGCGGTTTCAACCAGTCGCACTATTTTCAGCATTTGGGGTCAACGGACAACCAGATCACCCTGGCAGCGAACCGGCAATGGGCGTTCAATACCCAGAATCATAATATCTATCAGCGGAATGCGGTGTATCCGGATGGCGGTACATTCGACGTGGACTTTTCCGTGAGCGTGGACGGGGCGCAGAATATCCAGAGTGCGTGTCTGGGGGCATCGTTGATTTTTAACGTTTTCAATCCGGTAACCTTCACGCCCTGGATCAATGTGGATTCCAACGGCAATAACCTTTACCGGTACGGCAGCGGGTCGGCCAATTGCGCGCCGACGCGAAATTACAATTTCGAGTTCTATGAGATTGATGCACCGGACCGCGAGAAGATCAGGCAATTTATGGACAGTATACCCAACGGTTACTGGGTGACGGTGAAGAATATTCCGTCCGATAACCCGGCAGTGAACGTGTATGCCCAAGCCTGGCTGGCGGATACGGCCACCTATGGTTCGGGGAATTCGATCTATTATTCCTTATATAACGCCGGGTTGACGCATATCGATTCCTTCAATCAACCGCGGGCCTTTCTGTTCATCTATAAAAAGAATGACCCCAGCTTCACGCCGCAGCAGGCCTGGGGGGACACGGTGACGTCCGCCATCACGTTGTCATCTACCTGTCCCGGGCCATACTTCACGGGTACGGTGACCTCGCCGGAATTCGGTCCTGCCAAACAATGGAATACCGTACACTGGAGAGGAAGCGACGGGTCGAACCCGGCCACGGATACGGTAGGGGTCCAGGTGATCGGAATAGATACGCTTGGGAATTTCACCCCCTTGTATAATATGCCCAGGGCGGTGCAGGACCTCGATGTTTCGGCCGTCAACGCCAGACAATATCCTTATTTGCAGTTTAAGATGACGACGCTCGATACGGTTCATGCCATTCCGTATCAGCTTTCATATTGGCGGGCGAACTATGTGCCGGTTCCGGAAGGTGCGTTGGCGCCGAACCTGGTTCTAAAGTCGCAGGACACCGTGCAGCTGGGTCAGAATATGGAATTCGAGATCGCATTCAAGAATGTCAGCCCATTTGCTTTCGACAGCATGAAGATCCAGTTCTACATCCTCGACAAGAACAATCAGATGCACAACATCGTCATGCCGCGGCGGCGGCCGCTGGTCACCGGCGACACGCTGATCTTCGACTATATCCTGAATACCACGGCCTATCCGGGGGCCAATACCTTATACCTGATGTTCAATCCGTCCAATGACCAGCCGGAGCAGTATCTGTTCAATAACTTCCTATATAAGAGTTTCTATGTCAAGGGGGATACACGAAGTCCGACTATGGATGTGACCTTTGACAATGTCCATATCCTCAATAACGATATCGTTTCGGCGAAACCGCATATCCAGATGAGGTTGCAAAGCCAGTCGGCGTATCTGCTACTAAAGGACACAACATTGTTCACCGTGCAGGTCCAGTATCCGGATGGTTCGCTGCATAACTACTATTTCAACGGGGATACCTTGCGGTTCACGCCCGCGACGAGCACGAATAATAACGTGGCCACGGTAGATTTCAGGCCGGCATTTTCGACGCAATCCAACCCGCAAGGTGACGTCTATCAACTTATCGTAACCGCTAAAGACGAATTAGGTAATATGGTTGGAACGGGTCCGTACCGTATCGGGTTCACCGTTATAAACAAGGCGATGATCTCCAACGTCTTCAATTACCCGAATCCGTTCAGCACCTCAACGGCCTTTGTCTTTACGGTCACCGGCAGCCAGGTGCCGCAAAATATCAAGATCCAGATCCTGACAATTACCGGGAAGGTTGTCCGGGAGATCACCAAGGAGGAACTTGGACCTCTTCACGTAGGAACGAACATAACGGAATTCAAGTGGAATGGAACAGACATGTATGGAAACCGACTGGCAAACGGCGTATATTTGTACCATGTTGTCACGAATCTGAACGGGCAATCGCTGAGCAAGTACAATGCAGAGGGGACGAATACCGATCGATTCTTCAACAACGGATATGGTAAGATGTACCTCATGCGATGACGGGGCAAGTTCATAAGGAGGATGCCGGGCGACGGAAGGGCCGTTTGCGGCGGCGGGTGGTTTATGGGATCTATCTGCTCCTGGTGACGTTGATATTGATGGAACTTGTCTTGCGGATCTACAATCCATTCCATTTCCGGCTAAAGGGTGACAGGATCTTACTACCGGTCAATCAGCAGGAAACGATAATCAACCGGATCAACCCGAAACTGGATCCGGTAATCATCAATACCCGAAACAGCCTCGGCTTTCGTGGGCCGGAGGTGCCCAAGGATTGGAGCCACGAACTTACAGTCATCGCTATAGGGGGAAGCACAACCGAATGCCATTTTCTGTCGGACTGGAGGACATGGCCTTTTTTACTGGGTACAATGCTTGGGGATTCGGTGCCCGATTGCTGGGTGAATAACGCGGGGTTGGATGGGCATTCGACGTATGGCCATGAGGTATTGTTGAACGACTATGTCAAGAAGCTCCGGCCTTCTGTTATCCTTTTTCTCACGGGGATCAACGATATTGAGACGGAAACGCCCTCGTTTCACGACCGGCTCAACACGAGAAATGCCTATCCGGACCTGCTGCATTTTCTTTTCAATAACAGCGAGGTATTGAATGTAGCGCTCAATATCAGCAGAGGCGGCCGCGCGCAGCGATTCAATAACACAACCAATAGCGTGCTCCTGCTGGACAGCAGCCGAAGGCTGGAGTTGCCGGAGGAAGTGATGCAGGCAAGGCTGGCCCGGCAGCCGACGTTCCTGGCTGGATACCGGAAGAGGCTGGAGGGTTTGGCGGATACTTGTCTGACTTATGGTATCTTGCCTGTTTTTATCACGCAGCCTAATTTGTTTGGGTTCGGCAGGGATTCGGTTACGGGTGTTGACCTTGCGGCGTATCCCGTGGATTCAACGGACCGGCAGATCAATGGCAAGCTGGTTTGGGAGATCCTGGAGGAGTATAACGACGTCGTACGTGCGCTCGGGCGGGAGAAAGGATTGACGGTAATAGATCTGGCGAGATCGATGCCAAAGAATAGTGTTTATTTTTATGACATGTCTCATTTTACCAATGCAGGAGCGGCAGAAGTCGCCGGACTGGTCGACGCCGGGCTCGTCCCGGCATTACGGCGGATCCATCCGGGGAGGTAGTGGGGCGGCGCTCGGGTTAGAGGATCGCGGGTCGGCCAGAGGGTTTGGGAGGCTGCTGTTGTTTTGCCTGGGGTCTTTTGTATTGTTTGCTCCGAGCCTCGGGAGGAGTTTTGCTTCTGATGATTTCGAGGTCATTTGGCGGGTGGCGAACGGAGATTTCCGGACGCCGGGATTTTTTCGTCCATTATCGGATTGGACTCTTTATCTCAACTATTTGCTTGGGGGCTTTCGACCTGCGGGATATTATGCCTTCAATATCCTGATCCATGGGATCAACAGCTATCTGGTTTTTTTACTAGGTGAGCGCCTGAAATGGGCGGGTAGCGATCGGGAGCGGCGCCAGTTTGCCTGGCTCGCGGGGTTGCTCTTCCTGGTATATCCTTTCCATAGCGAGGGGATCGACTGGGTGCTCGGGCGTGGTGCATCGATGGCTGCACTGTTTGGGCTTGGGGTGATGGTCCTTGCGGCCGACTGCCGGCCTGGTTATCTCACTGCCGCCGCGATCCTGTATTTCGTTGGTCTTCTGGCTTACGAGTCGGAGGCAGTTATTCCGGCGCTTTGTGCGGTTATTCTATGGATGCGGGGGGCGAGCCGGAAGGAAATAGTACGTTGGGTCGGCGTATTGGGGGCGGTGCTGGTGGTACAGATGGTCATCCGGGGAGTGGTTGCGGGTGGAGTTTGGGGACAATATGAGCGGGCATTCCTGGGGATGGGTTGGCGGCAGTATGCGGGGAATGTTGTCCGGGTGGCCATGCGGCTGCTAACTCCGCCGATGGAGAAGGCGAGATGGGTGGGAGCGATTGCGGTGACGGCGATGGGGGTACTGGGGATCGTCCTTTGGCGAAAAGGGGAAGGCCGTATGGCTAAGGGGCTTTTGCTGATGCTGGCGCTGACCAGTGTATTTGCGATACTGGCTTCCGTGAGTACGCGGACGACGGAAAGTGATCGGTTGTTATATCTCCCATCGGTTTTTTTGTGTTGTCTTTTGGCCTTTGGACTGGTATGTCCCGGTATGGGCCAGGTTTGGCGTTGGCTGCTTGCGTCGATAATGGTCGCCTATATGGTTTTCTTTTTGGAGAAGACAAATTGGAACTGGAAAACCGCATCGGGGATCACGCGGGAGATTGTCGGGGCGGCAGGCGAGCCGGTCAAAGGAAAGGTCTATCTGATCAATTTGCCGGATGAGAAAGATGGCGCTTATATTTTCCGGTTAGGTTTTCCGCAGGCTTTGTTAATCGCGGGGAGGGATACTGGCCGGGTGGTTGTGGTCAATCATTTCAGCCGCCTGGAATGGCTGGCGTCACCGGATAGTATCGGGGTAGAGAAGATAGCGCCGGATGAGGTCCGGATAGGAAGGGTGATGGTTCAAAGGACCGGTGTCGACTCGCTGCTCGTGGATGGGCGCTTTGCAGCGGGGCGGGAGGACAGGGTATTGTATTGGAATAAGAAGAAGGTGGTGCCGTTGGTAGTCCCTTAGGAGGATGTTTTCAGAAAACGGGCAACGTATTTCCCGATCATATCGAATTCGAGGTTTACGATCGAACCCGGCACGACGGATTGGATATTGGTATGATCGAATGTGTAGGGGATGATCGCGATGTCGAAGCGGTCTTTTTTGACGTTGAAAATCGTGAGGCTGGTGCCGTTCAGGCTGATGGAGCCTTTTTCGATGACGAGGTGGCTGAACTTTTTTGGGAATTCGAAGCGGTATTCCCAACTTCCGTTCAAGTCCCGGCGCTCGATGCAGGTGGCAGTCGTGTCGACATGGCCCTGGACGATATGGCCGTCGAGGCGGCTATTCATGGTCATGCATCGTTCCAGATTAACGAGGTCGCCGTTTTTCCAACCACCAAGGGTTGATTTATCGATGGTCTCTTCTATTGCGGTTACCCGGTGGCGGTCTTCGGCGATTTCCTCCACTGTCAGGCAGACGCCATTGTGTGAGATGCTCTGATCGACCTTCAGATCGGCCGAGATCGGGGATTGGATCCAGCAGGTAATGTTCGTGCCTTTTGGTTCGATGGACCGCACTTTTCCGAGGGCTTCGATGATTCCGGTGAACATGGGTGCAAATTTCGGGGATTCTCCTCAGAAGGTGTAATTTTATTCTATGCCACACTTGTCCATCGTCAGTTCTATTTACAATACCGGGGATGTCTTGCAGGAGTTTGTTCAGGAGACCCTGGAAGTGGTTTCGGGCATTACCGCCGACTATGAGATCGTGTTGGTAGACGACGGCAGTCCTGACGCGGCGTGGGTCGTTCTGGAGACCATGTCGGCTGCAAATTCACGGATCAAGGCGGTCAAGCTAACCCGGAATTTCGGTCAGCACCGGGCATTGGCGGCGGGCCTGGATGTCTGTTCCGGGGACTATGTGGTGGTAATGGATAGTGATCTACAGGACCAGCCACGGGAGATCCCGAGACTCTACGAAAAAGCGCTGGAAGGGTATCCGGTCGTCATTGCAAGGCGGGGAAACCGAACGGATGGCTGGAGACGACGGATGTATTCCCGGGTCTTCTATTGGCTTTTGTGGAAACTGTCAGGGCTAAAAACGGATCATACCATCGGTAATTTTGCGGTCTATCACCGGACAGTGATCGGGGAAGTGAAGCGAATGCAGGAAGCGGACAGGTACCTCCCGATCATTATTATCTGGGCGGGTTTCCGGAAAGTGGTCGTAACGGTTACGCATGAAAGCAGAAAGAAGGGGCAGTCGGGATATAGTTTGGGCAAGTTGCTGCGGCTGGCGTTTTCGATCACGTTATCTTATTCAGACAAGCCGTTGCGATATGCGGTGAAGGCGGGATTTATTATTTCCAGTATTTCGTTGGTCTTTGGAGTCTTTACCCTGGTGCAGTATCTGCGGGGTAAGATCATTGTATTGGGATATACCAGCATTATTTTGTCGATTTGGTTTATGGGTGGAGTTATTTTGTTTACGCTCGGAATGGTGGGCGTGTACGTGGGAAGGACATTTGAAGAGACAAAGAGAAGACCAAGGTATTTTGTAGAGCGTACCATCAATTAAAGGTCGGTCCAGCCGTGGAGCGTCACGCACGCCTCGGCCGGGCGAAACCCGCAACTGGCGAGGGCTCTGCTCACCGGGATATTCCCTGTCAGCGCGTTGTATTGTGTCCAGCCTAGCCGGTGTTGCTGCTGCCATTTCAAGGCGCCCCCAAGTATGGCCTGGAAGATATGTCTTCCCCTGAATGCTTCCGCCACAGCTCCCATAACGCAGGCGGCAAAACGATTTCCATGCTTTTCATGAATTTTTAATGAGAGAAAGCCAGCGGTTTTGCCGTCTAGCCGGGCTACGATGACCTCATCGGCAGCGTTCGGATCGGTCAGCGTTCTGGCGGCCCAGTCCGGATAGATTTCACGGCAGCGGGTGCGGTCGAGTCGAGGGTCGGCGAAGTAGTGGCCGTAGCCCTCAAACGATCCTGCAGCGATCTCCCGAAAGGCCGGGACATCGGCGGCTGTTGCGAATCCGATGGAGAGATCCTTTATTTTGTCGGGGTTATCGGGGCCATGCCGATGGGTGGAGCGCCAGACCGATTGAATATCCATGATACGAAAGCCCCTGTCAGCAAGCAGATTGACGCTGGCCAGGTTTTCGATGCCGGTTCGGGTGATGACGAGCCGGATGTCTTTCTCCCGGAGTAATGAAATGAACCCCTTCGTGAGCAGCAATGAAACATCGTCTATTCGTGCGATGTTGAATCCGAATCGCTGCGAATCTATGTGGCTAAGGAAATCCGTCATCGGGGCCAATTTGGGACCAAATTACATATATTTGATTCGTTAAGCGTATGGAAAGAATAATCTTTAATAAGCCGTTCATGGCGGGATCGGAGCTGGAATATATCCGGGCTGCGGTGGCGAGCGGGAAGATATCGGGCGATGGGGAGTTCTCGCAGAAGTGCCAGACTTTTCTGGAGCAACGATACGGCTTTTTGAAAGTATTGCTTACGACTTCGTGTACGGATGCGCTTGAGATGGCGGCGATCCTGTGTGATATTCGACCGGGGGATGAAGTGATCGCCCCTTCGTTCACGTTTGTTTCGTCGGTCAATGCGTTTGTTTTGCGGGGCGCTCAGGTCCGATTTGCGGATTGCCGGTCCGACTATCCGGTCATCGATGAAATGGCGATAGAAAAGTTGATCACTCCCAGAACAAAAGTGATCGTCGTTATGCACTATGCCGGGATTGCCTGTAAAATGGATGTCATCATGGGGCTGGCGGAGCGATATGGTCTATTGGTGGTCGAGGATGCGGCACAGTCGATCGACAGCTATTTTGATGGGCGACCGTTGGGCGGGATCGGGCATTTCGCTGCTTTCTCATTCCATGAGACCAAGAACATCATCGCCGGCGAAGGAGGAATGTTGGTCATCAATGATCCCCGGTATATCGAGCGGGCGGAGATCATCCGCGAGAAGGGAACGAACAGGTCAAAATTCTTTCGGGGGGAGATCGCGAAATATACCTGGGTGGATATCGGCTCCTCTTTTCTTCCTTCCGAGATCACGGCGGCCTTTTTGTTTGCGCAGCTCGAGAAAATTGAGGTTATCCAGGCCAAACGGCGATCGCTGTGGCGGCGATATTTTGATGGTCTTTCTCCGCTTGCGGACCGGGGGTTAGTAAGTCTTCCGGATCTTCCTGCATATGCCACTAACAACGCGCATATCTTTTATCTGTTGCTGGACAGCCTCGAACAACGGGACCGGATGATCGCGCATTTGGCAGAAGCCGGCATCATAGCGGTATTTCATTATGTTCCGCTGCATGCGAGTGAATATTATCTTCGGGACCATCCGGCGGAATCATTGCCGAATACCGATCGATTCTCCCATTGCCTGGTGAGGCTTCCATTATATTATGAGTTGGCTGATGGGCAGATGAGCTATATCCTTGAACATATTTGCCGATTCTATGACACCAAATAGCGGATGGCAATTTAGTTGGGAAGTCCTATTCAGTATTGCAGGTTGTCTGGTCTGTCTTACAATCGGCGAGCTTGTCCTGCGTGCGCGAGGGGGCGGGGGCGAAGCGTGGGAGGGTGGCTACAGGCAACGCGACTTTTATTGCCTCTTTCATGGGTTGACGGTTGGCGTATCGCTCTATGCGGTGGTCGTGGCTTGGTTTGCAACGGTGCAGACATTGGTGTTGGTGGCTTATGCAGGATGGATATGGATGGGGCGGCGGCGAGTTGGCGCGGGTTGGCCGGCCGGCCCGGGGGGCCGGCCGGGGTTCGGCGGTTGGAAGTGGTACGGGTCAATCAGGCGGCGTTGGCTTGAAATCGTGGCGGGCTGTCTGTTGTTTGTCTGTTTATTCCATTTGTTACCCGAGTCGGAATACAAGCAAAATGACAGTTTCTTTTATTTGAAGGTGGCCGAGGCAATGAATACGACGGGGCAGGAGAATGTCCACGCGATCAACAACGAATACAGGCAGGTGTTTTATGGTGTCGAGGCCTACCATTATTTCGAGATCTGGTTGAATGCACTGTTGTTGCGGGTGACGCGGTTTTGTTTGCCCGGGATTGCTTCGTTCCGATATATCGGCTATACGATCCTGTCAGTGGCCTGGCTATTCGGATTGCTCATGGCGTACGAGCAATTGGCCCGAAAGAGGGCCGGTTTGGCTGCAGTGGTCTTTTGCCTTTCGATGGTATTTTTTCTTCCTGACATCGTCGATTATTGGCCATGGCTCAGGCATTATGTCGTTTATGCGTTCGACAACAATTACCTCGAGCGGCCCAATTTCAGGGTCGTTTATCTGTACTTGCTGCCGTTGTTGTTTTCTCTCAGGGGCCGGCCGGATTTCCGGGACGTTGTTCTCTATTCGGTTTGCTGGTGCGTGGTCTCCTATCTCTGCTGCGTGGTATTGATCCCGGCGGTCGTGCTATGGTGGGCCGTGTCGCTGATCGTTCGGGGCGGCGCCGTCTATCGGGGTTTTCTCCGGCGATGGTCTGGCGCAGTTTTGGCGACTGGCGCCGTGTTGGCGGGGTTTTACCTGTTGCTGGGAAATCCGTTTCTTCCGTCTTATTATAGCGATTCGCCGGCCGAACTGGTGAGTTATTTGAGGCATCACGCTTACTATGTCGGCACAACGATTTTCACTTCGCTGGCATATGTTGCGGTGTTGATTGTATGGTATACAGGATGGTTCTGGGTTTTCAGGAGACAGTTGTCGGTGGGTTTCCTCCGGGAGAATGGGCTGGTCGTTTTGCTGGTTGCGGGGATCATCCCGGTGAGCATCGTATTGGCCAGGACGCTTTCGTTCCAGGACAACGCGTATCAGTTAGCATTTATCGGATATATCGTGGCTTCGGTGTTTATTATGTATTTCTGGTTCTCGATGGCAGCGAATTTCAGGGCGTTTGGATTCGCTCTGGCCGGGTGCCTGGTCTTTGCAGGCGGGTATGCGATAAGGAAGGTTTGGACGGGTCAGGAGGCATTCGTGGATATCACGCGGCAAAATGGGAGGATTGTGTATGGCGGGCGACCTTATTCGGCGCAATATCTGGCGGAGGTGAGCGATTTTGTGCATGGGAAGTCGGTATTGAGGGGTGGATATATTGGGGATAGCAGTTACTACAGCAGCCTTTATTATTCGAGAAGGAATCCGAATATTTATTTTCCGCCGTTGACCTATATCATTGCCGGAGAGGTTGGTAACAATTATGAGTTCAGTCTTTCGGCCGCCCCGGATATTCTGACGGGCCTCATAAAGGCTCCAATGGAGGCCGGGTATTTGGGTCGGGCGATCGGGCGATCGGGGTTTTATCAATTCGAGGGGCAGACGCGCCGGGCTCATCTGGATCGGGCGGCGCTGATCCGGGCATTTATCCGGGACAGGAAATTGGGATACCTGATCGTGACCGGAGAGGGTGCCATGCGGGACCTTGAAGGCCTGCCGGTGGAACGGCGTTATCGGGATGTTTCGACCGGGGAATATTTTCTTATTCTCAAATAAATAATCCGGGGCTTTTTCAGGCTGGATTTCCGTATTTGGGATATTCTGTGTATATTTGCATTCCCAATTTTTAAAAGGGGGTTTAATATGTTGATAATTGATTCAAAAGATTGCGAAAACATAGACAAGGCGCTCAAGAAGTACAAGAAGAAGTTTGAAAAGGCGAAGGTGCTGGTACAATTGAGGGAGCGTCAGTCCTATATCAAGCCATCTGTCAGGCGCAGGGGTGAGGTGTTGAAGGCTGTCTACAAGCAGCAGGTTGCAAGCGGCAAATTCGAAGATTAGTATATCTCGTTGAAAAATAATTAATTAGGTCGCCGGCTGGCGGCCTTTTTTTGTGTCCGGCTTTTTAATACAGCTCGCTGAAAATCCGTAATTTAGGGGCGAAAATGACCAATAATTGGAGGAAGCGATTCAGGGCTTTATCGACCATTTGAAATTCGGGAAGCGCTATTCCGAGCATACGATCCGTTCGTACACGGACGATCTGAAGGAATTCTCAACGTATATCAGGGCGGAATTTGGCGAGATGGCGATAGGGGCCGTTTCGGCGCCTATTATCCGGAGCTGGCTGGCGTCCATGAAAGATGCCGGTTTGAGTTCGAGGTCGATAAACCGGAAGATATCGGTCTTAAAGTCATGGTTTAAGCAGCTGATCCGGGTAGGGGAGGTTGAACAGAGTCCGATGGGGGCGATCTTGTCCCCAAAGGCCGGTAAGCGCCTCCCGATGTTTGTCGAGAAGACGGCTATGGCTGAATTATTCCGGGACGTAAAATTCCCGGATGACTGGGAGGGAGCAACGGACAAGCTGCTACTTATGATCCTGTATTACACGGGGATCCGCCGGGCTGAGCTGTTGGGGTTGAAGGAGGGGCTTGTGGATTCGGGAAACAGATCGATCAAGGTGTTGGGCAAAGGGAACAAGGAAAGGATCATCCCGGTAAATGAGGTTTTGATGGCGGCGATACGAAACTATCGAGACAAGAAGCGCGCAGCGTTCGAAGCGCCGGATACCGAGTACCTGCTGGTCAACCGGAATGGCAGGAAGCTATACCCTAAATATGTTCAGCGGGCCGTTAGTCATTATCTTTCGCAGGTCACGACGATCGACCAAAAGAGCCCGCACGTCTTGCGGCATACGTTTGCGACGCATCTGATGAATGGAGGCGCTGAGTTGAATTCGGTCAAAGAGTTACTCGGACATGCCAGCCTGGCAGCTACACAGGTCTATACGCACAACAGCATCGAAAAATTGAAAGAAATCTATGAAAAGGCGTTCCCAAAAGGCGACGGGGCCGGCTGAGATTGACGAATCTCAAGGAACGGTAATCAAATGTCTTTGATCGCTGTAATTAACGCAATTTTATTTGGAAAAAATCGTCTTTAAGATTAACTTCATTGTCCTACTCGTGTACTACGCAACAGTTCTTTCTTTTATTGTTCACTGATAAAAAATGGGATTACTATGAACGTAAATATTCAAACTGTGCACTTTGATGCAGACGGTAAACTGGTTAATTACGTAATCAAAAAAATGAGCAAACTAAACACATTCCATGACAGAATTATCAAAGTAGATGTTTTCCTGAAACTGGACAATGTCGTTCATAACATTAAAGACAAGATCGCGGAGATCAGAGTTCATGTCCCCAGGCATCATTTCTTCGTAAAATGTTCCTCCAAATCATTCGAAGAATCTTTTGACAGCGCATTTGAGTCGCTGGTCAATCAAGTAAAAAGACAAAAAGAAAAACAAGTGGCTTAATTTTTAATTTTATTTAGCAGATATCATCATCAAGAAGTAAGTATTTCAGACCTGTTCGGCTTTTAGCGCCGGGCAGGTTTTTTTGTTTCCGGATTTTCCGGAGAGAGCGTATCCAATTTCACAAATTGGAAGCCCGAGGCTTCGACCCAGACTCCTTTTGGGAAATCGTTGACGGTCAGCCAGGCGCGGGCGCTGTCGGGATTTGTTGCGACGATGATCTGACGGCCGGCATAGTATTCGCACATCGGGCAATACTCGGGAAGATCTGAAAAGACTGGCCAGGCCGCCGGGAGATTGCGGAGCCGTTTGCC
>Ga0206895_1215_pt1 | contig 14178 bp, 12 predicted proteins | sample Alteio_BWOrgHeat_51_FD_152967 | JGI IMG/M metagenome (GOLD analysis project Ga0206895, IMG submission 152967) | Enriched cells from forest soil in Barre Woods Harvard Forest LTER site, Petersham, Massachusetts, United States -... | ecosystem: Environmental > Terrestrial > Soil > Temperate forest >...
GTAAATTCATCTTGGAAACTAGCTTCATAAGCATGCCTATCATATACAGCTGGAACAATTAAAATTAGGGCATCAATTTTTAACCGTTCAGTCAGCTTTAATGCAGTATATGCTCCCATACTAGTTCCCACTACTGTCATAGGGTGTTTAACGCGTCCTGATATTGCAACTTCATAAGCCTCTTCTGTTCGTTGAGCTAAGCTAGAATCAGTAAGTACACCCCGACTCTTCCCATGACCAATAAAATCAAAAGCACAAGATGATAGTTTAAAATCATACAAATTCTTCCGCAAAGCGTTGTAATGATGAAGTCCTGAAACTATACCTCCCCCATGTAACATTAGTATATCAGCTTGATCACGACTATTGGAATCACAAAACAGAAATTGTTTTTCATTGGATTCTTGGAATTCTTCAAAACACGGAAAAAATCTTTGAGTTGATTTTGATCTCTCCATAATTCCTTAACGTTATTGCAAAGTAGGCTTGTGCAAGGGGGCAATCCTGCAATGTACAAGAAAACAAGAGTTTATTTAATTTAAATAAAAAGATCAATGGCAAGCATGACGTTTAAAGCGATATTACTCTCCAGGTTCCCTTGAGTGCAGGTCAGACTCCTTGCATTCCTACCCTACCTAAATTTAACGAAGGTGGATTGGGGATGTCAGAGTACGGTACTCATCGTTCCTCCCAAAGACCATTCCTGAATTAAGGTAGGTGGTGAGGATCAGGAACAACTTTGATAATCTTCAATCGTTTCCAATGATATAGAAATCGTGGAATGTACGTGATTTTTATAAATAGATTCAATTAGAATCCATGATTGGAAAATACAAACAAGGTTTTATGGAATCCCTCACTGTACATATTGCGCGTGCGTTCTGTCGCGACGGGCAAGGAGGAAATCTGGCAGGTGTGGTGCTGTCTACTCCGACATCGCTGACGTCTAGTCAGAAGCAAAGTATTGCTACAACTCTCAACTTTTCTGAGACGGTTTTTTTGGAAAATAAGGCTTCTCGCAAGTATGTGGCGACCTATTATACACCTTCGACCGCTATCGACTTCTGCGGGCACGCTACGGTGGCAGCCTTCAACCTCCTACGGCAGGAGAAAAGAGTCGACGACGAGCCCATCGAGCTATCTACAACTGCGGGTCCATGCACTGTCAGCTTCGATGGTGACCTCGTCTTTGTCAGCCAACAGAAACCGATTTTTGGCGAACAGGTCGCAGTAGAAGAAATCGCGCTGACGCTAGGCCTCTCGGCCGAGGACCTCACAGAATCCGAAATGACACCTCAGATTGTTTCCACGGGGCTTAAGGACATTCTTGTCCCCGTACGCGATCAAGATACCCTAGCTCGTATTAAGCCCGACTTCCCAGCCATCAAGAAGCTAAGCGAAAAATACGATACGGTAGGCATGCACGTCTTCGCCATCAACTCAGGAAATAGCTCTGTCGTCGCGCGTTGTCGCAACTTTGCACCACTCTATGACATTCCCGAGGAATCTGCCACAGGATCTTCCAACGGAGCACTAGCATGCTATCTTCACAAGGTAGGCAAGGTCGACGAAGGACATCTCCTTTTTCAACAGGGCGATGTATTGAACCTGCCGTCAGATATACACGTCAAACTTTCAGTCGATAAAGATGGTACCACGTCCGTTATCTGCGGAGGAAAAGTGGTCTTGGACGAAATTCGCGAAATGAAGTGTTAGGTATACCATTTTTAAATGTGCTTGTGATAGAGACTAAAGTCGTAGCATTTGGAATCGCGATAGGTATACATTCCTTAAGCTTTATGAAAATCTCAAAAAACGCTAGCAATTAAGTTTCTTGGTTTTTGTATTTTTGACTAAAATCGCGAAATGTCAATTAGCGACTTTCATTATAAAATTATGGACAAAATTCAATCTCCGAAAATCCATTTGATGCCAATGTATAAAAATACATGGTTTTTGGAACAAAGCAAAACCCGCTATAAAAATCACTCATAGGGATCTCTTCTCCACGAAATTTATTCAAAAAATAATCATACTCTTTATTTAAGTCGTCTAAAGAAATCTTGGTTTTTCTAATTTTCAATGAATTAACCATAAAACGCAATTGACGTTCTCTAGACATCGATTCCCAATAACGTTTTTTCTCGTCAATTGTTAATTTTTCGGCGCAGCCATCAAGAACTACCTCTCTCTGCTGCATTGGTAACCACAAAGTCATAGAAGCATAAGGGTTTTCTGAAAGGTCAATCACTTTTTTGGTTTCTTGCTGAGTAAAAAACAATATTCCTTTTTCATTAATTTCTCTTATGTGAACAACCCTGGTACTAGGGATACCTTCTTTAGATGCAGTTGCTAAAACCACGTATTCCGGTTCTAATGAACCTAATTTTTTTTCTTTATTTAACCATTCATGTATTTTTAAAAACGAAATCATTAATTATTCTCCACATCGAATAGTAAAAAAACTTAAGCTTTACAATTTTTCTGTTGAAGTAATCTAGATATAGTCGCAGGATGAACATTAAATAGCCTTGCAACATCTGCAGCTGTCTTATTTCCACTACTGACTAATTGGATAATTTCTTGTTGTTGATTTTCTTTTAGCTTATGACGACGTCCTCCGATGCGCCCTTCTTTGCGAGCGGCATTTAGTCCATTACACGTACGTTCACGAAGCATTGCTCGTTCAAATTCAGCAAAGGATCCTACAATTTGCATCATCATCCTACCTCCTGGAGAAGTCGTGTCAATTGATTCAGTTAAGCTTTTGAATCCAGCACCCAAATTTTGGATTTTTTCCATTAATGTGAGTAAGTCTTTTAGAGAACGCGATAGGCGATCTAATTTCCAAACTACTACTACGTCTCCTTTGCGTAGTTGTCCTAGCAAACGATGTAATTCAGGACGCTCCCAACGACCTCCAGAAACTTTCTCTTGAAAAATAATTTCACAGCCAGCTGACTTTAACGCAGCTATTTGTGCAGCTGTGTCTTGATCTTGGGTTGAAACTCTTGCATAACCGATTAACATAATTGCATAAACCTGTTGCTAATGAATAAGATTATGCAATATATTTATGCAACACGCAAGCACTTTGTGAGCGACAATCCAGTTTTGTTGCATAAACGAACGTTTATGCAATAGCGCAACACGTTTTTATCATGCCTGTATATTTCCTTACGCCCGAACAGCGCGCCAGTTATGGCCGTTACACTACTGCGCCTAACGCAGAAGACTTAGCACGGTATTTTTATCTGGACGACTCCGATTACCAAAGAAGCATGAGTAAACGTGGTGAACATAATTGTCTTGGGTTTGCTGTGCAATTGACTTCCTTGCGTTATTTAGGCCGATTTCTCGATGATTGTGCCGAAGCTCCATTTAATGTTGTGAATGTACTGGCTCGTCGACTTGGAATTTCTGATGTAAGTTCTTTATCATTGTATAATGATCAAAGGCAAAGACATCGCCATATCGAAGAAATTTGCCAGCTTTATGGTTATCGCGAATTTACTGACCCCATTATAGGATTCCGGTTCACACGTTGGGTCTATACACATTGTTGGACAGGCACAGATCGACCCTCAGTGTTATTTGACAGGGCGACTACATGGTTATTAGCCCATAAGGTATTACTGCCAGGTGCAAGCGTACTCGAACGGTTCATTGCTAGATTGCGTGATAGGGTAGAGGAACGTCTTTGGAAGTGCCTGTGTAAGCAACTCACAGAGGAACAACAAATCAAACTGGAAGGATTGCTTTTAGTGCCGGAAGGTAGTCGACGCTCTTTGTTTGATCAACTTCGGGCTAGTCCTACTCGGAATAGCGGTCCAGCATTGGTTCATGCTCTAGATCGATTGGAAAAGGTAAGAGATTATAGTATTGGGCTTCCTCTTGTAAGTTCTGCACCACAAAGTAGAATAGCCGCACTTTCACGGTTTGCATCACGAGCGAAAGTAACAGCGATTGGCCGGCTTCCGAAGTTTCGGCGTTTAGCGACGTTGGCAGCTTTCATGCAAACTTTAGAAGCTTCAGCTTTGGATGATGCATTGGATATTCTAAATAACCTGCTTAATGAAATTTTCGTAAAGGCTTTTAAGGCTGGACAAAAAGCCCGTTTACGCAGTGTTCGCGATCTAGATTCAGCAGCGATGACATTAGCCGATGCTTGCAAAATGCTAATGAATACTTCGTTGCCAGATACTGAAGTGCGTTCTGCTATTTTTTCAAAATTTCCTCAAGAAAAGCTTACCAAGACAATTGAAAATGCATATGCCTTAATAAGACCACCAGATGATGTGTTTTATTCAGAGCTAGAAACAAGCTATAGACGCATAAGATTATTCCTCCCGATATTTCTTAAGCACATTCATTTTTCAGCTTCTCATACTGGAAGGCCAATTGTCGAGGCATTAAACTATTTGAGCCTAAATCATCACAAACGCCAATTTGACGGACCTGTACCATTAGATGTCGTGAATAAGACTTGGCATCAATATGTGTTTCCCGGGCCTGACAAGAAAATGGTTGATCAACGAGCCTATACGTTTTGTGTACTTGATCAGCTGCGTACTGCTTTGAAGCGACGTGATGTATTTGTTCATCCAAGCTGGCGTTATGCAGATCCGCGCAGTGGATTACTCTCAGGATCCGAATGGGAAGCAGCAAAACAAATGGTTTCTTGTACTCTCGGTTATTCTTCAGACCCTAAACCATTTTTAGATCAACTTGCTATAGAACTTGATCAAACCTATCGGATTGTGGCAGCCAGGTTGCCGACTAATTCAGCATTGCGGTTTGAGGGAGATCGGGGAAAGGAAGAATTGATATTGAGTCCTCTTGAGAAGAATGAAGAACCCGAATCCCTGGTTGTCCTACGAAAATCAATAGCAGATCGGATGCCACAGGTGGATTTAACTGAAATCCTCCTTGAAATCACTGCGCGTACTGGATTGACAGATGCTTTCACTCATGTAAGTGAACAGACGTCTCGCGCCATCGACCTGGACATTAGCTTGTGTGCTGTAATGCTTGCTGAAGCCTGTAATACTGGCATTGAACCATTGGTTTGTGCTGATGTTGTAGCCCTACGGCGTGATCGTCTTGCATGGGTCGGTCAGAACTATCTGCGCGATGATACTCTCGTTGAAGCCAATGCCAAGCTTGTGGCCGTGCAAAACAGCTTGAAACTAGCTCGTATGTGGGGTGGTGGCGAAGTAGCTTCTGCAGATGGATTACGTTTCGTTGTCCCTGTTAAAACGATTCACGCAGGGGCAAATCCGAAGTATTTCGGTGTGGGTAAAGGAGTGACTTATTACAATTTGGTGTCTGACCAATTTACTGGCTTGCACGCTATCACAGTGCCAGGGACGCTTCGCGACAGTCTTGTCTTATTGTCTGTACTGCTTGAACAGGAAACTGAATTGCAACCAACCAAAATCATGACAGATACCGGTGCATATTCAGACGTAGTCTTTGGCCTATTTCGATTGCTCGGGTACCGTTTCAGTCCTAGATTAGCCGATATGGGAGGAACACGTTTCTGGCGCATTGATCCCAATGCCGATTATGGAGCCTTAAATAGCATTGCACGCCAAAAAATCAATATTGAATTAATTGCCAGGCATTGGGATGACTTACTCCGATTAGCCGGTTCGTTAAAGCTAGGTCGTATCTCACCAACAAGCATTATGCGTGCTCTGCACGTGGGTGATCGACCAACGAGATTAGCTCAAGCCCTAGCAGAATTCGGCCGTATAGACAAGACGCTTCATACCCTGAATTACATTAATGACGAAGATAAACGAAGATCCATATTGGTTCAATTAAACCGCGGAGAAAGCCGCCATAGTTTAGCAAGGAATGTGTTCCACGGTCGACGTGGCGAATTGCGACAGCGTTATCGCGAGGGACAAGAAGACCAACTGGGGACTCTTGGGCTTGTTGTTAACGTGATTATCCTTTGGAACACTATCTATATGGAAGCAATATTGAACCAGCTAAAACAAGAAGGACATAAAGTTTTGGATGAAGATGTCGCTCGCCTTTCTCCGCTGATTCATGATCACATCAATATGCTTGGAAGATACTCATTCGCTGTTTCTGAATCCATAGCCAGGGGCGAATTAAGGCCATTACGCAATCCAAATCAAGAAGCTTAAGTGCTTTTACTGTTCCTTTGCGCCTCATACCCCAAGAGGTAAAAAATCCTGACTATTTTTCCAATCTTGAAATTTCGATACAAAATGGGGAAAAACATTTTCCCCATTTCCTACATCTCTATCAAAACCTAGAATTCTAAGAGAACCTATTAGTCACTTTGGACTTGAAGGATTTCCTCAACGAATTGTCCGAATGTTTCAGCTTCCTTTAGTTGAAGTGAAATTTGATTCTCGAACAGCTCTTCCGCCAGCTCATTTATAAACTTCTGTCGCTCGGGAGTAAATTTTTCCATAGATCTCTCAATATTTTTCGCATATTGTTTTACGTCTTCTGGTGCGTTCCTCGTTCTCCCTACTACAAGGGCCCAGGCTCTTTTAATATCTTGGTCTCTTCGACAACTAAAAGCTTTTCTTGACATTTCTTGGCCCTGCTGAGCTTGGATCTCCTGAGTCAGATTGGTTTCATAGGTTTTATATTCTTGTAGAATCTTTTCCGCGTACTCCACACGCTGAGCACTTACTGAGATACCATGCTCTTTGTCCCATATAACCTGACGAGCGTCCTTAATCGCCCAATCTGAAGATGGTTTAAGTTTTTTAGGATCAACTGTCCGTACTGGATGTACTTCGTCGATTGGCAACGGTTGAACCAATGCCCGTGCAGGTTGCGGATTATTCATCGGAGCCCCTAGATTTGAAGAAACTGTCCGAAGAGGTGCCCGATTAGTTGGAAGCTGTGCTATCGCCATTACAGATTGAGACCGTCCTGCGTCCAGAACAGTGCGAGAGATTTTTAAGCGAAGTGTCGGCGCCCTCGCTTCTTCTTCGCGCGTGCGCTTACGAGTACTTTCGAGATTTGTATTTACAGTTCTCTTAGAAACTTCCTCAGTTCTTCTTACCTCACTTCTTTGAAGTGGGCCATGGAGAGGACTAAAATACGGAGAAAATAGGCTTGGATTTCGATTTACTGGATGAGACATAAAAAACTCCATTTAAAATTTATAATAACGAAATTTTAACAAAATGGATATTTAAGGTTAAGTTTTATCTGCCAATTGCAAGAGTTTTATTGAAATACTAAGTTTATGGTAATTTCAAATCATTGATTGCCAAAAGATGAAAATTCAATAAAATAGCGTATGTTTATGAACAAAGAAAACTTAAGAATTTGATAGAGACCAATTTTTGAACTAAGAACGATATATGGATTGTTCATGCTTTTTCGTTATCATGGATTGTTCATGCTTTTTCGTTTGCTCTAATAAATAACAAGCTACGGCAGGGTGATGGATGACCAGCCAATGATGTAATCTATGTGTGGCTTTCCACCATTCTAAAGCAAATTGATCTTTTTCAAAAATCTGCTCATTTCGGTAAAATTTTCCGGGATCGATGAACAAGATTTCTCCATTGAGGGCGCCTACATTTTGCCAAATATCGTGATCATAATCAGAAATTTTTTTCTCGATCCGCTTGCTGCAAAAATTTATCCAGCAATCGATTTCTTCTTTTATTCCTTCCAAACCTTTCTTTTCTAAAACTTCTTCTAAATGAGTTAAATAAGGCTTTGCTTTTTTTTGTATTACAAAAGCTACTCGGTTTAAGTCTAATCGAACCAATCGACCTGTTGGATCTTTAAGAGTGATTGAGGGCAAAGGGGTTGAGCTAGTATGTAAATGCACATAAAGAAGCCCCGTCTCTTTAGGAAATTCCTGCAAAGCTAAAGGATAACTTTCTCGATAAAACATTTGCCGTAGAGTTATTTTTTCTTGCTGACTTTTTTTCCATTTTTCAAGAGCGGGAAGAAAATGATACCAGCGAGGTTGAAAGTAATTTTGATTGAAAAATTTAATCACGCTTTTTCCATCAGCGCTTTGAAACACAAAACTTTGCCTTCCATGGGCAAGATAAGTATATGGCTCACTCAAATCAGGTAGCGATTGATAAGGCTCGATGCTAGGTGGCAGTTCACAAAGGATTTTTGATACAGAAAAGCCCGAAGAATAATGGAGAGAAACAACCGTTAAAACAAGGGCCGTTAAAATAGGGATTAAAATACGTCTCATTGAACTTTTCTTACCTTTTCTTCATATTCGGACAGCAATTTAGGATCATTATTTTCGAGAAAATGGCGCATCTCGCTGACCCATAGATTCCATTCCATCCGTTTTTGTTCTGGCATATAAACATAGTTCCCAAAATCGATCTCAATTACCCTTCCTTCGGAAAAACCTAAATTTTTAAACGATAAATCAGTATTGCAAATTCCCTTTTGCGTACGATGATAGATCAATTCCAAATAAGAATCGATCAACTGATCGGCAGAGCCGCTTTTTAAAGTTTGAACCAATACCTGTATAAAAGGTTCAGCTTTTCGTTGGATGACAAAAGCATAGCGATCTAATGGAACTCGGGCAATCAGCCCAAAATGATTTTTAATAAGAAGAGTTGGCTCTTTCTTAAATAGAGAATTTAAACCAAGATAAAGAACTCCTGTTTCGTTTTGAGCCATCGTAAAGGCTATCTGACAGGCCTGAAATGTTTTGGTAATTTTCTCAAGAAAATCAATCGCTTTGGTTTTTTGTTTCTTTGCTTTAAGCCAGCTACCAAATCGACCTTTTTTTTTAAATAATTTGATCACAACCCGCTCATCTTCACTCTGAAAAACAAACGATTGCAATCCCCGTCCTATGTAGCTAAAAGGGCGATCGAATAAGCATTCTAATTCTGTTGGCAAAAAATCTAGAGGAAAAGCAGTTGTCCAGGGCTCCTCTTGAAAAAATTTTTCTTGCAATTTCCCCAATCGAAATCCATGGGTCATCTGTTTATAAAGAAGTGGAATACTCAATACACTTGCCATAAAGATTATAAAAAAAATGATTTTTTTCATTATTTTGACGAGGCGGAAATCTAGGCATTCATGCCTGGGAGAAAGCCTCGCTCCTCTGTTAAGTATTAAAAAATGGGAGCCTTACGACTCTCAAAATGCCCTTACGGGCCTTGTAACCGAACAAAGCTGACGTGCAATGTTCTCTCCCCTCGACAAAGTTGTATAGCGGCACGTACTCTAATCCGTTTCGTGCTTACCCTCTTGCTTGTTTGCAACCAAAGTTTCTAGAGCTTGGGACTGAGGAAGCATCCCAAGGTAGGTCTTTGGCCTATATACAACATAGTACCCTCAACATTTGTCAAACTAGGGTACTTAGTCTGGTCAACCAAAGCTTGTTAGTTTCCTTCCAAGCCTCTGCCTTTAGGCAGGCGTCGTTGACTTTTTACTTTCTTCAAATTGCGCAAGATCCCGATCGAACCGATCTAACTCATTCGGAAGATGAAGGGCAATAAATTCACGGAGTTTTTGGGTAAAACGTTTTCTTTCTTTTGCTTGAAATTTCGGATGTAAAAACTGATCACGTTGAACGTAGCGACCAAAATCAATTTCAATCGCTCGCTTGCCTAAAAACCCAAAGTTTGAGCTCAAAGAAACATCTTCGTTCCAAATTCCTTTTCCGATCCGGCTATCCAAAAGAGAAAAATAAGATCTAAAATAGACGCTTAAATCCCCTTCAAGACTAGCTTTAAAAAGAGTTTTATCAAAAGGCTCTGTTTTTTTTTGAATGACAAAAAAATAGCGATCCAAAGACAAACGATGTACGCGTCCAATCGAATCATAAATTTTAACTTTTGGAAACTGTTTTTCTGTTGGATATAAATGTAGATAGAGCAAACCTGTTTCATCGGAGGCTTCGCGATAAGCGATTAAAGATCCTTCAACCCCCGTTCGTCTGGCCGGTTTGTTTTTTTTCCATTTAGGAAAAAAAGCTGGAGAAGAGTTTTCATGAAATAGTTTCAGCACATATTTATGATCTTGGCTTTCAAAAACAAAAGATTGCGCGCCTCGATTTAAATACTTAAAAGATTGCGAGAGGATTTTTACCAGTTTTTCTTTTTCTAAAAAATGCTTGGGGAAATTTTGATCGAGATCCGGGGATTTTGATACTAACCGTGATAGATGAAAACCTTTTGTAAACTGCTTCATCAATAAAGGGGCGCCAAAGCAAAGAACCAAGATAAAAAAAAGGCAAGCCACTTTACAAACAATCATCTTATTCAAGAATTACTTCCATAATTCCCGGATCTTTTGAGCTTTTTGATCAAATCTTTGGAGCATTTCCTCATCGGTTCCGGCCAACCAATGATGAACGTGCTGAATTGTCTCTTGAAAAGATTTTTCCCTAGCCTCTTCTAAAGGCTGTTCAGGCTTTCGATAAAAACTCCCAATGTCGATCTGGATGCCTTTGCCTGATTCCCAACCAAAATTCCGTAAAAAAGAAGGATCTTTATTGTAGATTCCTTTCCGCGATCTAGAAACAATTAATGCTAAAAAGCAATCTAAAATATCTTCCGCTCCTTTGCGATCGCCTGTACGCAAACGCTCTTGGAATGCAGACATCATAATTTCCTTTTTTTCCTGCAAAATAAAGGCGGTCTGATCTAGATTTAAAGAGTAGGTCCGTCCAATGTTATCTTTGATCAAAAGAGGGGTTTCCCATTGTTTGGTACGGTGAAGATGCAGATAAATTACCGCTGTGTCCTCGCGCAAATCTTCAAATGCAATACGAAAACTTTCCAAAATAAACTGCAGCCTGTGCTTTAAATCGGCCCGCACTTTTTCACGATACCCATCTAAAAAAGAAAAAGGGCAAGCGCGAAGGAAAAAAGAGAGCTCGTAGCGATCGTAGCGAGGCAATTTCATCACATATCGTCCATCTTCGCTTGCAAATGCATAACATTGATGCCCCCTTCCCAAATACGTGTATGCCTGAGAAAGAGCCTCGTCTACCTTTTTATCTTGCAAGGCTAAAGAACCATTGCGTAAGGGATAGACAGTTCGATTGATGTTAAATCCATCTTTCGTAATATGCCATGCTTTACCTACCAAAGCACAAAAACCAATCAACAAAAATAGACAAAAAATTGACTTTATAGAATGCACAATCTCAACCTCTCAAACGATTCGAAAAATAAAAACGGATTGGAGGGAATTGCAAAACTCCATTCGGAGTTACATTCGATCATAGGATTAAAAGCTGCAAAAACCTTCGAAACATACCGTTTTTATTTTTTGATTTTACTCATTCCATTGAACTTTGTCCATTTGAAAAAAAGTATCTTCGATAGCAATAAAAAAAGATTTTCTATACACTTTCGAGTCACTCAAACTGGAGGCGTTATGTTCAATACACCGGAACCCCCTTATATTTGTATAGAAGAAATGAATTCACCTCTTGGATTCGCACTCGCCTCGATCATTAAATTCCCACCTCCAGGCAATCAAGATGACAAGCCTTATAGCGAGCTAATCTGTTCGGAGCAAGACGTAGCCTTTATTTTTGAGCTCATCACTCTCATTGCAGACAACAATAAGTTCACGCTTCTTTTAAAACGAGGCCATTTGAAACAACTAGGAGCGCAAATTAACCATCTTCATCCTTTGAAATTTTTAGCGGCCATTTTCAAAAATCCACGGCTCCGCTCTTGTATGAATGAGATAGAAAACGATTTTTTCAAGTGGAGTGGATTTATGGAAGGTCTCGCGCCAAATCTTACTAAAGAGGCGGATAAAGGAAAATTAGAACAGTACCTCCAAGATTTTTGTACTGATTTAAAAGTCCCTACTGATCACATAAAAAAATATTTTCAAAACAGGAACTGGGAAGCAATGGTACGTTATTTAGTCAACCACCCCTTCCTAAAGGAAGAGGTTTGAAAAGAGACTAACAAGCCCTGGTTGACCAGGCTAAGAACCTGTTTAAGATCTAAGGGCATTTATTAAATAAGTGATTCAGAAGGATATAAAAATGGATGAAATCTCCTTTAGCGATCCCATAAGTAAAACAGAAATTCCTGATTTTGACCTCTCCCCTTATGAAGAGCCCAAAGAACTGGGATATTCTCGTCTAGATTCTATGGGAAGTACTACGCATGCCAATACGCCATGGTGGCTGTTAGGAATAGGCGGGCTTCTTGTTGGCGGAGGAGTTTATGCTGCAAAAAGACGCGCAAGGCAAAATGGACAAATTTCTGGAGCCGAAGGGAGCTCTGAATCGGATTCTACTTCATCTCCAAATTGCTCTCAAGAGATCAGATCCCTTTTTGGCAACGCGTCAACACACTCTGAGCGAAAAACTGCTGTAAGCACCTCTCAACCCCCTTCTTTGGCAGATATCGTTTGCTCTTCAGATGATCAGGAAAAAATTGCAGACATTGTAAAAACTCTCGATAAAAATTCCGCATTGGGTTTGATAGGAGAACAAACGAGGCTGGAAAAACTGGGACAAAAAATTGACTCAATTCATTCTTTGGCATTTTTATGGACTATTTTCCATGATAGAGACTTAACAGCCTGTATGCAGCGAATATTTGCAGCAAGCTTCACTAAAAGTTTTCATATCGCGGGATTCATGGAAGGGGTCAATAAAGGCATGAGCCGTTATAATCCAGCAAAACTAGACCCTTACCTTCAAGAATGGGCTCAAGCCTTAGGAACCACAAAAAAGGCGGTAAAACCACTAATTGACGCGCCTTTTAACAAAGGGAAAGATTGGACAGCTCTGGTGCTTCATCTGCTGTCTGTAAAAAAATCTCCTTAGCGTGAATAGAAAAAGAGTCCGGAGTCACAATTTTAGCGCCATAGATATCCTGCATGTAAACAGCATTGGCAGATTCCCACCCTACAATTCCTGCCAACAAATCTTTTTGAGTCAATCCCTTGCTTTTTTTTGCTTCGGAATGGATCCAAATTTGTTTAGGCGCCACACAAATCAATTCCATCAAAGTATGCCCACCAGATCGGGTACAAGTGCTATCACTTCGATGAAAAATTGGGGCAATGACCTCATCATCTTGAAATGAGAGCGGCACAACGGAAAAAAACTTAGGATAAGGATTTGTCTGGACCACCAATTCAGATACTTTTTTTAAGAGAGAGTCTCCATGGGGTCGATGATTCGCACAAAAAATAAACAAATGGCTTGGGACCTTTAAGGTGTCATATTCTTGGGCCATTGTAAGAAATTTACGAACATAGTTCAAAGTGCCTTCGTGAGCCGGCTGAGATCCTAGCAAAATAGTAAATACGCGATCTCGCGTCCCAATGACAAATTCCGCTTCCTTTTCGGTCCAATGCACTTCCAAACAGCCCCTTTGTACAGACTGCTTAATCAAAAACAACTCTTCGCTATTTTTGATTTTTACTGTTATACGAAGAGGTTCTTGAAGCCGAGGTTTTTTGTGATATTTGCAGAATGATTGTCTTACATAAAAAGGTTCATAATTGACTTGTTCTTCAGGTAACCGACAATTTTTTTGCCAAAACTCTTGAGAACTTTCTCCGTTTTCTAAAAATGGAGCAATCGTCGTCACCTTGATATAACTTCGATCGATCTTTGAAAGATTGCGGATTGAACGGAAGTAATGGGTCGCTTTTCGAGTAGGAAAATCGACTAACACTTTTTCTAAATAAATTTTTTTTCCTGTAAACCAATGAAAAAGTCGAAGGGCTTTTACAATAGAGGCCGTGCAAAGTGGCTGCGTATCGATTACATGATCAATGTCTTCTTTTAACAAGGTGTAAAGAGTTTTAAAAAACACATGAGGTGCGAAGAGAAAATCGGAAGCTACCAAATTAATGCACAGAAATTTTAAAGCTCGAACATTGCCTTTTTTTTGTGCTGTATTCCATAGTTTAATGGAGAAAAACCCCATCCACTTCCAAACCCAATCTTTTAAAACATCTCGCCGAATAATTGTGATGTTTGGGTATTTAAGGTGGATTTCTTGTTCTTTGGCATTGGCTGCCTGGATTAATCCTCCTCCCCCCGACGAAGTGATGATGAGAAGTTTTTTCATTTTCGAAAAGGGAGAGTAGGCCAGCCGCATGTTTTTCTCTGATTAATACGTAAAAAAAAAAGCAAAAAATACGTCTTAGGCGCCTATTACGCCACCCATGACTAAAAAC
>Ga0206895_1217_pt1 | contig 14141 bp, 11 predicted proteins | sample Alteio_BWOrgHeat_51_FD_152967 | JGI IMG/M metagenome (GOLD analysis project Ga0206895, IMG submission 152967) | Enriched cells from forest soil in Barre Woods Harvard Forest LTER site, Petersham, Massachusetts, United States -... | ecosystem: Environmental > Terrestrial > Soil > Temperate forest >...
ACGGGCTGATCGGCAAAAGATTATTTTTCGCGAATGATTACGACCTCGTTATACTTGACATCAACCTGCCCGGGCTCAATGGCTACGAGCTTTGCAGGATCATCCGTGAACATAACCAGCATGTGCCTGTGATCATGCTGACTGCGATGAATACGACGGATGATAAAGTGGAAGGTTTTGATTCGGGCACCGATGATTATCTGATCAAGCCATTTGAATTTAAAGAACTGCTTGTCCGCATCAGGGCATTACTGAAAAGATCGATGAACCAGCAATTACCCACAGGAAATATTCTGAAAGTAGGCGATCTGGAAATGAACCTCGACAGCAAAGAAGTAAAACGGGATAACCGGAAAATATCACTCACTGCCAAAGAATTTCAATTGCTGGAATATTTGATGCGGAACAGGAACAGGGTAGTTTCAAGAGCGGATATTGCCGTAAGTGTGTGGGATATCGATTTTGATACCAAAACAAATGTGATCGATGTATATGTAAACTATCTGCGCAACAAAGTTGACAAACAGTTCAGCATAAAACTGATCCATACACAGGTTGGTATGGGTTATATTTTAAAAGAATCCTGATATGAAGATCAGATCAAGAATAACACTCCTGTTCACTGTTGTGGTAACTTCGATACTGCTGATCGTTTGTTCTTCCATTTATTATTTTTCGGGGCTCAACCGCCAGAAAGATTTCAGGAAAAGATTACACAACCGCGCACTCACCACTGTGGGCCTGCTGGTAAAGGTAGAAGGCATAGACAGCAATATGCTCCGCAGGATAGACGAGACAAGTGTGATCACGATAAAAAACAAAAGCGTTGTTGTGTATAATGACCGTGAGCAGGAAGTATATTCTTATGAAGATACCGGCATCACACCATTCACGGTAAACAGTTCTGTACTGGACAAAGCAAGAAGAGCAGGTGAACTTTATATAAAAGATAACGAAAGGGAAGCAGTAGTGCTTGACTATCCCGCCAAACAAAAACATTATACCGTTGTAGCTGCAGCATATGATAAAGACGGGCTGGAAAAACTTTCGCAGCTGTTGTCTATTCTGTTGATCAGTTTTTTCTCCGGTACGCTGATCACATTTATTACGGGGCTGATCTTTTCTTCAGGTGTTGTATCGCCCATCAAAAAGGTTAGCAGTGAGGTAAAAGAAATTTCATCGCAGAATTTATCACGCAGGATACAGGTAAACGAACCCAAAGATGAACTGGATGAATTGTCGGCCACTTTTAACGACCTGCTTACGCGGCTGCAGGAATCATTTGAAATTCAACGGAGGTTTATTGCCAATGCATCGCATGAATTATCAACGCCGCTAACTTCTATATCGAGCCAGTTGGAGATCACATTACAGAATGAAAGAAATGCGGATGAATACAGATCGGTTATTTCTTCCGTATATGAAGATGTACGGAACCTGAACCAACTCACACGAAGCCTCCTCGAAATAGCCAAAGCCAGCGGAACATCGGATGGGGTTGAGTTAACACTGGTTCGGATAGATGAATTGTTAATGCGCCTGCCCGCTGAACTTAGAAAGATCGATATGGCGTATACCGTTAATATGCATTTTGAAACCTTTCCGGATAGCGAGGACAAGCTGCTCGTATTCGGCAACGCTGATCTTTTATACAGCGCTATAAAAAATATCGTACTTAATGCCTGCAAGTTTGCGGATGACCATACGGCAAACATCTCGCTTAATTTTTTAGCGGATCATTTACTGGTGATCGTAAAAAATACAGGGCCGGTGATCGCAGAAGAAGACAGGCAGTTTATCTTTCAGCCATTCTATCGAGGCGCAACATCTGTTGATACCAATGGTTTTGGGCTGGGATTATCGCTCGCATCACGCATTATCAAATTACACAAAGGAAAGATAGAGCTGAGTTCCACTGATACCGAAGGCACTGTTTTTTCCATTCACCTCTCTGTTGCGAGGATGTTTCATAATATTTAATTAATGCCCTGTTCTGAAAACTCAGCGCCTCTGCGTCTCCGCGGTTATTTTTTTTCACTGCAGAGGCGCGGAGGCGCAGAGTTTGTTTGTTAAAAAATATCCTGCATTAACTATTCTAATCACATTCTAATACCTGTCTAATTCGCTGTTAATAGCAGCACCCTAAGTTTGTTAAAACAAAGGGAATGGCTGATTTTACAAACATCATGATCCTCGCGGAAGATATCGGCACTTCGCTGATCGCTGCCGAAAAAGCATCAGAGTTATGTGAAACAGCTGAAACAACTATTTATCTGGTAAAGGTTTTACAGAAAGAATCCCTGTTCACAAAACTTTCAGCAAAATTCAGCGGAAGAAAAAATGTGCCTGTACGGAAAAGAAGGTTAGCTGAAAAAAAGGAATTGAGCGCACTGAAAAAAAAGATGCTTACCCACACAGGCTTTCACAGGATCGTTTGTAACGTACTGATCGTAAAAAATGCTAAAAAGAATTTACAAAAATATTTTACAGATAAGAACATACACCTGCTGATCCTTGCCGGTAACGATACAACAGCCAACAGCCATCTTTCCAAACAGGATATTTATGGCAACCTGTCTGAACAAATGGATATACCTGTATTGGCCGTATTCAATGATAGCGACAGGCACATCACTAAATCGATCTTATTAAGATCCATCCTGCTTCCGGTATCAGGTGCGGTTCCTGAAAAAAAGATACAGGCAACGTTGAGTATAGCGAGAAAACTGGGGGCCCAGATCCATATCGTAACTGTGCTGAATGATAATAAAACAGAGATGAAACAACAGGTGGATGCATTTTATTTTACCTATAAAATGCTTTGTGAATATGGATACACACCGCATTACAAAATATTATCAGGAAACGGGAAAACAGCTTTGATGCTTAATTATGCCAAACAGGTAAGGGCAGGCATGATCCTTTTAAACGTGCCTGATGAACCCGGATTGGGTATGAGGGCCAGATTAAAACTGGCAGAAATACTGCATCCGTTTTCAGTTATGCCGATAAAACCATATCAGGTCATGCCTGAATAATATATCAACAATAACTCTGTTCATACAAGTTCTCATTCTGATTTTAAGGCGTATGCCGGGGGATTCTTCCCCTGGCCTTTTTTTGTGCGAGAATGCTTTGTTCAGGAGAAAAAAATAAGCCGCAGATTCGCAGATCGTTGCATCTGATCTGCGGCTTATAACTGTATACAACCTTCCGAACAATTATGATGTGTTGATAAAAGAAAAAACAGCAGCTTTACAACTTAATCTTATTGTATGAAAACGATCGGCCTTATTGGCGGCACAAGCTGGGTATCTACTATCGACTATTACCGCTATCTCAACCAGGGCATCAATGAAAAGCTGGGCGGGCTACAATTTGCAAAGTGTATCATCTACTCGTTAAATTTTGCAGACATACAGAGAAATCATGAGGCAAATGACTGGGCCGGCACTTTACAAATGTATATCGATGCATCGCAACACTTGGAAAACAGCGGCGCCGCGGCTATTGTGATCTGCGCGAATACTTTGCACCGCATAGCCGAACCTTTACAGGAAAAGATCGGCATACCTGTCATTCATATCGGTACAGCTACAGCAGAAGCCGTTGCAAAAAAGGGTTTGACAAAAGTTGCCCTGCTCGGGACAAAGTTTACGATGGAGCTGGATTTTATCAAAGACAAATTAAAAGCCCGCGGAATTGAAACGATCATACCTGATGAAGCGGACAGAAAATACATCGACACAAATATTTCAACCGAACTGGCGAAGAGTATTTTTACGCAAGAAAACAAACAGCATTATCTCGCGATCATTCATAAACTGATCGCAGCCGGCGCACAGGGAATTATTTTAGGATGCACCGAGATCCCCATGCTCATCAAACCCACCGATGTTTCCGTGCCCATATTTGATACGGCTTTTATTCATGCGATGGCGGCGGTTGAATTTGCGTTGACTGAAGCAGGGTCGGAAAGTTAAAAGTTAATAGTCGATAGTTAAAAGTTTACAGACTAACTATTGACTATTAACTATTTCCTCAGCAATCCATCAACCGTAGCATAAAACTCTTTCTTCATTTCCTCATAATGTACGCCGGTTCCGGGCCCTTCAAAGCCGGCATATATTTTAGCTACCCTGCCGGACTTATCAAGAAAAATAGTAGATGGAAAAGATTTGATCGTGGTTAATTGCGGCAATGTTTTTTCCGTGCGCAAACTATCTGAAACGGTAACGCCTGTATTCAATAAAGTGTATTGAACGTTGAATCTGTTTTTAAATTTTTTTATACTGTTCACCGAGCGGTTAAAATCGGTCGTGTATTCGTATGCAAGGCCGATGATCTCGATGCCGCGTTGTTTGTTATGATTATAATAATCGCTGAGGAACGCCGTTTCATCCATACAATTCGGGCACCACGAGCCCATGATCTGGATAATGACAACTTTGTTTTTAAACTTCGCATCATTGATCGATACCGGCTTTTTGTTGAGATCCATAAAACGGAAATTCAGTTTATCCTGCCCGTTCTTTACAAACATGGCAGCCACATCAGGCAACGTTGCGTTCGCATTTTTTTCGGCGATCCATGGTTCTGCGCTGGTAGCGCCTGAATAAAAAGTACCGCCCGTTATTTTTTTATCGCTGCTGATCTTTGCAACAATTAAAAAAGCATGTGCGCCATCGAAAGTTGTGAGTTGCATGCTATCGCCATTTACAACACCTGATAAATAACGGTAATCGCCGGTTGGCGTTAATATCGTTCCATGAAGTGTATTTCCTTTTTGCTGCCACTCGCCTATCGCCGGCCTGGAAACATTATCTGCTTTGGTAAAAGTTATTGCCCACCTGCCGGTAATATCCGTTACAGCCGTGTGCAGTTTTTCTGCAGGCATGCTGCGTTGTGTTTCTGCAGTAAAAGGCATTACCTGCCATTTTACCGATCCCCCTTTTGTCCAGGTTCCTTCCCAGCGTTGTGCGGATATTCTTTTTATTTTAAAGCTCGATTCAAACACGGGCATTTCTATAAACACTGAATCTTTGGTGTACCGTACCTTATCCACACGCAAACGTTCGCTGGCGTTCACGAGATATATAACCGTTTTATTATTTTCTGTTTTGATATCAAAATGAAATGGAATGATCCTGCCGTCCTCGCGTTTTAATTGGCCGCGCCAGGCTCCCTGTTGCAAGCCCGTTTGTGCATCCGCTGTCAGGATCATCATTGATAAAACTGTTGCTGTTATTATTCTTTTCATAGTCATAATATCTTTCTTTAAAACCGCTCAACGGCAGTTTGTACGAAAATCATTTCTTTGTTTCATTATTGACGATCCGGAGGGGGAGCTTTGCAATAAATATATTCTTATGCTACGGGAAAGCAAATTTACGGATAAATGCGGTGCGATATTACCAAACACAAGCCAGTTATTCGTCATTCTTTTTTTTCACCTGCAATTCTTCCCATGGAGTTGACCCGTCTTTCTCGCGTATAAAAACAAGTTCATTCGATTCTGTAATAACGATCTCTGCGGTGGTGTATATTTTGCAGCCATCTAATAAATGTCCCCCAATGGTTTTACCCGTACTATCTGAAATGGATAAATGAATATGCGAGCCGTTTACAGAAAGCGTTCCCACCAGGCTAACTATTTCAAAATGGCCTTTATCGCTGTATCCTTTTTCCTGGTTGGCAAAACGGATATTGTATTCAGCAAGGCTGCCCACACAGGTATTGATCCAGCCTGCTGTTATCTTTTTTTCTTTCACAAAACTGTCGATGGATTTTTTCAGATCCTGCCCGGGTTTTAAACGAAACGCATGTGTGTTGTTCATAGACAAATTATTTTTACAGGATACAATGCAAAATACAATACAAATTATGCTGACAGTTTGTTTGAACATGTTGTGAAGATAGGATTAGTTGAAAAGGTTAAAAGGGTTAAACTGGGTTATAATTGTCGAGAAAGGTTAAGCCAATTAAAAAAATTATTATTTACTTATACATTGCGCTATTGAATTTGCAAAAAAATGAATTCTTTGCGAGTCTTTGCGCAAAACTTTGCGCCCTCCGCGGTTATAAATTGAGGCTATTAACCGCAGAGAAACGCAAAGTAATGCGCGCGGAGGGCACAAAGAATGGCTGATATTTCGCGTAGCCTTCTAATACAACACGTTATTTACTTCTTTAACCTTTTTAACCAGTTTAACCTTTCTTGACCTTTTTAATCACTCACAAATCAAAATCCACCATCACCGGAACATGGTCACTATACTGCGACCACTGATTATGGGCGCCTATCTCAACAGAAATTATTTTATCAGAAAGGTCTTTTGATACAAAACAATAATCAAGGTGAAAAGGTTTATCAGCGTGCCTGTAAAGATACCAGGTAGGATGCGCTTCTTTGCCATGTACCTGTGCATGATGCAGATGATAAACAGAGTGAATATTTTCTTTGGCGAGTTTATCCACCACATGCGAATGATTGCCGGTGCGGTATTTTTTATCAAAGATCGTATTGCTGTTAAAATCGCCTGCCAATACTGTTTGGGTACGTTTGATCTTTTTTTGGTATTGATGAATAGCTTTCCAGATCTGTGCTACGTATGTTCCATCAGGATCCTCCGGGTTATTGGCCCAGATGGCAAACAGGGTAAAATCAAAACTGCCGCCGGTAACAGAAATGGGAACAATCAATTTAATAGATGGATCATGGATCCGGATCTTTTTAAGCCGGAATGCTCCGTAAGAAAAAATTCCCAGCCCTTTATTGGTGTTCTCTCCAAACCAAAGCACATGGGTTGGTTTGGGGGTATTATCGGGAAACAGAAGTTTATCCGGGTGTTCGCATTCCTGTACAACCAATATATCCGGTTTATGGGCAAGTATTGCCGCCGCTTTTTTGCGGAAAGCCATATTGCAGTTCCAGGTGATGAGCTTCATTGTTTCACAATTTAGGGAGCCCGCTAATAAAAGTTTGCATTTCTTCTATAATGTATATGCGAAACGCTCCGCAATCTTTATCTTACGGTTCCTAAAACCACTGCCATGCGTTTGCTGCTTGCTGCCTGTATCAGCTTCTGTATCATTTCCGTTTCCGCCCAGGATTATTATTTATTTGTTGGCACATACACTGCCGGCAAAAGCAAAGGCATCTATGTATATAAATTCAATTCGCGTAACGGCGAGGTTGAATGGGTGAGTAATACGGACAGCAGCTCCAACCCTTCCTTTGTGCGTATTGCAGCCGATGGCAAACATTTGTACGCGGTTAATGAGATCAGCCGCGATAAGGCCGGCCTGGTTGTGTCTTATGATTTTGATGCGGCAACCGGCAAATTAACTTATCTCAATTCGCAATCCAGCGGCAGCGAAAATCCCTGTCATCTTTCATTGACCAAAGACGGCAAATGGCTGGCTGTGGCCAATTACAGCGGCGGCAGCCTGGCTGCCTTTCCCATAAATGCAGATGGTTCGCTGAAACCCTTCACACAACACATCATCCATACCGGCAAAGGCTTTAATCCGCAGCGCCAGGAAAAACCGCATGTACATTCTGTATTTTTTTCGCCCGATGAAAAATATTTGTTGAGCCCCGATCTCGGGCTTGACCAGGTGAGTATTTTTAAATTCACCAAAACAGATAAGCAGCCGCTGAAGCCGGCGCCGGTTCCTTTTATAGAAGCTATGCCGGGAAGCGGTCCGCGTCATCTGGATTTTTCTCCGAACGGAAAATTTTTATACATGATAGCAGAGTTGAGTGGAACCGTATCTGCTTATACTTATAAAGACGGCAAATGCAAACTCATACAAACAGCAGCTACACATCCTTTGGATTTTAAAGGCCAACCCGGCAGCGCCGATATTCATGTTTCACCGGATGGAAAATTTTTGTATGCCTCCAACCGCGGCGAAGAAAATAATATCGCGATCTTTTCTGTTGATGAAGCCAGCGGAAAATTAACGGCCATAGCCTACCAGCCTGTTAATGGCGCGCAGCCAAGAAATTTTATGATCGATCCGACAGGAAATTATTTATTGGTGGCTAATCAAAAAACAAACAATATCGTGGTGTTCAAAAGAGATAAAACAACCGGCCTGCTGCAGTCAACATTGCAACATATTGAAGTGCCCAGCCCGGTTTGTTTACAGATGCTGAAGAAATAAAATCACAGAATCATTAAACCAAAGCCATGCAACACTGGAAGATCAAAGCCTCACTGTTCATCAACTATTTTGTGTTTGCCATTCTGCTGAACAGTGTTGGCATCCTCATTCAGAAATCGATCAACACATATCATATCGATGAGCTGAAAGCCAGTTCCCTCGAAGCTTTTAAGGATCTGTCCATTGCATTTGTATCTTTTATCGTCGGCTCTTTTCTTCCCAGGCTTGGATATAAAAAAGGAATGCTGATCGCGCTTGCACTTGTTTTTTTGGGTTGTTTGGGAATGTATTGGGGCAACTCATTTACTTCAGTAAGGATATTATTTGCGTGTGTAGGTATTTCATTTGCCGTAATAAAAGTATCTGTGTATTCCCTTGTTGGGTTAGTTACCAATAATGATAAAGAGCATAAAAGTTTATTAAGTTCTATTGAAAGCTTTTTTATGATCGGGATCGCGTCCGGCTTTATTATTTTCCCGCTTTTTTACAGCGACACAGACCCTGATGCCTGGTTGCGGATCTATCTCGTGCTTGCGGGCGTTGTGGCGGTCTCGTTCCTTATCTTATTTTTTTCCGATTTCACATTGAATTATCAGGTACCTGGCGTCAACTTAAAAGATGATTTTATTGAAATGCTGTCCCTGCTAAAACGCCCGCTGGTATTGGTTTTTGCTGTTGCGGCTTTTATGTATGTAATGACCGAACAAGGCATCATGAGCTGGCTGCCCACATTCAATCAAAAAATTCTGCACCTTCCTGAAAAGACCAGCGTTTACATGGCCGTTATACTAATGCTTTCGATCGCGTTGGGGAGATATATCTGTTCGTTGCTCATTAAGCGGATATCATGGTTCTACATTTTAACAGGTTGCCTGATCGGCGCGGCACTGATGGTTTTGTTTGTATTGCCGCAAACACAGCAGCTTCCGTCAAAAGAAATTCAATCGTTAAGAGACGTGCCTGTGATCGCTTATGTATTTCCGCTGATCGGTTTTTTTCTCGCGCCCATTTACCCGTTGGTCAATTCATATGTATTAAGCAATACCGAAAAAATATTTCACAGCCCCATGGCATCGCTGCTGGTATTTTTCTCCGCTGTTGGCGGAACATTGGGTTCAAGGCTGGTTGGTTATTTATTTAAAAATATTGGCGGTGATAAAGCATTTTATTTTTCACTCATCCCGATGTCTGTATTGCTCATTTGTCTTTTTGCTTTTAAAAGATTACAGGGGAAACCAAAAACCAGCTAAGCAAAAACAGGAATATGGTTCGCACTTCTTTTTTTATGATCGAACAATTGTCGCCATTGTATGAAGATGTACAGATGAGCGAGGTCTTTTCCGATTCAAAATATTTTGTGGATTGCGTACCGCTCTCTTCTGTTCAAGATATCTTATCGCAATATGAAACAGAAAAAAAGGCCGCAGGCTTTGACCTGAAAAGATTTGTTCAAACACATTTCCGCCTGCCCGCTGAACCCGATAACAGTTACCGCTCTGCAGATAAACCTTTGACAGAACATCTCTCGCTTCTATGGGATGTGCTGACAAGAACGCCGGATGATCAAGGCGGTACATTAATATCATTGCCTAATAAATATATAGTACCCGGCGGCCGTTTCAGGGAAGTATATTATTGGGACAGTTATTTTACCATGCTTGGCTTACAGGTATCCAAACGTGTTGATATTATAGAGAACATGGTGAGCAATTTTGCTTATCTCATCGATACGGTTGGATTTATTCCGAATGGCAACCGCACGTATTATCTCGGCCGTTCACAACCGCCATTTTTTTCATTGATGCTGGGAATACTTGCAGAAGAAAAAGGAAATGATGTGTTATTGAATTATCAATCGCAGTTAGAAAAAGAATATGCATTCTGGATGGATGGCGCAGAAAGTTTATCTGAATCAAATCCTGCGCACCGGCGTGTTGTATTATTGCCGGACGGAAATATCCTGAACCGTTATTGGGATGATCATGATACGCCGAGGCCCGAAGCTTTTACAGAAGACAAACATATTGCGCAGCAATCAGGCAGAAATATTTCAGAAGTGTACCGCGATATCCGCGCTGCGGCTGAATCCGGCTGGGATTTCAGCAGCCGATGGTTTCGTGACGAAAAAAATATGGAAACAATTCAAACAACCCGGCTGCTGCCTGTTGACCTGAATTGCCTTTTATTATTTCTCGAACAAATGCTTGCAAACATTTACGGCAAACGCGCGCCGGGACTGAGCCGCGACATGAGCCAGAAAGCTCACAACCGGAAAAATGCCATCCAGCAATATTGCTGGAATGAAGAGCTGGGTTTTTATTTTGATTATCATTTCATCGATCAGAAACAAACGGATGCGTTTACACTTGCAGGCGTTTATCCATTGTTCGTGAATATATGCGGCTTTGAAAGATCGATCCGTGCGGCAGAATGTATAGAAAAGAAATTTCTGAACTCGGGCGGAGTTGTTACCACACTGAATAAAACCGGCCAGCAATGGGATCTGCCCAATGGATGGGCGCCGCTGCAATGGATCGCATACAAAGGTTTACAGAATTACAGCCATCACGCACTTGCTGATCACCTCAAACAGAACTGGATGCTCAGTAATGAAAAAGTTTATGCAGCAACGGGCAAAATGATGGAGAAATACAATGTAACCGATACCGAAACAAAAGCCGGTGGCGGCGAATATCCCAACCAGGATGGGTTTGGCTGGACGAATGGCGTGTACTTAAAATTTCTTGCAGAAAATAAATCCTGATGTTATTACTCTGCGTCTCAGCGGTGAAAAAATAATCGGGAAGTCGTAGAGAACCCCATTCTACTAATCCTTCCGATGTTTATGTGGATGACTTTTTTGCGGTGTATATAATTTTTTTTCTGCTTCTACTGCTATCCTTCTTTGATTCTGCAAAACACCCAGCCCGATCAATGCAATGCCCGCTGCAATGAAGAGGTATTGGACAAGAAAAGTTTCTGCCAGCAATAACATCAGCATAAAAATAAAAATGCAGAGTAATACGCCCTGCAGCATAATAAGAAAAGAATAAAACCGGGTTTTCTTCATGATACAAATAATGGTTACCCCACTAAATACGCCAACAACAGAAAATAATATCCAGCCAATAGGTGCATAGCTGTCGAAAACTGTACCGTTCAATAAATAATAAGGGAGGCCCAATGAACTGCCTGTTGAATCATTGATCATTTGATAACTGCCATACAATGAACTGATGCAAAGCAGGAACAGGATGGCAATCGACAATTGGCGGGCAACTTTCATTTCGCTTAGGGGTTGGGTACAAAGTAATACAAATAGACCGGAACTATTGTACTGCTGTTGCCCGGGAATTAAAATACGGGGAAACTCCCATTCACGTACGGGAGATTTACCGACAAGTTTAACCTCTCCAAAAACGCTGCGCCTCTGCGTCTTTGCGGTGAAAAAAATAACCGCAGAGACGCAGAGGCGTGGAGTTTTTTAACAGCCACGATATGTTAGCAATAATTATTTTTTTGTACTCAATACTTCAATATCAAATACCAGCACACTGTTTGGCGGTATCGCTTTACTGCGGCTGCGGATAGTGTAACCGAGCCCTGATGGAATGATGATCCTGATCTTGCCACCCACTTTACACATCGGCACAGCGATCTGCCAGCCTTTGATCAGCCGCTTGAGCGGGAATACCGCGGGTTTATCCTTTGTCTGGTCAAAAATACTTCCGTCTTTGAGCAAAGTGCCTTTATAAAAAACCGTTACGGTATCATTCACTGAAACATATTCGCCTGTTCCTTCTTTTAAAATATGATAATATACGCCGTCTTTACTGCCGGTTGTATCGATCTGTTTATTCTTTACTGCTGCAAATATCATTTGTTGATCCTGCTCTGCCTGTTTTGCACTGTCGGCATTTTTTGTCCAGTCGATCGTTGGCCTTTGCGTAGTTGCCGAGCGGTTAAACACATCGCCATATTTTGCCGAAGCATTTTGAAAACCGCCGTTCCATAAATAAAATTTTCCATCGGCAACACCGCCGCCGTAATCGATCCTGTCGCCTGCTTTGCCTGTTGCATCATATGAGAAAGTGCTTTGCGTTAATTCTTTCCATTGGCCATTTTCTTTTTGCACCCATTGATTTCCAAAAAAAGCTTTGCGCTGCAACTGTCCGTTCAAACCAACAAAATTTTCATTGAACGAATATAAATTGTGTAATGTGCTCCCATCATGCGGTGCGCGGAAACAGGCAATGAGTTTCCATTTCTGTAATTCAGGTATAAAGAAATAACCGGTGTACGTAGTGGTTTGCGTAGCGCTGTCGGGCAATGCAGTAACCATCAGTTTATAGGTCTGGCCGGTTTTCCACGGGTATATCCAATGACTATGCCCGCCTGTTCCTTCATTACCAAATCCATCCGCAAAAACGTCTATGCCTTTTGCCATCAATTGCACTTTGTTTGAATCGGCAACTTTGTTTCTGTCAACTGCTTCATTGCCCGCGTCCCATACAGAAAAAATTACACGGCGTTCAGTTTCACTATTTACCTGTATCCCAAAATAACCGCGTGCAAAACCACAGGCCATATAATAACTGTGTACGATATCTGCACCGGCAGGAATGGTGATCTCATTATAAAATGCAACGGCTTTTACACTATCCGGTAAAGGATAACGCAGGTGCACGGAAGCGGCATTGCGCCTTTCTTTGGGGTTGAAATGTATATCAGCGGTAGCAGTTCCGGATAATTGAATGGATTGAATATCTGCGATGGTATTGCCTGCTTTTTTAACTGCGGAAATAGTGATGCTGTAAAAGCCGCTGTCTTTTATAGTAACCGAACCGGCTTTTATCATCTTACTTGTTTTTGATGATGGAACATTCAGTAAAAGGTCTTTCCCGGCAACAGATAATTTAAGCGTTGTACCGGCAGTGGTATTTTTAGTATTCAGGCCGATGGTAAGGTCTCCCGCTTTGCGGATATAAAAGAAATAAGTGAGGTGTTGTTTTGTATCTGTCCAGTTTTGTACGCCGTTCTTTTCTGAGAACATGGATGATTCATCTTTCTCCGCAGGAACAGCGTAGCCGGTATACGCAGGGATCGTGATGGTTTGCGCATTAACAGTTATCGTAAAAAATGCTGTAATGATGCATAAGAAAGTGCGGAGCATGGCTGGATGTTTTGGTGATCAAACTTAGTGAAAGAAACCGATCATTTTCACGCAAAGGCGCAAAGGTATTATCGCTTATGCCGCTTTGCCCCTCTGCGTGAAAAAAAATCATTTGCTTTTCAGAAAATCACGAAACCAATACCCCGAGTTTTTGATCGTACGCAGCTGCGTTTTGAAATCCATGTGGATCAAACCAAATCTTGCGGCATATCCTTCCGACCATTCAAAATTATCAGTAAGTGTCCACGCAAGGTAACCGCCCACATTCACGCCTTCTTTTTTTGCTTTCAGAACGGCGGAGAGGTATTGCTGAAAATAATCGATACGTTCCGTATCATCTACCACCCCATTGATCAGTTCATCTTTAAATGCCGCGCCGCCTTCGCTGATAATGATCTTGGTAACGCCGCCATACAGCCAGAAACGTTTGATCATTCGGTAAAAACTTTCTGCATTGATCTCCCAGCCCATTGCCGTATGCGGCACTTTGCGGGCAGCAGCTTTTACTTCAGATGCATGCAGATACGGAATAAGTGCATTGTATTTAACCGTAAGCGGAAAATAATTCTGCACACCGATAAAATCAAAATTGAATTTCATGCGCTCGGTATATTTCCATGCTTTATTGTGGAAATGCAGTTTATCAAGCAACGGAAAATTCTCTTCCTGCGGGTAACCACGGCCCAGTGCGGGTTCTATGAATAAACGGTTCAGCAATGCATCGGTTCGTTTTGCAGCGAGTATGTCTTCTTCTTTCTGTGTGTACGGCATTACTTCACTGCAGGAAAAACTGGTT
>Ga0206895_1220_pt1 | contig 14073 bp, 10 predicted proteins | sample Alteio_BWOrgHeat_51_FD_152967 | JGI IMG/M metagenome (GOLD analysis project Ga0206895, IMG submission 152967) | Enriched cells from forest soil in Barre Woods Harvard Forest LTER site, Petersham, Massachusetts, United States -... | ecosystem: Environmental > Terrestrial > Soil > Temperate forest >...
CACGCCGGGGGCGGTGCAGAGCAGGCTGGCGTCGGCCACGTAGAGGTTTTTGACGCCATGCACGCGACCGAAGGAGTCCACCGCGCATTTCGTTCGGTCTTCGCCCATCGGGCAAGAGGAAAACAAGTGAATGGTGATAAGGCTGGCGTGGCCATGGGGTAATTGCCTGGGCAATTTGGCGAGATCGTCGAGGTTGTTTAAAGCTGGAACTCCTGCGACGCCGGGGAAAACTTTTTCGGCACCGGAGGCGAACATCATCTCGGCGAGTTTGTGGAGGCCATCGGCGAGGTCAGACAAGTCCTCTGGTTCCAATTTGTAGCGCACCAAAGGATCTTTAAAGCCCGGCAAAGGACGCACTGTGCCGTGGCCGCCGCCAGTGATCATCGCGTAGTAGTTGGCTTGATGCGTCCACGTTTTGGGCACGGCGCGGGCGGCGGCGGGATGGTCGAGCAAGCCAAGCGCGAGATAGGACGGCGAGCTGATGGAGCAGCCGAAGCTCAGTCGTGGAGAAAATTCTTTGACTTGATGTACGGGCACACCCATGTCGGCGGCGTTGACGGCTTCGGGAAATTGCGCAACGAGCTTGGCCGTGGGGTGAAGGCGCAGGTGGTTTCCGATATTCGTCGTGATGCCGGAGCGGCGCAAAAGAGCGGGCGTCTGCACGGCGCCGGCGCAGACAAATAAATTTTGCGCGGAAAATTCGAGGATTTTTTCCGAGCCATGCTGCGCGCGGACCAACCAGCGATCGCCCTCCTGGCGGATGGACAACGCCCGGGTATGGGGAACGAGTTTGCCGCCAGCATTTAAAAATCGGGGAACAAAGGTACGCGTCATGGATTGACGTGAGCCGCGTTGCTCTTTGTTGGCGCCCGATTCGTAGCGAAACCAGCGCGGGACCTCCTGCGATTTCCAACCGAGTTTGAGGGCCCCGTTGTGCAATTTTAATGACGCAGCCGGTGCGGCACCGGGAAGCTTCGAGACGCTGACATCATTTTCGCAGGCTTCAAAATGCGGCAGGAGGTCTTTATCTTCGATGCCCTGAACTTGAAAATCTTTGCGCCAGGTTTCGAGAATGCCCGGCGGGGTGCGGTGGTAGAGACCGCTGTTGATTTCGCTGCCGCCGCCGACACAGCGGCCTTCGACATAGGCGATTTTTGTTTTGCCCATGGCGACGGTTAATCCGCCGCCGCGATATTTCTGCTCCATCTCCTGCCGCGAAAAAGGTTCGCAGGATTCGAGGGCGAGGTAGGGCCCTTCTTCGAGCATGATGACTTCGCGGCCGGCCTCGGCAAGTAAACAGCCAGTGATGCTACCGCCGGGACCAGAGCCGATGATCAACGTGTCGCAGCGGATCTTTTCTGGAGGGCCGGAAATTATCCCACCGACCGGACTGCTTTCCTCGCGGGGTGCAGTCTCGCAATCGAGGTGGCGGCTGTGGAGGGCGAGAGCGGTGAGGCTTTCGTAAAAACGAATAAAGTCGCGCTGTACGCCGAGAGGAGACGCTTTCCAGGCTTTGATTAAAATTTCGCGGCGTTCGGGAGCGGCCCGGTGAAAGGCATCGCCAATGGCGAACCAGCCAATTTGGTCAAAGCCCAAAGAGGCCAACGCCATCGGCGGGCGGAGGAAATCCATCATCCGGCCTTGTTCGCGCATGATGAAGCGCGCGATGTCGTTGTAGGCGGGCCCGAGCTCGGGAAAGGCTGGATCAGCCAGGCCAGTGGCAAGGGAATAGGCGAGAGTCGCGGCAATTTCCTCCCGATGCTTTTGAAAAGGAAAAGACATGATAAACAACTTACGTTGCCAGCCAGACCAGCAACATCGCCAGGGCGCCAATAACGTAGCTTTGCACGTCTTTAATCGCAAACAGGACGGGGTCGTCGTGCAATTGGCCGCGATTGGTGATCATCCAGATGCGGCTGATCCAGTACAAAAGCAGCGGGCAAATCAGCAGCAGCAAGGTCGGATTATGGTAAAGTTTGACCACCTGCTCGCTGTTGACGTAGAGCGCCATCACGATGACGGAGAGGTAGCCGCTGGCCATGCCGAAATTGTTGACCATGGGCAAATCACTGAGAACATAACCGCGGCCTTTGATATTGGTAAGCTTGCGCTCACGCAGGGAGTGGAGTTCCTGCAGGCGTTTCATCATCGCGAGACTCAGGAAGATGAACATCGAAAAACCGAGGAGCCACGAGGAGTACTCAATGCCCGTGGCGACATGACCGGCAACGAGCCGCATGGTGTACAGCCCCGCCAAAACGAAAACATCGAGCATGGCGATTTCTTTGAGGCGAAGCGAATACGCGGTGGTGATGATGCCGTAGGCGAGCAGGACAAGCGCAAAACGCGGGAGAGCGATAAGCGAAAGCACTGTCGGTACCAGCAGCAGCAGTGGCCCGGCGATAAAGGCGTAGGGCAGGTATAGCCGACCCGAAGCGAGCGGGCGGTTTTTCTTGGTCGCGTGTTGCCGGTCGGACTCCAAATCAAACAAGTCGTTGAGCACATAGACACCGGACGCGAACAGGCAGAACGCCGCGAAAGCCAGGAGTGAGGCTTTCACGGCTTCGACATCACGGATTTTGTGCGCGGTGATGAGGGGGACGAAAATGATGATGTTCTTCACCCATTGGTGTGGGCGCAGAGCCTTCCACAAGGCGCGAAGCGGCTGGCCCCGTGCAGGAAACTCCGCCGACACTTTCCCCGTGCCCTTCATGCGGGCGGTGAGCGCGGCGGGGGCGTTGACGACAATGGCTTGGCGGGCGCCAGCCCAGACGGCGATGTCGGGTGGAGAATTGCCGGCGTAATCAAAGCCATTTTTACCAAACCGTTTTTCCAGAGCGGCGCATTTATTTTCCGAGCGCAGGTTGGTTTGGCCATCGCTGGCCATGACATCATCAAACAAACCGATGTGCGCCGCTACTTTTTCCACCAGGGCCTGGTCTGAAGCACTGACGAGGAGGATTTTGCGCCCCCGACTTTTTTCTGTCCGCAAATAATTGAGGAATTCCTCGTTATAAGGGAGCAGGGTTGCGTCAATTGTCGCCCGTTTCGCCACTTGGCGTTTCAAGTTGGCCCGGCCGCTGAGCAGCCAGATGGGCACCATGAACGCGAAAAGGGGATTGCGCTTGAGCAAATTGGCCAATGACTCCCACAGCATGTCGGTGTAAGTCAGCGTCCCATCCAAATCCACACAGAGAGGCACGGACGAGGCGGTAGCCTCGCCGCCGGTGGCCGGGGTCAGGTGGGGAGCGTTAGCCAAGCCGATATTGCAACGGAAAAGGTGCTGACGCTCAAGCCTTTCCCAACGCCACGGGCCGATAAACTAGCGGCGCCGATTGCCCGAAATCAGCGAGAGGTAATAGAGCAGAGTGCCGAGCGAGGCGATAAACGCCGCCACATAGGTCCAAGCGGCGGCCTTTAAGGTATCGCGCGCGCCGACCATTTCCTGGGCGTCGAGGATGCCTAAGCCTTGCAAGCGTTCCAAGGCGCGGCTGGAGGCGTTGAATTCGACCGGCAGGGTAACTAATTGAAAAGCGGTTAAAACGAAGTACCCAGCGATGCCGATGTAGATCAGGCCGAGCATGTGGAAGATAAAGCCTCCAAAGATGATCATCGGTGTATAGGTGCAGGCAAAATTCGAGACGGGCACCAGCCCCATGCGCAGATGGAGGGCGGGGTAGTTTACTTTATCCTGGATAGCGTGGCCCGATTCGTGAGCGGAGACCCCCAGTGCGGCGATACTCGTGCCATGATAGTTGGCGGAACTGAGCGCGAGGCGCTTGTTCCGAGAGTCGTAATGGTCGGTCAATTTCCCGGGGATTTCGACAATTTCGACATCATCGATGCCCGCCGAGCGCATGACGGCGCTGGCGACGTCGCGGCCGGTCATCCCACTGCGGGTGCCCACTTGGGACCATTTGGCGTAGGTGCTGCTCACGCGCATTTGCGCCCACAGCCCGAGGAGGAGGGGAAAGATCAGTAAGAAAATCCAGTCAGTAAACATAGGAGGAAATTGTCCGGATATAGACCCTGTCATTATGGCGTAGGTTCCAGTACAAGGGCAAGGCAAAGCGATGGTATATAAGCCCCCCTTCCAAAATCTTGCTTCCGGGGGGGAGGGTTGTCATCTTGCCCGTTTCCCATGAGCGACCAAGCGCCCGACCAATTGAAAGCCCCGGCCACGCCCAGCGTGTCCGACGTGAGCAATGACCTGCGCGCCGTGCGCCTTTTGCGCCTGCAGGAGTTGCGCGCGCAGGGCCAGGACCCATTCCTGAATAACTGGACGCAGTCGCACACCTCCAAACAGGCGATTGCCATGTGGGTGGAGGGCGAAGAGCTAGGCCCTGAAGTTTCGGTGGCGGGGCGCATCATTGTTTCGCGTGACATGGGCAAGTCGTCCTTCATCAAGATTCTCGACCGAGACGGCATCATCCAGATTTACGTCAAAAAGGATGCAGTGGGCGACGAGGCTTATGCGGCCTTTAAGAAACTGGACCTCGGCGACATCATCGGCGCGGTCGGCCCCATTTTTAAGACCAAGACGGGCGAGATCACGGTGCGGGCGCGTGAGTACCGCTTGGTTTCCAAGGCATTGCGTCCTTTGCCCGAGAAGTGGCATGGACTGACGGACAGTGAGCAAATTTACCGCCAGCGCTACCTCGACCTCATTGTTAATCAGGAGTCACGGGAGCGTTTCCAGATGCGCAGCCGGATTATCCAGGCCATCCGCGAGTATTTGTGGAGTCGCGAATTTGTCGAAGTCGAAGGCCCGGTATTGCAAGGTATTGCCGGCGGCGCCGCGGCCCGGCCATTTATCACGCATTTCAATGCGCTTTCCTGTGATTTTTATCTCCGGATTGCATTGGAATTGCATCTGAAGCGGATGCTGGTTGGTAGCTTTGACCGGGTGTTTGAAATCGGGCGCGTGTTCCGCAATGAAGGCCTGTCGCGCCGACATAATCCGGAGTTCACCATGCTGGAAGTCTATCAGGCCTACTCGGACTACCGCGGCATGATGATGCTTATCCATGATCTAGTGCAATATATCTGCCGGACGGCGTTAGGTGGGAAAACCAGCATTCCGCGTCCCGAAGGCGGCGAGATCGAACTTGCCGGCAAATGGCGCGAGGTGAAGTACAAGGACCTCGTCATCGAGGCGACGGGCGATGCCAATTGGTTTACGCGCAGTCGGGAAGAAAAACTCGCGGCCTGCGCCAAATTGGGCATTGAAGTCAACCCCACGCATCCGGATTTCGCCATAACGCAGGATGTTTTTGAAAAACTCATTGAGCCGAAGCTTATTCAGCCGACCTTTGTGACGCACATTCCGCGCGAGTTGTGCCCGCTGGCGAAGCTAACTCCGGGCGATTCGACGACGTTGGATGTCTTTGAGCTGTGTATCAACGGCCAGGAAATCGCGCCGGCGTATTCGGAGCAGAATGACCCGCAAGTCCAACGTGAGCAGTTTGAAAAACAAGTCGGGGATGACATTCAGAAGATGGATGAAGACTTTTTGACGGCGCTCGAACACGGCATGCCACCAGCGGGCGGTATGGGCGTGGGCATAGATCGGCTGGTAATTTTGCTGACCGGCGCGTCGAATATTCGCGACACGATTTTATTCCCCTCTTTGCGACCGGAAGAAAATGTTAAAGTTAAGTCGCCGAAAGAAGAATAAAGCCCCTGGTTTTTTGCCCGACCCCCATGCCCTGGCCTGTTTACCTCGCGATGAAGCACCTGTTCCCCACGGGGCGGGGAGCGACGCGTTCTGCGCCGCGACGGGCGGTAGGTTTGACACTGGCCATTGCCACGGTGCTCTTTGTCGTCCTCGTGGCATTTTTATGGTGGCACGGCGTGCTGTGGCGGATGCGGGCCATTAATTATGACACCACAACTTCTTTGGTTGCGCATGTAGCGTTGGTTTGGGTCTATCTGGTTATCGGCGTGGGGTTTGTTGTTCTGTTGTTTCGTTGCACGCCGTTTTTTAATGCGATGTCTATTTTGGGAATTACGCTGGGCGTAACGGTGTTGCTGACGGTGCAAAGCGTGATGAACGGTTTTGCCTACGAATATGATAGCATGTTTATCAAGACCCAGGGGAACCTCATCGTCCGCGCCGATAGCCTGATCAAGAATCCTCAGGAAGTTGCGCAAGCGATCCGGCAGGTGTCGGGAGTGAAAATCGTGGAGCCGGTGGTCTTCGGCGTGGTGATGTTGCAGCATGACAATGCGCCAGCCTTTCCCCAAATTCGCAGTTTTGATATCGATGCGCCGCCAGCCCTGCGCAACCCGATGGTGAAGGAATTGGATTCAGGTAAATTTGATGATCTGGATGACCATAGCATTCTCCTTGGTTATGGGCTGGCCAACCAGCTGGGAGTGCATCTAGGCGACCATGTACTGGTTTACACGCCGCTCATGCTTGATCGTCTGCAAAAGAGTGAATTGCTCACGCCGAAGGATCTCCAGGTGGTGGGGATATTTAAGTCCAATTTTGCGCCCTATGATAACAACACGGTGGGCGTCACCCCGCGACTGATGCGCGAGTTATATGGTTTTGACGACGAAGCCACCGCAATTGAAGTGCGGCTTGATAACGACGATTTGGAGCACACGTTCGAAGTGAAGACGGCAATACAGAAGATGCTCGCGCCACTTAACGCGCGTCTGGCGCAGGGTGACCCAGCGCACCTGACGGTGGAAACTTGGGAGGAGCGAAACCAGGACCAGTTGACGATTCTCTATGTGGAAAAGTCGGTAATGTTCTACATCATGGTCGTCATCGTGATTGTCGCGGCGTTTTGCATTTTGTGTTCGCTCGCCACGTCGGTCGTGCGCAAAACACGGGAAATCGGCGTACTGGGGGCGATGGGGGCCAGTCCGTCGGGGGTGGCGACGATTTTCTGCCTACAGGGTTTGCTGATTGGCATCGTCGGAACCTTTGTCGGCATGGGTCTGGCGGTCTTCCTTTTATATTACCGGCAGGAAATTGTCACTTCGGTGGTGGATCAGCGGTTGATAATCGAGTTCTACAATTTCTACGCCTTCCCCGTGCAATTCCAACCATGGGATTTCGTGAAGATCACCGGGTTTACGTTTTTCATCAGCACCCTGGCGGGAATTTTGCCCGCCATTTGGGCGGCGCGATTGAAACCCGCCGACTGCCTGCGTTATGAATAAACCATTAATTCCCAACACACACTAACGCGCAAAATACACATTTTCAATTTGCTTAATATGTGAATTAGAAAATCTGCTGATTTAATCCGGCCTTAATCATCCCCGAACTTTATTTTTCGATGTCTGCCTCCATTCTCAGTGCCCGTGGTCTGGTTAAAAACTACATCACTCCCTCCGGTGCAATTCCGGTTCTCCAAGGCGTGGATTTGGAAGTGGCGCCGGGCGAGAGCGTGAGTATTCGCGGGGAATCTGGTTCGGGAAAGACAACACTTCTTTACTGTCTCGCAGGCCTGGAAGAGTTTGATCGGGGAGAATTGGCGTGGGATGGCAGGCAAGTTGGTGGTCTTCGCGCGGCGGCCCGCGCCAAATTACGCGCCGGCCTTTTGGGATTTGTTTTCCAGTCTTACCATTTGACGGCGGAGCTCAACGCCTTCGAAAACGTGCTCTTGGCAAGAAGGTTGGCTGGTGCCGTGCGACCGGAAGACCGTACTCGTGCCGGAGAATTATTGAAGCGGGTGGGTCTGGGGGAGCGCCTGCATCATGTACCCGGCAAACTTTCCGGTGGGGAAGCGCAACGCGTGGCCGTGGCGCGAGCGTTGCTCAATCGGCCACGCTTATTGCTGGCGGATGAACCAACAGGCAATCTCGATGAACGCACGGCGGAAGAAGTCATCGCGTTGCTCTTGCGCTTATGCGCGGAAGAAGGCACTGCCCTCGTGTTGGTTACGCACCACGCTGGTTTTGCGGCGCGCGCTGGCCGCGCATTGCGGTTGGAGCATGGCCGGTTGGGGCTAGCGGTTCGCAGTTAAGGTTCATATTCGCTTACCGATAAGAAATATTCTGTTGATTTTAACCTCCGGCACTTTAGAACGAACGAGATGCTCACGTGTTTTAACCCCAAACACCTTGCTCTAGCCGGGATGTTTTTGACTGCCATGTTGCAGGCTGCCGATGCGCCTGCCACCGCGTCTGCGCCCGCTCCGGCGTTGGAATCCCAGCTTACCATTACCACGTCGCAGGTGAATTTCAGTCAGGCTTATCAAGACACTATCTCCCGCAGTAATTGGATGGTCATGCAGGTTGATTTTATCGCCAAGGCCGGGCCGGGAATTCGTTGGGTAAACGGTGTGGATGTCTCCGTTGCGTTGGGTTGGGGGACGAAAGGGACAACACCGCAAGTGGATCTCGCGCTCAGCAGCACGGTACATCTGGTGGCCATCGAACCCAACAAGAAGAGCACCGTATTTTTCTTTGTTCCGCCAGAAATCCTGGCCCAGGGTGTGCGCGGTCAGGCTTACGACCCCACGAAGCCACCCACCTTTTTCATCATTCAGTATAATGGGGCTGCTCCGACCAAACAGGACTACACCACCCAGACTCTGCCCGATGGCACTTACATCAGTGGCTTTTTGAAATTGGCGGCGGAAAAAAGCCAGAAAGGTGTGTTAATGTCCGAAGCGGATGTTCCTTTCTACGTGCTTAACGGCGTAATCACGCGGGCCGCCACCAGCGGCAGCGCTTTTCCAACCTACATCCGCCAAAATTGATGCGGGGCATTGACACCGCCCCTGAATTATGCCACCTACTCTCTTTCCCCTTGCGCGCTTTTACTTACCCCCCTGCTTAAAACAGAATCACCCCATTTAGGATGCCCTCGAAAACTCTCGTCATCAATTGCGGAGCCAGCCATGTGGCGGCCGCCATCTTCAGTGCCGCCAACGGGAAGCTTACGTTGGAGGATTTGGATACGCGCGAATTGCGCTACGATGTAACCAAGGAAGAAGCCTGGTTGCCTGCCGTCGCGGACAGTCTGCGCGACCTCGCCCGTTCCAACGCCAAATTTCGCGGCAAAGCGACATTCATTTTGCCGGGCTACCAACTGCTCATCAAGCCGATCAAGGTTCCGCACGTGGAAGCGGCCAAGCAGCAGCAGATCATCGCTTTCGAAGCGCAGAACAACATTCCCTTCCCTTTGCAGGAAGCAGTCTGGGGCAGCCAAGTCATTTCCGATGATGGTATTGAAACGGAAGTTTTGCTCGCCGCCCAGAAGGCCGATGCGGCCAATCGTTTTTGTGGTTTGATGACGACCATCGGCTTGATGCCCACGTCGCTCCAGCCCGGACCGCTCCTGGACTACAACGCCTATAAACTGGCGCATGGTTCTGACACCGAGGATACGCTGATGATTAACATCGGCGCCCGCTCGACCAATCTCACCTTTATCAGTCCGGCTGGTCTTTTCATCCGCAACATTAATATTGGTGGCAATTCGCTCAGTCAGGGCGTAGCCGACACCATTGGCAAGCCGTTCGACCAAGCCGAAGACCTTAAGCTCGAGTTCTTCACCGGCCAGACCAATTTTGAGGCGGAAAACCCCGTGGTCGGCATTTTGCAGGGTAAAGCACAGGATTTCCAAAAGCGCCTTACCCAGCAGATTACCCAGTCTATTATTGCTTACCGCCGCGCTAGCAATCGGGCCGCGCCGGCTCGTATTCTGCTGACGGGCCGCGCCAGCCTCCTCGCTGGCTTACCCGAGTTCCTGAGCGAAACCCAAAAGGTCTCGGTGGACTATTTCAACCCCTCCAGCGTCGTAGCTCTTGGCGGTCGCGTGGATAAGGGAGTGATGGACCAGCACTATTATCAGATTAGTGAAATCGTGGGCGAAGCCGCCCGGATGGTGAAGTCCGATGCGTACGGCATCAATCTTCTGCCCCAGCGTATTCGTGAACGCCTGGCCTTTGAAAAGAAGAAAGCCTTTCTCGTGTTGGCGGCGGCCTGCCTCGCAGCGGCGCCTTTGCCGATGCTTTTCCGTTACGTACAAGAACTGTCCAACGACACCAATCAGAAGCGTCAATGGGAAGCCCGCTCGGCCAATCTGGAAAGCATTTCCGCGGATATTCAGAATGCCACCGACAAGGCGAAGGATTTGGACACCAAGATTTCCCAATATGAAGGGTTGATGAATTCCCGCTTCAATTGGATTATTTTCTTTTCCCAGCTGCAAGATGCCATGGTCGGCATCAAGGATGTCTGGCTCGACAATCTCGATGTTGTGCGGGTCGTACCGCCCAAGCCTTCGCGTGCGGCCCGTGCCGCCGCCGCTGCGGCCGCCGCGGATGCTGGTACGCCAGTTGCTCCCGTGGCTCCCGTAGCGCCGTCTTATAAGCTCAACATTAAAGGCCGCCTCTTGCTGCGCGATTATGATCCCAACGCCACGGTCGGCTCGATGGACCAGGCCCAGCAAAAAAGCCGTGTCGAAACCTTGATGGACAGCTTCAAGACCATTCCGTTCGTCAAAGACGTGGAGAAATCCGGCATGACGCTCGACCTCAATGCGGATCCCCGCATGGTGGGCTTTACCTTCACCGTGGATATTGACCCCGACCATCCTCTTTGATCCGGACACCCGCGCCCCGCACCTACCCCCCTGTTCCCATCCCTAATTTTTGCCGCCCATGGATTTTGTCAAACGCAACCCGATTTTAACCGCAATATTGGTCATCTGTGTAGCTGCCTTTGCGGTGGAATCGTATTTCCTCTGGAGCTTTAACGGCAAAGTCGCCGTGGCCAAGCGCAACTTGAGCAATGCCCAAGCCAAAGCTGAAAGCGATGAAAAGGCCGTGCCTGCGCCTACTCCGGAAAACAAAGACGCCGCACTGAAAAATGTGGATGCGCTGCAAGCTTCGCTCAATAAGACGACGACGACGCTGACCGACACCAAAATCAAAATTGACACCAAGGAAATCCCCAAGGATTCGGCAGAATTCCTGATCGCAGTTCAGTCCTACGTGACCAAATTACAGTCGAAGGCGACCGAAAAAGGCGTCGTGTTGCCCACGGCCGTTAAAGATTACACTTTCGGGATGTCGATGTACATTGGCGGCAAAGCCCAGGCTCCGGCGCCGGATAAGTTGCCGGCGGTTTTCACCCAGATGAAGGTTTTGGAGTACATCCTGGGTCATCTGATGGGTGACGCCAAGCTGGATGGCCAGCTCATGATGATTGCCAATATTGCGAGAGAAAATGTCGGCGCCGGTGCAGCTAATGCCGATAACCCTGGTGGGGCCAGTGACATCTTCACTGTCTCGCCTCTGGTCAGCGCCCGTGGTCCAGGGGTGAACACCTATGCGTTCCAGATTCAGTTCATTAGCTATTCTGAGACTTTGCGGTTGTTGCTGAATGATCTCAAAACTTTTGATATGCCGCTGGTCGTTCGCAGTATTGAAGTGGAACCAGCCTTGGAAAGCACCATCACGACTGCCGCCAACCAAGGCCAACCCGTGGCGGCCCCCAGGTTGAACGCCGCTGAAAAAGCCAAAGCGGCCAAGGATGCCCAGACACTTAAGCCCGTGGTGGCGGATAACTATTCCAAGTTCACCATCACCATTGAGTATATTGAGCTACCCAAGCCGGCTCCGGCACCTGACGCCGAAGGCGCAGCAGGTACTGCTGGTACTGGCACCCCCGCCGCCCCGGCGGCCACCGGATCCTAAATCTTAACCCCCTGACTACCCCCCTCTTTCAACGCGTTTCCATACGCCATTGTTCGGCATGAAAAAATATTACGATAAGATTCTCTTTCTCCTCGGCCTTGCAGTAGTGGGCATCGGGTTCGGCATCTTTTCCTACAAGGGTGGCGTGCCCCAGCCCGTCTCCATGCCGGATATTAAGTTGACCGGTAACGCCTTTGAGCCCATTCCTCCGCCGAAAATTGCGGAACCGTCGGTAATTTGGGAAGCTCCGCCCAATCAGCGGGAAGACTATGATGAACCGGGTTGGGTCTATTCCATTTTCACCCCGCCGAAAATCTATTGGCAGGACGGCGAAGGCTGGGTGGTGCATGATTCGGGTGTGATGGCACCTCAGCCGTTCGGTGTCCATCTCGTGGCGGCGAAAAAAGATCTGTACCGCATTCAAATGCTCGGCGTGGCCGGCAAGTCCGAAGCGGATCCGACGGATCTAATCCGGTTCAGCGATGAAGAAACCGGCGCTCCCTTGGAATTGCGTTTGGGCGAAGAAAGCACCCGCAGCCAAATCAAGGTGACCGACCTGAAAATTGACCGCGTGGATAAAGGCCATGGCCTGATTAAGAACATCGCCACGGTAACCATTCTCGATGAGCGCACGGGCCAATCGGTGGTGCTTACCCAAGATGAACCTTACTCACCCACCAACAACGAATATTACATCCTGCAGGTCAGCGATCCTTATCCGCCCGAAGAATGGCACGTAACGGCCAAAGGCGATAAAAAGGACCTCCCCGGCAAGGCGTCTTTCGTCGTCACCGACCTTGACTTTGATAAGCCGTCGGTTACGGTCGAGAAACACTCCATTTCCAGGTCCGGCAAGGAACTCGTTTCCAAACCCCACGTGCTGACCTTGGAAGATGATACTGCCACGCCATCCCAGCCGGCCACGCCAACTCCTGCGGCCAAACCGGCCAAGGGTAAAGCCCCTGCATCCACCACCACTCCTGTCACCACCTCGGATAAATAACCCTGACCGAGTTTACCCTGTACTTTTCACCCCTGTAGAACCCTTATCCATGCGATCCATCGCTAGAATTAGCACTATGAAGACGACCCGGAAATCCCACAGCACCACCGCCCTCGCCCTGGCCCTTGCCGGGTTGTTGGCCGTAGGTGCTCTCTCGACCCCAACTCCGCTTCGTGCTCAAGCCGCCTCCCCGGCTGACGCCGCCAGCCAGAAAATCCAGCTCATGGTGCAGGCGATTGACGCCCGCGGTAACCATGATTACGCCAAAGCACGCGATCTTTTCGCCCAACTGCTGGCCATGGATCCATCGAACGCCGACTTGAAGAAGGACGTTTCCGATATGGATGCCGCGATCAAGGACCAGAGCGCAGGCAAGGCGACGGTCTATGACCAGACTGCTGCTCCCAGTTCGTCGGACACCGTTGCGGTAAAGCAACTCCCGGCCGACACCACGACGGCCACGGCGGCTCCGGCGCCTGCCGCTGCTCCCGAAGCCTCGACGACTCCCGCCAAGCCCGGTATTTTTGCCCGGGCCTCGGCAGATCCACCCCGGCTACTCCGGAATCAGCCGCACTGAAGGCTGAAGAAGCCAAGCAGACGGAAGCAGCCGCCCAAGCTGGCGCCTCGATCGACAAAGCCAAGGCCCTGATTGCGGCCGGTTCTTACGATGACGCCCGCACATTGCTGGAGCAGACCAATTCGGCGCTGCCCCAAGGTTTGGCCTTCAACCCAATTCGCGACGAAATCAAGAGCGAAACAGCCGATAGCTGGTTCCAACAGGCCGTCAGCGATTACAAGACCAATCAGAACACTGCCGCCCAATCGGCTTTGAATAATTACATCGCGATTGACGGCAACACCTCGAGCTCGGATGGTTTGGAAAAGGCCCTAGCCAATGCCTCCAAAGATCCGTGGCGCCAGGACATCAACGTCATCAGCCCGAACTTCGAGAGCAAGCAGGATAAGATCAGCCAACTGCTCGTCAGTGGGCGGGCCCAGTTTCTCTATGGAGACAACCAAGGCGCCCTCGACACCTTCAATATGGTGCTGATTAATGATCCGGACAATATGGAAGCCAAGGCCTATGCCCAGATCATCAATACCAAGCTGGGCGACAACAGCGCCTTGAACCAGAAGGTAACGCGCTCGGAAATGCTTCGTGAAGTGAATGACAATTGGGTGCGCCCGAAAATTTACAAGACGGGTGATATTGTTGGTGGTAATACTGGCCCGGTTGATCCGCAAATCATCAAGATGCAGAAGATTATCATTCCCAATGTGAATATCGACGTGCCGACACCCCTCGACCAAGTTGCGGCTACGCTCAAAGTTCTTTCCGTGCAGTATGACACCAGCACACCGGCAACCGGCGTGAACATCATGGTTTATCCCCCGTCC
>Ga0206895_1014_pt1 | contig 13927 bp, 17 predicted proteins | sample Alteio_BWOrgHeat_51_FD_152967 | JGI IMG/M metagenome (GOLD analysis project Ga0206895, IMG submission 152967) | Enriched cells from forest soil in Barre Woods Harvard Forest LTER site, Petersham, Massachusetts, United States -... | ecosystem: Environmental > Terrestrial > Soil > Temperate forest >...
TTGGAAAACAATAGGAGCTAAAGCTTGCAGAAAAGATGAAAGCCAGAAAAATCACTGTAATTTTGGATGAGATGTTTCGGAAAAGACAACCTTGCTTAGTCGCAATTGAGGCAGTATCAAATTATATTTTATTTGAAAAATTTACGGAGGATAGAACTGCGGAAACTTGGAAAAAAGAGCTTGAAAAAGCACTGAAGGATATTCCTGGAGATGCAACTCACTTCAGAAGAAGAAAGTTTTTTTAAAGGTGTCATATTTCCTCTGTCTTATATCAACACGATATGGAGACGTCTTTCCAAAAAAGAAAAAGAAAAATTTGCTGAGCTTCGAGGATGTTTACAACAAAAATTGGAAAACAAAGCATTGGGAAAAGAATGTCAAGAAGCCCTGATGAGGCGAGGCAAAGAAATGGCAGAAATATTTCAAAGATCGAGCTCTTGCGTAGAAGGAAGGAATGGAGTTTTGTCCTTATTAATGCATCGATTCCACAATCTCGGAGAAAAAACTCTGAAGGTTCTCAGTATAGTTCATAATTTTGCAGTGCAAAGGACCGATGGGACTCCAGCAGCTGAACGATTTTTTGGATCGAAACATGATGATCTTTTTGAATATTTGGTCACGAATGTGCGCATCCCAGCTAAGCCAAAGCGACAACACCACGATTTACAGAAGAGGCTAATCGGGAGAAAGAAACGGTATGCGGCTTAGCAATTTGACCGAATATGTGAATGAGGCCGATTTTGCATACTGAAGTTTGGACTAATTTCGCGCCGAAACTAGTCCAAACTTCAGTTAAGAAAATGGGGCAACTTGGGATTGAACCAAGGACCAGCGGGTTATGAGTCCGCAGCACCGCCCCTGCCATTTAGCAGCTAACTCCTCGAAATCATAGCGGAAAGCCAGCCTTTCCAGCTACCGCGAACTATCGTGATTTATCGCACTTTTTTGTATGCCAGTGGTCCACAAATGGTCCACGGAAAAGGCGGGTTACTTGTAGACATTTTCTTCTGCGAGAGGACAAAATGGCCCTAACCCCGAAGATTCGATCTTCGGGGTTCTTCAGGGTTAGATTTCTGGGTTGGTCTGTCTTTATAAGTCATTAAAAATGATAATATTGCATACAGAATCGAATGTAAGCATGCATTTCTGAAATATTTATTTGTCTGTTTTGCGAGATTTTTTCTCTTTAAAGATTGAGGTTTTGCTGGAAATCTGATAGAATGAGGTTATATTGAGAGAAAATATCTCACAAAGGAGCCTCCTTATGCTGATTCGATTTTCAATTGAAAATTGGATGTCCTTCCAAGCCAAAGCAACTTTTTCGCTGATAGCAAGCCGTGAGCGTCAACACGGGGAGCGCATCCCTAAAATAGGCAAACTCAAACTAGGGGTTCTGCCTGTTGCGGCCGTATATGGGGGGAATGCATCCGGGAAAACCAATCTTTTTAAGGCCCTGCATTTTGCAAAAGGACTGATTGTTAAAGGAACTCAACCCTACAGCCTAATTGCTGTAGATAGTTTTAGGCTTGGAAATGCACAAAAGATCGAACAGCCAGCCCAGTTTGAGTTTGAACTGCTAATCGATGAGACGGTTTATGCATTTAGTTTCTCCGTTAACCGCAAAACCATTTTAGAAGAAAAATTGGTTCATATTTCTGGTGGCAGCGAAAAGACGCTTTACCATCGAGTGTCAGGGGAACCTAATTTCGATTCCTCTTTAAAGGGTAACCAATCGCTCCAGTTCGCTTTCAAAGGAACTCGCGATAATCAACTCTTTCTCACTAATTCAGTTTCTCAAAAAATAGATGCCTTCAAGCCGGTGTACGACTGGTTTAAAGATACATTGGAGCTGATCGCCCCTGATTCCAGGTTTGAACTTTTTGAGCAATTTTTGGATGAAGGACATCCTTTGTACGCAACGATGAATAGGATGTTGTCCCAATTAGATACCGGAATATCTCATCTTGGCGGTGAAGAGATCCCCTTTGAAAATTTACCGCTGCCCGAACCGACAAAGATGAAGTTGAGAGAAGAATTAGCAGAGGATACGACTGTCAGATTATTGCCAGAACCTGGGAATGAGCGTTTTGTCGTAACCCGAAAGAATGGCGAGTTAATCTCAAAAAAACTAGTCACCTATCATTTAAATTCTGATGGTTCAGAAACGAAGTTCGATATGAGACAAGAATCGGATGGCTCTCAACGTGTTATCGACCTTCTTCCCGCTTTTTTAGAGCTAGCTGCAGTTCAATCCAAAAAAGTCTATGTGATCGATGAAGTCGACAGGAGTTTACATACACTGCTGATCAGGCGTCTTCTAGAAGGCTATCTGGCAAAATGTTCTCATAATAGTCGCTCTCAGTTACTATTTACCACTCACAATGTGTTATTGATGGATCAGGATCTGCTCAGACGAGATGAAATGTGGATTGCAGAACGAAATTCGGAAGGGATTTCCAGTTTGTTGTCTTTCAGCGAGTACAAAGATGTGCGCTATGACAAAGACATTCGAAAAAGCTATCTGCAAGGACGCTTAGGAGGTATTCCTCGCATTCTTCTACAATCTCCCATCGAAGGAAGCGATTAATGCCGAAAAAGCCGCGCACTTTTCAAAGACCTCTAGGAGAGCGTCGATACAAAAAGTTATTTGTGGTCTCAGTGGAGGGTTCCAAAACTGAGCCCCAATATTTTGCCATTTTTAACCAGCCGCAATCGATAGTCCTAGTAAAGTGCCTGAAGAGGCCATCAACAGAAAGCTCACCGATTCAAGTGCTCAAGAAAATGCAGGGTTATTTGCGGAAGGAGTCTTTACGAAAGACAGATGAGGCATGGATTGTTGTAGACAAGGATGATTGGACAGAGGATCAGCTTAGAGAGCTCTTACAGTGGGCAAATAAAAGTGAAAACCACGGCTTTGCTCTTAGTAATCCCAACTTTGAATATTGGCTTTTGTTACATTTTGAAGATGGAAAAGGGATTGCAAACTCTCAAGAATGCCTGACTCGCCTAAAGAGGCACTTGCCCAATTACAAAAAAGATATCGATGGCAAGAAAATTACGCTGGAGCTCATTGCTAAAGCGATTGCAAGGGCAAAACAACGGGATGTCAATCGTTCCAATGATTTGCCGCAGATATGGAGCACGACTGTCTACAAACTCATAGAACGGATCATAGATCACAAATAAAATGGAATTAATTCGTAATAACTGCAGGAAATATAAGAGATTTATGCAATGTTTATTGATTTTATAAAAAGTTATTTTGCTGCGCTTGGTGTGCTATGGCTTGTTTTTGATATATTCAATCAGTTTTTTACTAATACGATCGAATGTTCTTTTTCCTGTTTTGTAATTTTACCTGGTTTTATTGCAATTATTGACGGGATATTCTTGAGCGGTTTTTTCAGATTTAAGACATTAATAGAAAGTAATTTAACAGATGTTAGGATCGTTGTAAAATTTGGCGACTTATTTAAAGAGAATGGATGGAAAGCTATTGCTGTAAATGACTTTTTCGATAGCGCGGTGGATGAGCGCCATGTTGCTAGAAAAAGTTTGCATGGGCAACTTTTACTGCGGTATTGGAATGGTAACGTTGTCGACTGGGATCAACAAATTGCCTCCTCTTTACAATCCTTGCAGTTCGAAGACATCCCTCACCGGATATCAGGAAAGTGTAAAAAATATAATATTGGAGTCACTGCAATATGCTCTCAAGGCGACCTTAAATTTCTTTGTACAGTTCTAAGCCGGACGAATATTGATACCTACCAAACGTCGTGTGATTTGGGAGAACTATATCAAGTGTTATGTAGTCTTTGCCAAAAGGCAAGAGAAGTTTGTGCTGACAATCCCCTGAATATTCCACTATTTGGATCCGGTCTTTCAAGAACTGGCCTTAAACAAAACATTCTTTTAAATATTGTTTTGGCTGCAATTATTGAAGAAAGTATGAAAAGTAAAATAACAGGTGAAATTAGAATAATATTGCCTTGGAGATTTTGGCGTAAAATTAACTTAAGCACCTTGAAAAAAGAATGGAGCTAATGAATGGGATATCGAAATGGAACTTATATTGCCTTCGATGGATTAGATCAGAAGAATCCCTCACAATCAGATTTCAGATATTATGGGACTATTCAAGCTTGGGCAGAAAATAAAGATATCGAATTTAACTATGTAGACAGCCACGAAAAGACATATGCTGTAAATGATTCTAGCGAAAAAGAAACGCTCAAATCAAGAATACGAGAACGATTATCAAATTCAAAAAATGTAATTGTAATAATCAGTTCTAATACACGTATGTCAGGTAGTATGTTATCATATGAAATTGAGCAGGCGGTTGATAGATATAACCTTCCTCTTATTATTGCATATACAGATTACTCAATGCTTGCAAATCCATCGGATTTAGCACAATGCTGGCCTACAGCTCTTATGTTGAGGGTAAAAAATGGTAAAGCAAAGGCAATTCATGTGCCATTCTTGAAAAATGCTATATTAGACGCTATCAATCAATTTGATGTGCATAAAGGCAATCTCAAGAGCAGCCTTAGTCATTATTCTCAAAGTGCTCATCACAGCTTTGGCTGTATCTCCTCACAACGCATTTTCATTAATACAAGGAAATAAACAAGATTATTTTGCAAGTTGCTTCCATCCCATCCATCTTGGGTATCGCAAGATGGATTGTCGCGACAATTGAATGACCTAGTCAGCTTCCGAATCAATAGTTTCTAAAGACATTTTCAAGTAGAAAGTTGGGTTTCCAGAATTTATCTCGGTATAATTCAGCATTTTTCCCACCGAGGCCATTTTTCCTTCCAACAGTTTGCGATAGAATTCAAACATTTACAACTAAACTCGTGCTATAACAATAGGAGCAAACATGGAACAGGGAGAAAGCTTGAATAGAGCTGATAATGACCTGAAAGGAATTACGATGCGGACGCACAAGCATTGCCAGTCTTATCGGGTGCGTATTCGGATGAAGGGCGGGCAGTATTTCGATAGGTCGTTCAAATCGAAGACGCTGGCTAAAAAGTGGAAGAGGGATATGGAATCAGCCATTGAGCACGACAGGTACGAATTCACCAACCCTGCAATGAAGCACACTCTTACAGAACTGATCGATCTGTACATCAGTAGGGTTCTTCCTTCCAAGCCAAAGAATGCAAAAAATACTCTTAGACATTTGCTCTGGTGGAAGCAAGAGCTTGGCCATCTCTTGTTGGCTCAGATAAGACCGAGCCTCATCGCTGAAAAGCGAGATGAATTGCTTGCAGGTTTTGTCAGGGATGGCAAGCTGCGCTCTCCCTCTACTGTTGTTCGCTATTTGAGCAGCCTCTCGCATGTTTTTTCAAAGGCTGTCAAAGAGTGGGAATGGCTGAGAGAAAACCCCGTCTTTAAGATTGAAAAGCCGAGGCAAGCACAGGGACGCAAGCGGGTTTTAGATGAAGTAGAGCAAAAGAAGCTTCTGCAGGCATGTGAAGAGAGTGGTTCAAAGGACCTATTCTTAGTTGTCGCTCTTGCACTTGGTACAGGAATGCGCAAAGGAGAAATTATGTGCCTTCGATGGAAGGACATCAGCTTTAGCGATGGGAAGGCGATTATCTTCTTGGAGAAGACCAAAAATGGCAGGCCGCGATCGATTCTTATCACAGGACTGTTGTTGAGCCTTTTACAGAATCGCCGAGCAAATCAGCGAGGGAATAGTCTTCTCTTTCCTTCCCCCAATTGTCCAAGTCGACCTATTGATATTAGATCCGCTTGGGAAAAGGCTTTGGATAAGGCTGGTATAAAGGGATTTGTTTTTCATGGGTTGCGCCATCAGGCTGCTTCCTGTGCAGCTACCATCGAAAATAACCCGCTGGTCATCGGAGAACTGCTCGGCCATGAAACTCTTCAAATGACAAGGCACTATGTTCATCTTCCTAGCGTGCACATGCATGCAATGGTGGAGGCTCTTCAAACCAAAGTTTTTCAGAATTATCGGGAGGTCAAAAATGAGCAACCCAGAAAGTAAACTACTCCCGACTCGAGAGTTTTGGAGATCCGAGCTTTTGACTGAAGAAGAGATCTATAAGAGTTTGAAAGATGATTATTGGACTGCCAGGACAGCAGCCTACTACATTTTAGGTCTAAAAGCTCCTGATTTGGAAAGCCTTCAAGCGGAAAAGAAACTCTGCCCTGACTTCGAAAAGTATCATGACCTCTTCGAGGAATGCTTTAAAAAGGGGAAAATAACAGTTCACTCCCACTGCTTGGAATATGGGAAAACAGTTTGCACAGCCCTTCCGGTCGACTGGCTGAAACTCGTTCATAAAGGTAGGCTGAAGGATGATGCGATTGAAGATAGCGACATTAAAAGGGATGGGCTTTATGTGGCTCCAGCACTTACCGCAGCATGGCTTCTAATACAAGGTAAAGCCGTTTTTTCAAAGAGACGGCCTGCTCAAGAACGAGAAGACATGCTTTTTACTTGGAGTGCAGCAAGAAAGCTGAGAAAGAATTTTTCCCAGCTTCCAACCCGTCAGATGGCACAAATTATCTACAAGCACTGTTCTAAGCTTCAGAAATACCCCTTCAAAACCGTATATGGCTGGGTAATTGACTCCGCAACTCCCATGAATGAAGTTCCTCAGCAGAAGAGACGGGATAAAAATGGCCGGCCCAAAAAAGGCAGTTATACAAAGCTCGTTTTCGACTTTACTTCGTATTTCGACGATCTCTAATCCACTCATACTCAATGAATTTTGGATGTTTTCCACCGAAGACATTTTTTAACCACGGCAAGTTGCCATAAAATGCGGTTATTTAATTCAAACTGCAATAGCAGAGGAGTATGAGATGAGAAACGACAGACAAGATTCGAAAAAAAGCGTTGAGAGAATAGCGGAGGACTCAAAGCAGACACGGTTTATTCCTGTCTCTAAATGGAATGAGTTTCACGAATGGCCACCAGTGGGTGGAATGCGCCACCTGATCTTCTTTCGAAATGAAAATGGGTTTGCCAAGGTCTTAAAGCGCCCTAATCGCACCTGGCTCATTGATGAGAAGGCTTTTTTTAAGTGGGTGTCGGAGAAAAAGTACAGACCCCGCAAAAAGGAGACCGAAGTCCAGGAAAACGCCAAAATCGCAGTACAGCCATGATAACTTCCGAAGGATTCGTAAAACTTTATCGAGAGGGACTTGCGCTTTTAGAACTCAGCCTTCCAGCTTTCGCGTTGTTGACGCAGATTGCTTTGCGTGCAAACCGGATGGATCCCGCTTATTCAATCTATCAACTCAAGGCTAACGAAGCACTCGTTGCCGATCATAAAAAGATTGGTTTGTCCAGGCAGCAATATCGTGATGCGGTGCTGAGGCTTGAAGCATGTGGCCTTGCGACTTTTCGAAAAACCAATCAAGGGACTATTGCGGTTCTCACCAACACAGCCATTTTTGACATCAATGCTGAGTCGGATGAAAGGCAAATAAAGGCGTGCACAGCCTTGGAAAAAGAACCAAATTACAGCCACGCGAAAACCATTCAGCAACCATTAGAGAACCAAAAAGAAACCGCTTTGAAACCATCAAAAGAACCATCAGATTTGTCAATGAAAAATCGAGAAAAAGAACCACCAAAAGAACCAGTTAACAACCACCAAAGAACCATAAAAGAACCGGATAGAAACCAATCGGGAACCAATCCAGAACCACTAACAAAGAAGGAAGAAAAAGAAGAAGAAAAAAGAGCTGCAGCAGCCTATTCACGCACTTTTTACAAATGCCTGGATGGATTGGATTTGAGCGATCAGGAGAAGAGATCCCTGATGTGCTATAGCGAGCATCGTGTGGCTCATGCTGCGGAATTTGTGAGAAGAAAGCACAATGTCGACAGCCCCATCGGGCTGATGATGTGGGTTTGTCAACAGCCTAGCCTCCCTGAGCTTCCCAAGGAAAATCGAAAAAGTATGACTCCCCAGCAAAAGCTCGCTTGGGAGTACAACCAATTTCTTAGCAGCAATGGACATGTCGATCTCGCAAAACAGAATGAGGAGATGATTCCTAATGATAGAATGAGGATCATTGAGATAGGAAGATCCATGCAGATCTCGTTGAACCACTCTCTTGCGACTCTCCAGGAGGATTTTCGGAAGTCCAAAGAAGAGATTTTAAAGAAAGGGAGGGAGACTTTGGGGAGGGTTTTGCGGAGCTAATAAAAAGAAGGAATTTATTGAAAAAGTCGCACTTATTTAATCAAATACACTTCCGCACTTCATTGGATGTATTAAAAAATGGTAATATCTATCTGTTAACTTTTTCCATTAAAATTTTTATTTGCTGAAATTCCAGAAAAAAGATCGCAAGAACGGAAAAGTTGTTATTCTCATATTCGGGTAACTTATTGATTAAGTTTAAAGACAAGGTGCTATGAACCAAGCAGAAGAATACGTGAAACGCATACTAAAGGTGCTGATCTACATCGAAGAGCATGTCGATGAAGAAATGACCTTAGGAGAGCTAGCAAAACTTGCTTGCTATTCTCCCTACCACTTTCATCGCATTTTTCAGGCCATTATTGGAGAAACTGTCTACAGATACGTTAAAAGACTAAAACTAGAAAAAGCAGCGGGCAAGTTGCGGTATACAAGTCAACCAGTGACTGAAATTGCCTTGGATGCCAGCTACGATACACCGTCCGCATTTACCAAAGCTTTTAAGCAATTTATGGGAAAATCCCCTAAAAGTTATCGTTTGCTGTATGCAGCAGTAGATGTTATGACAAAGAAAATCAAGGAGTTACCTATGATACATCCAGATAAAATTGAAAACAATTTGCCAGATTTGAATTTATTTTTTGTTAGGAGGTATGGCAATTATACTAAATCTCCTTGGGAAGCATGGCAGTCGATAATGGGTTTTATAAACGAAACTCAATTAGATCGATCAAAAATGAGATATTTTGGAATTTCGCATGATGACCCTCAAGTTACGAGTGAAGACAAATTGCGCTATGATGCAGCTATCCTTGCCCCTCATGGAGCTAAAGAAAAAGGTGAGGTGGGGCGTCAGATGCTGAAAGGCGGCAAATATGCGATCTTTACGCATCATGGAGCTTATGATGGTTTGGAAGATGCTTTTAATAGGATCTTTTTAAAGTGGTTGCCAGACAGTCGCGAAAATTTTGATGAAAGGAGACCCGTCTTTTGTGAATATTTCCATATGGAATGCATTAAAACAAACCCAGAGAAACTTGTGACTAAATTATATATTCCTTTGATGAAAGAGGATATCTAATTTTATGAGCACTACATCTTCAGGATTATGTTTTTCGTCGTTACCTCGTCACTATGAATCCGTTCCGATGTTAGAAGGATTCAAAGCACGCGATGGAGAAAATTTAACCCATCGCGTTTACGATAGTGTCAAGAAAGATAGGGTGATTATTTTACTTCATGGATCCAGTGCTCATGGAGAATATTTACACCCGCTTGCAGAGCGATTAAAGAACATCGGGCAAGTATACGTGCCAAATCTTCGAGGTCATTATGCATCAGGAAATACACGTGGTGATTGTTCCTATATTGGGCAACTTGAGGATGATATTGCTGATTTGATCCGCCACTATTCTTTGCAAAATAAGAAAATTTATATTGTGGGTCATTCGAGTGGCGGAGGTTTAGCGATCCGTCTTGCGGGAGGTTGTTATGGAAAATGGATTCGAGGATTTGTGTTGCTATCTCCAGCAATCCCAACGGCACCTACAATGCGTCAAGGAACCGCTGGGGGATGGGCGAAGATTTCACTTTGGAAAATTATTTGTCTCTCCGTTTTAAATGCCTTAGGTATTCGATTTTTAAATCATATGAAAGTCATTCAGTTCAATAGACCGGCAGAGTATTGCGATGGCACAGAAATTTTATCGTATTCTTTTAATTTGAATAGTTCTTATCACCCTCGATTGCCTTATAAAAAAGACATCTCTGCTTTAAAGCATAGATCTCTGGTGATTGTAGGAGCTGAAGATGAAGCTAATGATCCATCTCAGTATCCCAATGTCATGCAAGATCCTCAATCCGCATCAATTCAGACTGTTCTTGGAGTTAAGCATTTAGATATAGTACAGAATTTAACTGTATCCAACGCGGTGATTCATTGGATTGAAACAAATTAGTTGCTTAATTAAATAATTTGTTATTTAGCGTTGAAGCAATAGCATAGATATGAGCGTTGGAAAGATGAGCATATCTCTTGGTCATTTGAACGGTTTTGTGGCCGAGGAGGGTTCCAATCTCAAGCAAGCTGGCTTGGTTCATGGCTAAATAAGAAGCGGCTGTATGGCGGAGATCGTGAAAGCGAAAGTTAGAAATGCCCGCTTTTTCGAGCGCGGTTTCCCAGGCTGAGCGAATATCGATTGGCTTTGATGCGAAATGTGGGGCTGGGAATACAAGGGAAGCTATAGGCTGATTGGCATGTCGGGATTTGAGCAGATCTAGCGCAATCCCAGCAAGGGGGACAAAACGGCGTTCCCCATTTTTGGTAGTCTGTAAAAGAATTGATCCTCGATCTAAATCGACATCACTCCACTTGAGATTGAGGATTTCTCCTCGTCTCATTCCTGTTGAAAGAGCTAGTATAACAACAGGGTAGAGTCCTTTTGATTCGCTCTCTTGGCAAGCTTTGATGAGTTTCATTCTTTCTTCATCGCTTAAGAAACGAGTTCGTTCGTTTGAAATTTTCGGTTTAGAGATCTTCAGCACGGGATTTTCCTGCATCCATTCCCAATCTCTCACAGCAATAGAAAAAGCATGAGACAGACTTGCTAGATAGCGCACGACGGTAGTTGGAGAACGGGTTTTATTTTTACATGTGGGACTTGTAAGAAGATCATCGCGTTTTTGTGAGATCAGATTGGGCTTTATATCAGAGAGAAGATAGCTTCCTAGTTCTTGTTTCCACCAGAGAAGATGCTGGCGGACATTGCGAGCATTCTTCGGTTTGATAGGTAAAACTCTTTCGATATAACGGTCGATCAGTTCGGAGAGGGTGTGTTTGCTTCCTGGCTTCTTATAAGTAAAAGTACCGCGCTCAACTGCTGATTCAGTATCGCGCTTCCATTTCATAGCGAGGGTTTTGGAAGCGAACGATTGGATGAGGACTGGGTGTCCTTTGATGCGGACCCGGGCGCGGTAAGAAACCGTCCCGTCTTTGTGGGTGCGTTTATCGATGCCTTTCACAGCTTTTCCTTTGTTTTAAGTTTTCAAAGGTTAGCTGCTGTTTAAAGGCAGGTGTTGGTGCTCTTATCGCCAATTGTTGTAGGCGAGTGGTCCACAAATGGTCCACGGAGAGGAATCGCACTTTTAGGCAATTTGGCAGATGTTACGCAAATTGCTCATTTTTAGTGCGATAAACTCAGGAAGAAATGTGGGGCAACTTGGGATTGAACCAAGGACCAGCGGGTTATGAGTCCGTGAGTGCCAATAAGTGACAACAAGTCACAACACTTAGAAGTATGTGTGTAAGCGATTTGCATCTTTAGACTTGTTTCCACTTGTTACCATTTACTGTCATGTTTTATTTTTAACTCCCCCATCATTCCCCCAAGGCATCGATTAAATTCGTCTGAATCAAGAGCTACATTTAAGGGTCGGCAAAACTGATGCCTCTTTTTGCACAAATGGACATCGCATATATAGCGCACCTTTTGATAAAGGCAAATGCTTCACAACTTTATGAGAGCAAGACGCATAGTAAAGCCTGAATGTTAATTTTTTCCCATAGAAAAGATTCCATTTTGCTGGTATTCTCCTTATCTCGAATAAGGAGGGTTTTTAGGAGTCGACAGAGCTTCCAAAAGAACAGCAATTTCAAAGGCCACATTATCTTGAAAAAGTTGCCGTGCTTATCGAAGAATTAAAAAATCAGCCGCTTTCTGAAATAGCTTGCTCAAGTTTGCGCTCTTATCAGAAGTTCATCGCGGTAAAAAAACAGGAGACCCATCTTAATATGAAGCGATTGACATGCATCTTTTTCCTTATTTTCAGTGTGTTGTGTGTTCTTTGTTGGAGCCTCAATGCAGAGGTGAGGGATTTCGATATTCCACCCTCTACTCGCTTTACTTTGGATCGCGAACCCCACACGTCACCCATTGTCTATTACTTTAACAAGCCAGATTCTATTCAAACATCTTATCCGATCCTCATCATCTGCGACGGCTCTTTAAGCAAAGATAATTTGACTAGCGTTCTTTTCATGCGTCAACACCCAGCACTTGCCTCTAAGATTGAACCATTGAATGTCGGGTGCTTGACGATCGAAAAGTGGGGAATCGATGGCAATGAATCTAACGAGGAAGAATTTTGGCAACATTATACCCGTTCGCAACGGCTCAGTGATCACTTGCGCGTCATTCATCATCTGCAAGAACACCCCCCTGTTGGCTGGAATGGAAAGATTCTTCTCTTAGGCGCATCCGAAGGAGGCCCACTCGTCACAGATTTGTCGATTCTTTGCCAAAATGTCCTTGCTACGATCGTTTGGTCTGGAGCAGGGGATTGGTCTTGGGCAGATGAACTATGGCAGTTTATGCAAAACTTGAAACAAGATCCGCTTTGGAGTGAGATGCAACCTCCTCTCGACTCCTTGGACACTCCTTTTCCAGAAACGCGCAAAGAATTCGATGCATTCGTCGAAACCATCAAAGCTCATCCAACGGCTGACCAGAGAATGTGTGGGATGACCTATCTTTATCTTGCCGACGCATTTCAGTGGTCCTTTGTTGACTACGACAAGATTCAGGCCCCTTTCTTAGTTGTGACAGGCACAGAGGATAGCATCATTGCTTCTTCCGATCTGTTTGTTCAAAAGGCACGAGATGCTGGAGCCCCAATTACCTATTTTCGCATCGATGGTATGGATCACTACGTAAGGAAACGACCTGATGTGATCGATCGATCTTTTGAGTGGTTAAAGCAGCAGTTACAGGGACAAGTCGAATGAAGAAAAATAAATACACGGTTATCATTTTTACCGTCATCACATTGACTCTCGGAATCTGGGCCTTCGCCCATCCCTATTGTGTACCAGGGGACTGTATGGAACCCGCGATCAAGGACGGGAGTCGTGTTTTTGTAAATCACATGTCTCCCTACTTACGGCAATATCAGATAGGAGATATTATTGCATTCAAACATGAGGGGAAAGAATGGGTATCGCGCATTGTCGCAACAGAGGCTGATACGATTCAGATTACTGAAGGAAATGTAATGGTGAATGACATCGCTCTTCAAGACGTCGAAATTCACAGAAATTGGACTAACTGGAGGTACGGACTTTATGCCCTTGATAAACCGCTTCAGATTCCTCCAGCGCATGTTTTCGTGCTTTCCGATAACCTTTCTGCACAGCATGACGATAGCCGTATTTTTGGACCAATTTCAAAAGATTCCATTGTAGGACTGGTATGGTAACTGTTGTCTATTGTTTGCTCTTCCTGGAGGATTTAGATGAGCTTGAATAAAGTCGCATTAGTGACTGGCGCTTCCTCTGGAATCGGCGAGGCAATATCAAAAGAACTGGTAAGACGTGGTTGGCAAGTCATAGGTGTTGCCCGCTCAATGGACAAGCTTGATCGACTACAAAAAGAATTGTCAGATTCATTCCTTCCCATTGAATGTGATGTTTCCCAAAAAGAGCATATTATCAGAGCTTCATCGTTCATTCTGGAAAAAGGTATGATTCCTTCCCTTTTGTTTCTCAACGCAGGAATCGCCGGAGAGTCCGCTATAGAAAATCCCGATAAATTTGATTTGGCAATGCATGAAAAGATCATGAATGTAAACTACATGGGAGTTCTTGGTTGGGTAGAGTTTTGGGAGAAGCCTTGCATAGAAAATGGAGGAGCAAACTTTATCGTGACCAGTTCCGTTAATGCAATTTT
>Ga0206895_1222_pt1 | contig 13905 bp, 13 predicted proteins | sample Alteio_BWOrgHeat_51_FD_152967 | JGI IMG/M metagenome (GOLD analysis project Ga0206895, IMG submission 152967) | Enriched cells from forest soil in Barre Woods Harvard Forest LTER site, Petersham, Massachusetts, United States -... | ecosystem: Environmental > Terrestrial > Soil > Temperate forest >...
AGCCTGTAACCAACTCCGAATTCACCCGCGAACTCGGCCTCATCCTGCATCGGCCAACCTTCCTGACCGCTCCCGCCTTCGCGCTCCGTCTCGCCCTTGGCGAAATGGCCGACGAAGCCCTCCTCTCCAGTACCCGCGCACTTCCCAAACGCCTACTCGACGCCGGATTTGTATTCACCCATCTGACAATCCACCAGGCGCTTACCGCCGCACTCACCCCATAACCCGGATAATCCACCAAACCGATTCGTTAGACTGGGACACGATGCAATTCCCAGGCAAAGACGAAGGCTCACGCGCCAGAATCACCATCGCTGGCGTCGCTCTCGGCACGGCCTTTGGCTTCTCCCTCGGCATCGGAATTACCGGTTGCGGAACTCCCGGCGCACCCCAGCCTCCCTCCCTGCGCCTTCCCGAACTGGTCAATGACCTCGCCGCCCAGCGCACCGGCAACACCGTCGCCCTGCACTGGACCATGCCCAAGAAGACCACCGACCATTTGCTGATCTCATCCCAGATCAAAGGCTTGGTCCCGGTCCGGGTATGCCGCCGTGAATCCGAGCTCGACCCCTGCGAATCAGCTGGAGACGCTGCATTCGGCCCCGGCGTCGAAGCCGAATTCCACGAGACCTTGCCCCCGGCCCTCTCCACCGGCAAACCGCGCCAGCTCCTCTACTTCGTCGAGCTCAAAAACAAGCCTAGCCAATCCGGACGATCCGCAGGCCTCTCAAATGCAGCCACCGTCGCCGCCGGAGCAGTCCCAGCCCCGATCAGCGGCCTGGCCGCCGAAGTACGCGCCAACGGCGTCGTTCTCCACTGGAACAGCAGCGAGGCGCCGACCGCCGTACGTCTCCACCGCCGCTTGATGACCCCGGCGCCTCAAAGAGAAAAATCCGGCAGCACGCTGACAAGCCCCGCGCCCGAACCCATCTCCCGCGACCTCTTCGTCAACCCACCCACCGCTGGACAAAGCCCCGTCTCCGCCAATCGAGCTCTGGATAATAGCGTTCAATTCGGCAAAGCCTACGAATACACCGCCCAGCGCATAGAGCAAATCACCGTCGACGGCAAAGCTCTGGAACTCGCCGGTGAGCTCTCGGCTCCCATCACGGTCGACGTGATCGACACTTTCCCGCCTGCCGTACCCACAGGCCTGGCCGCCGTCCTCGTCCCCGACGAGAAGACCATCGACCTCTCGTGGCAGCCGGACAGCGAAGAAGACCTGGCCGGATACATCGTCTATCGCGCCGCCGGCGACCTGGATAACGCCGGCCCCGCAAACTGGACCCGCATCTCCGGCCCCCAGCCCATCGCATCGCCGGTCTTCCGCGACAGCCACATCGAGTCAGGACACCGCTACCGCTACGCCGTCAGCGCAATCGATCAAACCGGCCACGAAAGCCTGCGCTCGATCGCAGCGCAGGAGTCAGTCCCAAATCCCTGACAATACATAGGAGTTAAAGTGAAATACTGCCGCTTCCAATCGGAGAACGGTCCAGCCTACGGACAAGTCGAGGTCCGCGACGGAGTGTACTGCCTGACCTCCAGGCTTCCCTCTCCGTGGCCATCACCCGGTAATTCAACCGATGTCGGCCCCTGCACGCCTCAACCCCTCAGCCAGCTCACGCTTCTGCCACCCGTCGAACCATCCAAGATTCTCTGCGTCGGCCGCAACTACCGCGATCACGCCAAAGAGCTCGGCAATGAAGTCCCCGCCGAGCCGCTGCTCTTCTTCAAGCCTCCGTCGTCGCTCCTGCCTCCCGGCGGCATCATCCGCATGCCAAAAGTCTCCGAACGCGTCGACTTCGAAGGCGAAGTCGCCGTCATCATCGCCAAACGCGCCCGCAAACTCAGTCGTCACCATGACCTGCGCCCCTGGATTCACGGCTACACCCTGGCCAACGACGTCACAGCACGCGACCTCCAGAAAAAGGACGGCCAGTGGACCCGCGCCAAAGGCTTCGACACCTTCTGCCCCGTTGGCCCGATGGTCGATACCAGCCTTGACATCACTACCGGCCTCACAATCGAAACCCTCGTCAACGGCCAACTCCGCCAGCACGGTTCGACAGCCGACTTCATCTTCACCCTGCCAGTCCTGCTCGAATACATCACCGCGGCCATCACCCTGGAGCCGGGCGATCTGCTCCTTACCGGCACTCCCGCGGGCGTGGGTCCACTCTCCCCTGGCGACATCGTTGAGGTAAGCATCCCCGAACTGGGCCGGCTCACCAATTCCGTTCAGCCCGACGAAGACTGATTCCGTAGCATTTCGGACATCGCCATGAAGAAAGCACCCATCTGTTCATGCTCCCGCATCCAAACAGAGGTAGACTTTGAGGCGTAGACTTTGACGCAGGGTGCTTCCACCCCGCGAGAATGGCAAAACCTAAAATTCCATCCCCTGGAGGATCGTGTGGCTAAGACATTACTTGAACAATTGCGCGCAATGACCGTGGTCGTGGCCGACACGGGTGACATGGAGGCGATGGAAAAGTTTCGCCCTCAGGATTCCACCACCAACCCCTCGCTCATCACTGCCGCCGCACAAATGCCGCAGTACCAGGCAATCGTCGATGACGTACTGCAGGGAGCGCTCAAAGAGCTGGGCGACAACGCCGACGAAAAGGCTGTGGCCAACCTCGCTTTCAAACGCCTCGCCATTGCCTTCGGGAAGAAGATTCTCGCCATCGTTCCCGGGCGCGTCTCGACTGAAGTCGACGCCCGCCTCTCCTACAACACCGAGGCCACCATTGCGCAGGCCCGCGAAATCATCGGACAGTATGACCAGGCAGGAATCGGCCGCGATCGCGTCCTGATCAAGATCGCCTCAACATGGGAGGGTATCCGCGCCGCCGAGATCCTCGAAAAGGAAGGCATCCACTGCAACCTGACGTTGCTCTTCGGCCTGCATCAGGCCATCGCCTGCGCCGAAGCTGGCGTAACGCTGATCTCGCCCTTCGTCGGACGCATCCTCGACTGGTACAAGAAGGACACGGGCAAGGACTATCACGGCGCCGATGACCCAGGCGTGCAATCCGTAACCACCGTTTACAACTACTACAAAAAGTTCGGCTACAAGACGGTCGTCATGGGAGCCAGCTTCCGTAACATCGGCGAAATCCAGGAGCTAGCCGGCTGCGACTTGCTGACCATCTCTCCCCAACTCCTCGGTGAACTTGACTCAACCGAAGGCGACCTGCCGCGCAAGCTCGATCCCGAGAAGGCAAAAGCGATGGACATCAAGAAGATCGCGGTCGACCACGACACCTTCATCAAGATGCACGCTGAAGACCGCATGGCGACCGACAAACTTAAGGAAGGCATCGAAGGCTTCTCCGCCGCACTCGAAAAGCTTGAAGGATTGCTGGCCAAGCGCCTCACCGAACTTGAGACAGCGCCCGCACGCTAAGCCCAGCTAACTCGAACTAACACAAGCACAATGAGGCAGCTCCCGCCGGGCTGCCTCATTGCTTTTACCGGCTAACTTTCTTTCCACTCACGCATCGACTTCGCCTCGGGAGCTGGACGCAGCCGTTGACTGTGGTCTTTCCCGTTGTTATAGTCATGCTCCCGGCATAAGTAAGCCAACTGATCTGAAACCAACACCCGCGGCCTCCCTCCACCGACGGGCTTCTAGTTATCCGGGCCACGTGTTAGCCACGCTGAAGATTCACGGGCTGTGGATTCACGGTATAACACCAAAATTAACCTGACAGGATCTCTCTCAGTGGCAACTCTTCAAGCTGGATCAAGAATTGGTTGTTACGAACTGATCAGGCTTCTCGGTGAAGGAGGAATGGGAGAGGTCTGGCAGGCCCACGATGAGCCCGCCGACCGGCTCGTTGCGCTGAAGTTCATCAAGACCCACCTGCTGAGCAACCCAAGCATGCGTACGCGCTTCACCAACGAGGCCAAGACGCTTGGCAAGCTTGACCATGATCGCATCGTGCCCCTCTACACGGTCGTCGAAGAGGGCGAGCACCTCGCATTCGTTCTTCGCTTCATCGAAGGCCAATCCCTCGCCGATCGCATCGCGTCCCAGTTTCCCCTGCCGGCCAGCTTCGTCCTGTCCTCCGCCCGCGACATCTTGTCTGCGCTGGGCAGCGCCCACCAAAAAGGCATCATCCATCGCGACATGAAGCCGCAAAACATCCTGGTTAACCGTCAGGACCTGTCCTTCCTTACAGACTTCGGCATCGCTGTCACAGAGTCTCTCGAGCGCGCCACCGTCGGCACATTCGCAATCGGAACGCCGGACTACATGAGCCCGGAACAGATCGCCCGGCCCCGCGACCTCACCATAGCCAATGGCGGACATCGAACCGATATCTACAGTTACGGCGTAGTGCTCTTTGAAATGCTGACCGGCAATCTGCCCTTCGGCAAAGCCACAGGCCACGATGGAATGTACGCCATCCTTCAGGCCCACTGCCAGGTCGAGCCACCCTCGCTGAGAGCCCTGCAAGGTACCGTCACGCCAGCCATGGAGGCAGTCGTACTCCATTGCCTGCAAAAGGATCCCGACCATCGTCCGCAAACCTGTGCCGCCCTGCTCGCCGAAATCGAAGAAGCCGCAAACGGATTGGCAACCGAGGACCCGGCAGCGCACCAGCCCAGACAGTACTCAGCACCGAGAACCCCGACCATCTTCGACACTCCATCTGCGCCGCCGGCAAACCACGCCGCGAATCGTGTGACAGCAGTCGCTCCGTCGGCTCCCGCAGCTCTCAACGTGGACGTACCAGTCCGCAAGTCCAACACGCTAATGATCGTCGGCGCCCTGGCAATTCTCCTGGCAGTCGGCGGCGCCGGCGCATGGTGGTTCATGCGAAACAACACCAGCAAGCAGCCCGATCCCGTCGAAACCTCCAAGCCTCCGGTAACAACTCCCGCCCCGATTGCAAAGCCGGACAAGGGACCTCCGCCCAGCAAACCAACCGTCGTTCAGGTTCCAACACCGAATCCTGTTCACCCAACCGTCCCCGGCCCAACCCCCGAAGACCCCTCAGCCGAAGCTAAAAAGCGCGCGGCGACCCTCGCCGCCAGGGCTCAGCAGGAATTCGACGATCTGAATCGGTGTGGCGCCCTGTCCACTTTGCAGGAAGCGATCAAAATCTACCCAGACCCGGAATACAAGCAGCGTCTCAAGAGTTATGAAACGGGATGCAATATGCAATCCCAATAGTATTGCCAGCAATTTTTCCGACGGAAACTTCCGGAATTTTTCGCTTTAGTAATTGAGAGAGGAAATCTGAATATGGTCTTCATGAATATTTCCAGCCGGTCAGCAACGCGCAAGGTAACTCGCGGAATCGTCCTCCGCTGTGTGTTGTTTTCCCTCCTGGCCGGGAGTATCTCTGTTCTCCCGTTCGCCGCCCCAGCTCAGGCCCCACCCAAAAAGCCAGTCGCGCAGAAGAAAGCGATGACCCAGGCCGACGTAGAAAAATATTGGAAGGCCGGCGATGACGCGCTGCTGATCAGCGAGCTCAAGGGGCGCGGCCTGGCCTTCGCCCCCAGCGGAGAATGGTTGAACGTCACCCTGCCCAAGGTCACTGGAGTGCCTCCAAGCAGCGTGCCCCGTTCCATGACCGCGCTGCGCGCCCTGGTTCCCAAGCTCGATCTGGATGAAGTGACCACCAAGGCGCCCGTCCTCATAACTAACCTCAAGACGGCCGCGCAGAAGCGCAGCGATGTCGATTTGCAGCCACTCGTCGACCCCAGCGTCATGGCTAACAAGGCGCTGGTCTACGATATCTTCGACCCAACAAGTTTTCGCGCCTACACCCTCGGAAAGCCGGCTGAAGGCGAATACGGAGATGTGGGCATGCCCCTCTTCGCACTCAACTCAGGCAACGTCGAGAAGCTCTATTACGTCCGCTTCAGTCAATTCAAGGGCAAGCTCATCATCGGAGACATGGTCACCGGACCCGAGGTCGCCGACCTCTATCTGCATGACGAGAAGACCCTCGCGAAAACCAAACTCGAAACCATGTTCCGCGCTCTCAATGACGGCGACCAATCGGGCATCAAAACTCTGTGCACGCCCGGCCTCTACGACGCAATCCAAACCTGGGGAGGCGACAAGCATCCCGGCGATCGTCTTTCTCACGGCCACACCGTTGGTCAGGTCACCGTCGAAACCACTGTCCCGCTTGACCAGAAGTCGATCCGCGTCGTCTCCAAGATCAGTTATCCGCTCTCTGCCAAAAGCAACATCGTCTTCTACATTGACTTCGACCGCGTCGACAACGAACTGAAGATGGTGCGCATCCGCGACGACGAAAACAAAGTCATCGTCTACGACCCGAACATCGATAACTACCTCAACCGTCGCTACAGTTTGCCGGACGCTCCTCCACTTGTCGATGCCGACGTGACCAAGACTGAAAAACTCTGGGCACAACCACTGGACCAACTGAAGCTCACGGCACAGCGCATTCTCCAGTATCACGATGTGGCTAAAATCTCAGAGCTCGCGCAGATGTTAGTGGAGGAAGCCCCAACCAGCGGCGACGGCTATGGAATCCGCGCGGCAGCCAACCTTATGCAGCATAAGATCGACGACGCCGACAAGGATGCGCAACGGGCGCTCGAATTGGACGGCACTGCCTACTTCATCGTCGAACGCAAATTGCTCTCCACCGGTTCGCAGTTCGGCGTAGTCGTTCTTGGCGTTTCCCGGTCCAAAATCGATTACCGGCCAGTTGCCGGCGGAGGAGCTCCCGAAGCCATCGATATCAAGTCCGTATTGGATTCAACCAAGTTTGCAACCGGTCATAGCGTGCCAGGCCTTGGCAAGCTTCCTGGCGGAGATGCCGGACCATATCTCAAGCTGGAGTTCAAGGGTCTCGATGGAAAAAAGAAATCCTACGACCTGGCCTCTTACGGTACCACCTGCCCCAAAAACGATGGAAAGCCGCTCGCTCCTGATCTGATACGCATAGCAAGCAATTCAATTTGCGGAGCAACTTCCTCAAACGGCCAGATAACAGGCAATATAACGCCTGTCGATGTGTTGACACCGCAAACCTGGCACGAAGACCTGAGCGTCGTGTTGCAGGCAATCAACAGCGCCCGAGGCAGTTCACACAAATAGAAATCGCCAATGCTAGCGCGCACCCGCAAAGGCAGATGAGACCCTCTGCCTTGCGGGCTGCCGTTTCTATGGTTGAATCGCAACTTTGGCCATGATCAGATTTCGGCATCGCTGTTGACAACCGTGGCACTCCCACCTTTGTACTGCCAACAAAACTCTTTGTTGCTATTGCAAAACCGAATAATTCCGATTATCTCTGTGTCAACACTATGTAAATATACTGTGGCGGTTTTAGTTCCAGATTTGGACCTGCCGCAGCACCAATCCAGATTCCGAACAGAGTGAACCTCACTCTGCGCAATCTTTAGGAGGCGTGTATGCAAAGTGAATCTCACCCGCTCGAACCCTTCTTCCAGCAAATGGTGCGCAACAGTTATGCCGGAAAATTGGGCATCAACGACGCTGCTATCACCAACTATGTCGCCGGTTTGCTCTGCGAATTCTCCGAAGCCGACAAGCTCTACCAGGTCCGCGACGAACGCGGCAAGCCCATCCTGACCCTCGAAGAAATGATCCAGGCCGCCGACCCGATCCACGGCACCGCAACCTCCTTCGACGCCGAGCGCCGCGTGCGCAAACATATCGGCGACTACGCGCTCTTCGTCTCCGGCATGTACCCGGAATCCATGGACCCCTATCGCCGCCGCCACGGCCAGCAAAGCTACGAAGAACTCGTCTCCGCCGGCAAGGAAAGCTACTACATCGTCAGCCAGTTCGACATCGAAGAGTACGCCGACGAAGCGCCCATGTTCCGCCGCCTCGCCGGCTGGTTCGACCGCTGCATCTACGGCCTCCGCCTCGTGCGAGAAGAACTGACCCAGAACAAACCGGCCTGTCTTCCTGCGCGAGTAAATTGACGTAGGTTGAATTTCGACAAAACGGGAATTTGGGTGCCTCACCCTTTGCGCGTACTTTGCGCAAAGGGTGGAGACCACTTACTCCGACCACACCGCCAGAACATTCCCAACACCGTCGGCAAAATGAAAACGTCGTCCACCCGGAAATTCAAATATCGGCACCGTCACGCGGCCACCAGCATCCATCACCGCCTTCTCCGTCGCCGCCAGATCCGACGCATAGAGAATCACCAGCGGACCATCCTCATGCGCCACACCAGCGCGAAATCCCCCATCCACACCCGCCCCGGAAAAGCTGACATACTCCGGGCCCCAATCCTCAAAGCCCCATCCAAACACAGTCGAATAGAACTTCTTCGCCCGCTCCATGTCCGTCGAGACAAATTCGATGTAGTTGATCTTGTGATTGTTTTCAGACTTGATTTCAGACTTGCTCATTGCCGCTCTCCTTTTGTGCTGTAAAAAAGTGAAATCAAGAGAAGGAGGCCAGCAACCATCGCAACAATCGAGGCGCACGCACACCCTTCCCAGGGTGCTTCCGAAGCGCCTCCATCCACACTCCCTCAGAAGCCGGAGAATGCAGGTAGAGCCCGCTGATTCAATCCAGAGCGCAGGCTCGCGAGGTACACAGACAAACTATCAGAATTTTTCGCCATAGCAAACCGGCTAACCCACGAGGGCGACTAGAGCGTAATGCCGCCCTCCAGCCTCGATTGGCTGTCGAGATCGTGCGACGGCAGATAGACCAAGGGTTGCAGACGCGCCAACTCACGAATCAGCCCCAGGGTCTGCCGCGAAACTTCTTCATCGGGACTAACGCCGTCAACAACGTCCGCAACCAGAAGACTCTGCGAATAACTCGTATCGCCAGCCAGCAGAATCGCCGGAGAGCCTTGCACAAGCACAGACACATGCGCACGCGTATGTCCCGGTGTTGGAACCACCAGTATTTCTTCGTTTGCTGAGATAGCAGCGCTTTGCGAGAACTGCCCAATCGCGCGATCCCTGAACTGAAGCGGTTCCGGTTGCCACCACTTCGGCCAGCGATGCGGAAGGTAGCCATTCAGCCGCCCCATCAGCCCTTGCGCTCGCTTCAGCTCATCCTCGTGGACCCATGTCTTACTACCCACCACATGCCCAAGGCCACCCGCGTGGTCCGTATGCAAATGCGTCAAAATCACCTGACTCACATCCCACGGCCCAATGCCCATAGCCCGCAACTGGGGACCCAGTTCATCTTCAGGAGCAACACGAAACGAACAGCGCGCTGAAAAAACGGATGCCAGCGCGGATGATAACCCGCCTCGTGCACACGCGCAGTCTCGCCCGTATCTACCAGAACAATACTTTCACCTTGCTCGATGACCCACGCATAGATTGGCAGCCATTCGGTCCATTGCTCGTCAAAGAGCACATTCGCGACACGGGCGATGCCATGCCCCTTGCCGGCCATCTGCGCCTGTCGTACCTGTACCGACCCCGTCCGGATCGCATGAACCTTCGCCATATTTCCTCCCGGGACGGAATGAAACCGGCGACCGCCAGCAATCGCTGCCTACAGAATGTATCGGCTCAAATCCTGATCCTTAACAATCGTCGCAACCATATGCTTTACATACTCCGGCGTGATCAGAAAGACCTTCTCAGGGCCCGACTGCGTATCGCGCTCAAGATACGGCAGCGGAGTAGTCGACTCATCCTTGATCGCTTTTGCAATCGAATCCGCCTGCTCCGCATCCTTCGCCACACGCGCCAGATCAGGCGCCAGGAAGCTGATCTCCTCCAGCACCCGCTCCATGATCGTATGCAGCCGCCGCGCGCCAATATTCTCCGTCGTCTCATTCACGCGAAACGCAAACGCAGCCATCTCGCGCAATGATTCCGGCGTGAACTCAAGCCGCACGCCCTCAGTCTCCAGAAGCGCCGTACATTGCTTAGTCAACGAAGCCTTCGGCTCTGTAAGAATGCGCAGAAAATCATCCACCGTCAGCGATTGCAGCTCCACGCGAATCGGGAAACGTCCCTGCAACTCCGGAATCAAATCCGACGGCTTCGAAACATGAAAGGCCCCGGCGGCGATAAACAAAATAAAGTCAGTTCGCACCATTCCGTAGCGCGTGTTCACCGTAGTTCCTTCGACGATCGGCAAAATGTCCCGCTGCACGCCCTCGCGCGAAACATCCGGCCCATGCCCACCCTCACGTCCGGCAATCTTGTCGATCTCATCCAGAAAAATAATGCCGCTCGTCTCAACGCGCTCAACAGCGGCCCGCGTCACCTGATCCATGTCGATCAGTCGGCCCTCTTCCTCCTGAATCAGGTATTCGAACGCCTCGTTGACCTTCATCTTGCGCTTCTTGGTCGCGCCGCCAAAGATGTTCGGCAGCAGATCCTTGAGACTCATGTCCATGTCTTCAAGGTTCTGGCTGGATATGATGCCTAACTGCGGTTGATTGCGTTCTCTTGTATCAAGTTCCACTGTCCGGTCATCAAGCTTGCCCTCGCGAAACTGCTGTCGCATCTTCTCGCGCGATCGCTGATAACTCTCCGTACCCGGCAGCGAAAGCTGACCCTCCTGCGCAGGCTGGTGCGCCTCCGGTGGAGGAGGCAGGAGCAGATCGAGCAACCGCTCTTCCGCATTCATCTCCGCCTTGTCTTCCACCTCTTCAAGACGCTCGCCACGCACCATGTCGATTGCAATCTCAACCAGATCGCGAATCATCGACTCGACATCGCGCCCCACATAGCCAACTTCCGTAAACTTCGAAGCCTCAACCTTGAGAAAGGGAGAATCAGTAAGCTTCGCCAGCCGTCGCGCAATCTCCGTCTTACCCACGCCGGTAGGCCCGATCATGATGATGTTCTTCGGCATGATGTCGTCGGCAAGATCAGGCGGCAGCTTCTGACGGCGCGTGCGGTTGCGCAACGCAATCGCGACAGCCCGCTTCGCAGCGCGCTGCCCAACAACATGCTTGTCCAACTCAGCAACAATCTCGCGCGGAGTCAGTTCCTCCAGTGCGACATCCTGATCCTCGGCGGTTCCTGGCAGATAAATGGCCATAAAAAATAAATCCGGCACATGGCTTCAACAGCCCTATGCCTGTAACTCCTTAGGTAGGTCCGTCTTGCCTAACTCGGCCTTCGGCTCCGCATATAACTCTTCGACGGTAACCCGGTCATTCGTATAGATGCAGATTTCACCAGCTATCTTCATTGATTTCTCCGCCACTTCGCGAGCACTCAGCTTCGTGTTTTCAAGCAGTGCGCGAGCCGCAGCCGTGGCGTAACTTCCACCAGACCCAATCGCGGCGATAGCCTCATCCGGATCGATCACATCACCAGACCCCGAGATCAAAAACGTCTCGCCCGCATCGGCCACAATCAGCAACGCCTCGAGATTGCGCAGCATCTTGTCCGTGCGCCAGTCGCTCGCCAACTCTACCGCAGCCCGTCGCAGGTTGCCGCCAAACTGCTCCAGCTTGGTTTCAAAGCGCTTGAAAAGAGAAAAAGCATCCGCCGTAGAACCAGCAAACCCCGCCAGAATCTTGTCCTGATACAACCGTCGAATCTTCTTCGCCGAATGCTTGAGCACATGATCCCCCAGCGTCACCTGGCCATCCGCAGCCATCACCACATGGCCATTGCGGCGCACACAAATGACAGTAGTAGAACGAATGCGTCCTCTTGGATTTGCCTGAGGTGCAGGCGCGGTAGCGTCCGCCATATTCCTGCCCTGCGAAGATTTTTTCTGGAGAGTGTCGGTGTGCAGAGTTTTTGAAGCCAAGAAACAATCCTTCTTGCGAGTGTCTTCAAAACTGGCCTTCGTAATACAGGTTGGCCGGATAAAAAGACGCGCAACCCCTAGTATAACGCAGGAATCCTTTGTCTCAACCCCTCAGCCTGCCATCTCACCTCGCGCTGCGGTATCCTCAGGATGAGCAGTTGGGGTCTAGCATGAGCAGTCGGGTCTGCTTCAAACACAGTAACTCTCTTCCATCATGATGCAGATAACCGTTCGCGAATGGCAGATTGCAGGCGTAGCGACCGGCGTTGCCCTGGCCGCTGGCGCAGCCCTTTGGTGGCTTAATCGCAAACGCCCCACGCTCGACGAAATCGAACAGGAGCGCCGCCAGATTCTCTCCAGCGTCGGCCGTATCGTTGACGGCTCCCTGCTCGACGGCTTCGAGATCACCGCCGAAGACGGCACCACCCGCCACATGCTCCTCTATCAATATGAAATCTCCGGCGTAGTCTACGAATGCTCGCAGGACATCACCACACTCGACGACATCCTCGACCCATCGCAGGTCAAACCAGGCTTCCCCTGCTCCATTCGCTACCAGCCCGGCAGTCCCGAAAACAGCATCCTCATCGCCGAACGCTGGAGCGGTCTGCGCCAAGGCCTCCCAATTATCTGGCCACCCATGGAAACAGACCACGAACTACCCGGCATAGGCAATCGCGCAAGTTAGCCGAGCCAAAACAAATATCCCCACCGCTTTGCCCTTCAGTTGCGCACACAGATAGACTTGAAGTATGCATGTCCACGCCACTCCCGCAGGCTCAGGAAAAACCAGCCGCGTCCTGTGGCTGTCCATGCTCGCAACCTTGGCCTACGTAGCCGTCACCCTCATCGCCGGCCTGCGCGCCCATTCACTGGCGCTGTTATCCGAAGCCGGACACAACGTCTCCGATTTCCTGGCCCTCGCGCTCTCCTTTGTCGCGGTCTACTTCCAGACCCGCCCCCCGACTCATAACAAGACCTTCGGCTATCAGCGCGCCGGGGTCCTCGCCGCCTTCCTCAACGCCGCAACACTCATCGTCATCTCACTCTGGATCGGGGTCGAAGCAGTCCATCGCCTCAGTGCGCCAGTGACCGTCCAGCCTCAACTGATGATGTGGGTCGCCGCCGCCGGCGTAATCATGAACGGCGTAATCGCCGCCCTGCTCTGGACCGTCGCCCGCGACGTCAACATGCGCTCTGCCTTCATCCACATGGCCGGAGACACACTCTCCACCGCCGCCGTCATCGCGGGCGGCGCAGGCATTCTCTGGACAGGCCAGAACTGGATCGATCCCGTCCTGTCCCTCCTGATCGCCGCCATGATCCTCTGGAGCTCCGCTGACATCGTCCGCGAAACCCTCAACATTCTGCTCGAAGGCACCCCTCGCGGCCTCTCACTCAACAAGATTCGAGAAGCAATGGAGTCCGTCGAAGGCGTAATCGACGTCCACGATCTCCATGTCTGGAGCCTCGGCTCGCAGTCTCACGCTCTCGCCTGCCACATACAGATCAACGACATCCCGCCCTCGGAAAGTAACTGCATCCTGCTCAAGATCAACGCTCTGTCCAAAGACAAATTCCACATCCACCACACTACGATCCAGTTCGAATGCGACGGCTGCGAAGTCACCCACGGCTGCGTAGTCCCGATCAGCGAAATGACCGCCGACGCGGCCCATGACCATCACGGACATTCGCATAGCCACGCCGGCCACTCCCACTAACCTCCGCGGCCTAAAGGCCCTTAACAACGTTGTCATCCTGAGCGCAGCGAAGGACCTGCATTTATCCTTGGTTTTCTTGCTGTCATTCCCGCAGGGAATCTGCTGTTGCATTTGTCTTGTTTTTCGTCATTCCTGCAGGGAATCTGCTTCACCATCCGGCTTGCATCTTGACCACCCCATGCTAATCTGACCTCCAGTCCCGGAGGATCCCACTCTTGCCCCGCAAATTCCCGCTGCCCCTCATCCTTCTTCTCGCCTCGCTCTCCCTCCCCGCGTCAGCGCAGAACTCTGCACCAACCGCAGCCCAGTTAAGCGCCCTCTCCGGCGAATACACCGACGCCGTCGAGCCCGACACCCCCCTCAGCTTCTACCCCAAAGACGGCAAGCTCTACGTCGAAAGCGACCGCCAGGTCCCCACCGCGCTCAAGGCCATCTCCGCGA
>Ga0206895_1223_pt1 | contig 13796 bp, 10 predicted proteins | sample Alteio_BWOrgHeat_51_FD_152967 | JGI IMG/M metagenome (GOLD analysis project Ga0206895, IMG submission 152967) | Enriched cells from forest soil in Barre Woods Harvard Forest LTER site, Petersham, Massachusetts, United States -... | ecosystem: Environmental > Terrestrial > Soil > Temperate forest >...
TTTGCGGGGTGACAGGGGTGACAGGGGTGACAGGGGTGACAGGGGTGACACGTCTATCACGTCTATAGCATTAGCGCATATTCCACGCATACCTCAAAGATCTATCTATCATTACCAGTTTCACCCACTCATGTCACCCCGCAAAACTCTCGCCCCTACTCTTAATAAGAACACGAAAGCATCCCGAGAGAGTTTGTGCGGGGACTGGTTGCAATCATTCAAGAGCAAATATGCTTCACAAAAAGTAGTTGGTCAGACCACGTACAAATTTTCGTGAAACATGGTTTTTCTTCTCAAGAATAAGAGACGAAAATTTTGCGTAGTGACAGAGGGCCACGCCTATTAATTAACTTAGTCTAAATATATAATGATGATCAAGTTTCTTGATAAAAATAGGCTCTCATTACAATGTATTCGAGACATTCATTGAAGATACACGCTTCTTTTTACTTTCTTTAGAAAGCCGAGAAGAGGCAAATTATGTTAGAAGATTGCCTTCGCCTGATTACTATTAATTTGAGAGTTTTCAACCAACGTGATTGCTGAGCTGAGGTACGTTTTGTTTAACAATGTATTTATTTTTAATTTTACACACATTTTTTTCATGAATCACAGCATAATAACATCCTTGAATATCATCCACTTTATTTGCTGGATATAAATGTGAAGGCCACATCTCTACAGATTGCTTATAGTCTTCTTCTGAAAAAAGAAATAATAACTTAGTCTTAGTTGTGAATGCAGAGAGAATTTCATTCGAAGCCCCCTGATCTATAGCAATTTGCTTGTCATTTAAAATTGTTTGTTCTGATTTCACGATAAACCAAATAAATTCATAGCTAGCATTTACTAAAAGAAAGCTTCCTATAGGATCGATTAAGTAAAATTCAGTTATAGCTTGGTTTTTAATAAATTCAAAAAAAAATTTAATAAATTTTTTATGTGATAAATATGAAAATGTACTTGCCGTAATATTACTGATAATTAATTCAGATAAACCTATAAAGTATTCATGTTGCATTTCATATATAGCTTTATTAAGAGTTTGAAAAATATTTGGGTCATCTTTCATAATAAATTTATCAATAATACCATCATTAAAAGCGTTAATTGCAATTTTATGATCAGCGACACCAGTAAGCATTATTTTTTTTATAGGGAAATCAATAAAATTTCGACAAAATTCTACTCCATTTATATCAGGCATGTCATGGTCAACTACAATAACTGATGGAATGCTAAATCGGTTTTTATTATATAATTTATTGCGAATGGCAGCAAAATTTACATTGAGAGGGTGTTTGCCATATTGAACTGAGTCATCAGAAGAATCAATGAAAGAGCATAGAAATTCTTGTGGATGGGGTGCGTAGTGTTCTTGGTCATGTAAAAATATGAAAGCATCTTTAGGGTTATCAAATAATTGATAAGAAATTCTATTGCTTAAGTTTGTTACGATATTCTCTAAAAATATTTGATCGTCGTCAATAATGACAGCAGTTGTTGAGTAATAAAAACACGGAAGTTTAGTCATTTTACTTATTCCATAAAGTTAAGGCTTCAAGAAGATTTAATTTTTTAATAAAACCTTTTAATTTTTGATCGTTTTTATGCACTTGAAAAGTGTAGGGTAATAATCATGTTATTGCCTGGTTGGCGTTTAAAATCAGCTTTTCCTAATGTTTTTTGCATTATTTCTTCAATAACTTTAATACCATTTTTATGATTTTCAGGAGTACCGATTTCAAATAAATTGTATTCCATTAAACAATTATTTATTTCCTTATAATCTTTAAATTTAAAATGTACTAAATTTTTAGTTTTTGATTTAGTTTCGATTTCGATATTTATTAGACTGCAATTTTGTTTATAAATTGCATGCATTGCATTTTTAATTAGGCAAAAGAAGATGCTTCTAATAAGATGCGCATTCCCTAGGAAAGTAAAATCAGTGGTAGGGGTTATTATTGTTATAAAAGCAGCATGTTTACTTGAAGCAAATGGAAAATTTTGAATTGTTTGGTTAATGCAGTCTTGTATTGAAAGTGTAGAAGTATCATTAGGCCAGTAACAACTTGGACTAAAAAATACATGTAACATATTTAAAAGTGTTATTGAATGGATAATCTTTTTGTCAATCCCATCTAATGCTTTGTTTATGTTAATATTTTTATTTTCTACATTAGTGTTATTAACACATTGTTTAATGTTACCCATACAGGCTCTAATAGCTACAAAATTATTTTTTAAATCATGTGAAATTTGTTGAAAGGGTTCGTAAAACTTTTTTGTATCATGTTTTTTATTTCTTTTAGAAAATAATTTTTTTGATAATATTTGAATAAGAGCCATGTTGAAATCCATTAAATTGAACTATAGCTAAAAAGGGGGATATTTGTCTACAACATCTTTTAGCCAATATGGTTTTTTAAAACTTTCTCTATCATAACCAGTTGCAAGTATTATATTTTGATAATGATGGTCGTATAATACTTTAGCAAAATCTTCACCTTTTAAATTTTCTCCCAATGAGGAATCTATATAGATTAAGGTATTTTTATCGTATAAGTGAAAAATATGCATAAAATCACGAATGTTATTAAAGATATCAATATTTTTCCCCACTAATTTAGCTTTATCTTTCCATATATCTGTCATAGATTCATCGTCATCGATAAATATTAGATCTACTTTTTTTAATATGTTGATAAATGCAATTTTGACGAATGGCTTAGGCATCATTTTCATTTTGAGTTTAAGGCAGGTTTCTTTAATTTTAATATCTTCATATCGACTTGTAGCTAGAATCGAATAGTTTGTAATGGAAAGCATTTCTGCTAATTCCAAACCGTTTTTATTATGATCAGCCAGTTCATAGTCTAATAAAAATATAGTATTCATATTTCTTTGAGATTTTTTACAGTATTTAATCAATTCTTCAGGAGTATAAAAATGAATTAGAGAAATTTTGTTTATTTCGGTTATTTCTTCTGAAAAACGTTGGCTCAATATATTGTGTATAGATTCGTCATCATCAAGCACCACAAGAGTCGAATTTTGGGGGATAGTTATGTTATGAGCAAACCAGCTAGCTGGTTCTGACTGGGGAAGGACTATTTCAAAATGTGTTCCCTCTTCTAAATCTGAGGTAAGTGAGTAATCACCACCCCATGAATAAATTTTATTAATTGCATAAGGCAGTCCTAGTCCTGAGCCACTCTTTTTTCCAAAACTTACACCCTCTTCTAGTACTAAGTGAAGTTTATCTTTAGGTATTCCACAGCCAGTATCAATAACATCTATAATAATTTTATCGATTGTCTTAGTAAGTTTTACTGTAACTATGCCACTTTCATTGATAGCTTCAATTGCATTATTAATAATATTTGAAAGAGTTCTTTTAAATTCTGTTATATCAACATTTATAAATGCTGTATAGGCGTTTTGGGCAATAACCAAATTAATTTGTATGGATGAGTTAGAGGCTTGAATTCTTTTTTCAGAAACAATACTGTCTAACATTATTGCAACAGGTTCAGAGGAAAAAAATGTTGTAGAACTATTTTTAGTATTATCTTTTTTATACAGAGATAGTAAATTATTTGCAATGTCATTGACGCGTTGAATAGCGTTTCTGATAGCGATACGTTTTTTTTCAGGAATTAAAAACAAGTCCACTGTTTCAATATTTAAAACAATTAATGGCGAACGAATATCGTGAGCAACTTGAGTGGCAAGATGTCCAAGTTCAATAATGGCTTTATCTCGTTCAAATTGTTTAGCTTGATTTAATAAGGTAAGAATTTTTGTTTCTAATACATTTAATTCGATCGGTAGCATTTTTGATATTTCGAATTTTTCTGTTTCGGGATTAGATATTAAATCAATAAATCTATTGATCGGATCAATAAATAGTTTTTCTGGAATTTTTTTTGCTAGGGGGTATAAAATACTTAAGATTGTTAATATAAATATAATAAGCAATATTAATCTAATAATAAGATCATATACCAATGTTTTATCCGAAAGGAATGAACCTGTGACTTTAAAATAACCGAATGAATAACCTGCAATATTTCCAAGTTTGTAATCATATACCCACGAAAAAGGAAGTTTCCACATAATAGAATTATATGTAGTATTTCCATTAGGAATCCATTCAATTTTAAAAGTAGAATTATTATCATTAAAGCTTGAAATTTTTAAATCAATAGTGCGAACATTATCAATCATGACTTGACCTATAGTAAAATCTTCAATAGGTTTTACTCTATCATTAATTCTCGCACGTAATTGATCAATGCTTACTGATAAATCATAAGCAGTTAAGGCTAAAATAATAAACATAAAAGCGAAGGAACAAAATAAAATACGATTTCCAATAACTTTTTTAATTTGAGTAGATAGAGATTGTTTTTTTGGAATCATAGCTTAATTTCGATTTAAGACCTAGTTAAAGTATCAAAATAAACTTCTTTTTGAGGTTCAATCTTATAAACAATATATTGGGGTGGACGAAACCAATTTGAGTTTTGTTTTAATGCTTTTTGATAACTACATAATATAGATTTTGAAATGGTTAATTTTGGAGGAGGAGGGTATTTTTTTAATGCAGCCACAAATGACATTACTGTTTGATAAGTTACAAAGCTGATTTGATCAGTAGGTATTTTATGATAAATCTTTTTAAAATTTTCTACAAAAATCTTATGCTCATTAGTATCTTTTCCTCCCGATAGAGTGTCAATTCGAAAAGCATCATAAATACCAGAAATTTTTTGTGGAGTACTATCATTTCCCCAATTATCTGTAGATGTAACAAAAATTGGTTTAATTGGCCTAAGGTAATTGGCAATTTTATTCATCAAATCAATTGCCGAGTTATATCCCATAGACATAACTACAATGACATCACCTTTCTTATATTCTTTCATATATTTAGGAAGATTCAAATGATCTAAATCATCAGTTAAAAATCTACTTTCTACAACTCGTTTTGATGGGTGCAGATTTTTATATTTCTTTGAGAGTAAATCTGCAAAATCCACACTTTCCTTGCTTTCTGCCGCAACGGTCACAAAAAGATTGGCACTCTGATAGTGGTCATTAATAAAATTAATTATTGTATTTACGGCATCATTATCTGGTATTCCTAAGCTATAAAAATCACTTGATAAGCTAGATATTTCAGCATCGGTGGCCGAGATTGACAAAATCAATTGGTTACCAAAAAATGCTTTAGACATTAAAAATTCATTAGAGGAGCTTAATCCCATTATAACATTCGGCTTCCAAGCTTTTACATTTGAAGCTTGTTGGATAATATTAGGTAAGCTATTAATATGAAAGAACTCTTTCTCTTCTATATGAACACCTTTAGTTGCTGCAACTGCAATTGCTGTATTAATCCCTGATAAATATGCATTAAGTAACTCTTGGGATGTTTCCGCGTGTGATGGGTCTGGTTGAGGATTGTCAAAAACGGCCAACTTAATCTTTTGATAAGGATTAGTATGACCATAAGATAAAGTAAAAAAAATTAAACTAGCTAAAAATAAAATAATATTTTTTTTCATGTATTAACCATCATTTTTTTGTTGTATTTATTTGCAAAATGGAAAATAGCAATTGATATGCTATATATAAGGTAAATAGCTATTTGTTCGATTCTAATGTCTCTAAAAAAGATTTCTTGCAAAATACCTGTTATTGCTGGGCATAAGCTATTAATAATCGCATGTTGCTCCGATGTAATCTTTTCTAATGCTTTTTGGGAAAAATACAAAGGAATAATTAAGCTGCAAAAAGCAAGAAGAGCTAGGCTTAAAGTGCTGTTAAGGGTAAAGTGATCTGAGATATTATGTTTTGGAATGAAGATTATGAGTACAAAAATCGCTAGATAAAAACGTACGGCTAGTATTTGTGTAGCAGATAAATGCGTTTTTTTAGCAAATGCTTGGCTTATTTTGAAATAAACAAATGAACTTGTTCCACCCATAATTGCAAGCAGTATGCCGATGATTGCTTCATTTGCGAATGATTTTTGAAATTCTACAAAGATATTAGCAAAAATTAAAATTATAAGACAAATACTAAAATAAAAATTTGAATAATTCTTCTGCCAATCTTTTGCGCTTAATGATATAAACCCTAACATGCCTAACCATGAAAAATATAAAAAATTAAATGAGGAAGCACCAATTATTCCTGGTCCTATCATTGTGCAGCCCCACATCATAAGAACGAGGCTCATAATGATTAACCATAATTTTCTATTCACCCAGCAATCAGCATAGGTTTCTTTTAAGCGATGCAAATTAATTAAATTAAAATAAATACTTGCAATACTGGCGGTAATAAGTAAAGAAAAAAGAGGAGGGATTGAAATATCAAGTTTTTGTATCAATACCAGGGCAATACTGAAAATTAGAACATAGAGGAAGCTATAAATCACCGATTTCTCCTTTGTTTTGACGTATTATGACTTTCCGATTTTATCTAAATATTCTTATGCAAACTCTTACTTTAAGGCATATACAAAATATGAAAATTAAGACACTAAAAAATACAAAATTGATTGAGTTATTCGCAGAATCTTTGAGGAATAAGGTCTATTAATTTACATAATTTAGAGATTTTATTAGGTTGTGTAGAGTATTGATCTATTTATTATAAGTCAAGGGAGATCTAATTTTTACTTTAGAATTATTTGGAGCAAAATAGCAAGTTTTTTAAGATAATAGATTTTTTATATTTCCTGTAAAATATCTTTATGAATGCTGACTTAGGGAATATTGTATTCATTAATAAAATGATTTGATATCAAACTTTTTTCGATGAAATATAACAGGCGCAGCACTTTTTATGTTGACGTTATACACAATAGGTTCTGGCATGTGATTTATATTTAAGCATACAAGTGTATAAGTACCTAGTTTTGATCCTTTACGCAATTGTCTAAGTAAGATGTTGCCATTACCAATTTTAACTATACAATTAAAACCAATTGCATCATTAATTTTGTTCTCTGTTAGATTAATTCCAGCAACATATTCCCCTTGTTGAAAAGTGGGGGACATACCATCATCTATAACAAGAAAATCGATAGCATTTCTATAATGTTTTTTAAACAAAGCAAGTTCATTTGCAATTTTTTCATCCTCACTTTTAATTGATTGTAGTTCACTTTCTATGCATGAATAAGTCTTAATAGTAATTGCATTCACAGATGGACCTATACCGATTCCATACATCAGCCAATCTAAGGTGCATTGAACACCTTCATTAATAGCTAAGTTAATTATTTTTTCTGCCCCCGATCGTGTTAATCCTCCATACCTTCCAATTTCCCAGCCTTTTAGACTGTTAATGTTAATTTCAGAGTGTTCGCAAAGCTGTTGTCGTGTCAGATTCGCCATATTTCGAATTCGTCGTAATCGTATACCGCGAGCTTCAGGGGTAGCTTCGGGATTTTCTAACAATTCTTTTTCAGTTTTTTTACGTCTACCCACGGTAATGATTCTCTATTTGATTTGAATATAATCATATTACAACATTAAAATGATTTATTTGATTCGAATCGTGTTGACATTGGTAACTGCGAATGCTTTAATCACCAGCTTAGATAAATGATTCGTTTCGAAGAAAATAACATAAATACTATCTTATTAAAAGCTTCAGAGGTATTAAAAATAATTATGAAGAGCAATGCTAGATTAAATTGTGCGGGATGCAAAATTTTTTTAAAAATTTACGCGGTTACAAAAAAATAGCAAATTCAATATCATTATCTCTAGGAAGAAACATAAAATTCGTCTAAATAAATTATCAGTACTATCTGATAAAAAATACCAGCATAAATATTGCATTAAATGCTAAGGATTAATATGTCGACATCAGAATATGCGTCTCTTTTAGTAGGAGTTAATTATAAAATCTTATCAAAAGAAGAAATTATATTTTTAGAGGCAGAGCTATATTTTTGCATATACGAAAAACTTAAGGAAATATTCGAAAATAAATATAAGGACTATTTAAGTATTTTAAAATTTGATACAGAAATGGAGAATGTAATGCTAGAAGAAAGATTTGTACGTTGCATAATTGAAGATATAGTCGCTACAGAAGAATATACTCCTTTAGGAATAGCTTGTTATACCCAGACTGCTGAAGATGTAATTCTAGATATAGCTACTGGTAAAAATACAAATCCATCATCTCAACTTTTACGAAAAATTATCGGGTTGCATCGCTCTGTTAGACCTGATTTATATCGTGAGATAATGAAGAAAATTATTTTGGAAAATCAGAATATTTAAATAATAAGTTAAATGTTAAACTTTATAGTTTCAGAGTATTTTTGGGAAAGAGAAGAATGGATATATTTTTCTTCTTTTTTTACAAAAAATTATATATTACTGCCGCAGAAATACCAAAAATTTATGTTGCTATTAAATCCTGTAAAAATCATGATGTAAAAGCCATAGGGAGAACTAGGAAAGTAATTTTAATAATGACTTGCACATTGTTGATTCATATCAAATATTTCCATAAAAACCTATTCCAACAATTTCCCCACAATATTAACAAAGAACCTTGTCGTTTCCTACAGATCTTTATACAATTGCCCCTATTCAAAAATAACAAATCATACACATAAATTTAATTTTTATTTAAAACCTTCCCAAGGAACATTATGACTGCTTCGATAAGATTATTCCCCTCGGTTGAACAAAAAGAATCAAAAGCAATACCTCTCTTAACGTTAACAAAATCCTATCTAAATAATAATCTTCTAAGCGATGAAATCTTTTGGCGTCGTATCGACAATATTAAACCTGAAGAAAAAGAAGAGCTTATTGTATGGATTAAAACGCGTTATATTGTAAGAGAGGAGCTGATCCCAGATTGGTTTGTTGAAAAAATTCAAAATAAAAGCTATTCACGACGGGAGTGGATTTTTTTATCCAAAATCTTTTACGTTGGTTTGGGTGTTAAAATTGATAACCAACAGGCAGTGGATTATCTTGCAGAAGCTAAGAAAGAGGATCAAACGCTTGAAACATTTTCTGCTAAAGAAAAACAATTTGTTTGTCAATTAGAGAGATTGGGAAAATTTGAAAATAAGATTGATTATGTTTTGAAAGGTTTTAAAAAGAATTTTGAAAAAGATATTACAGAAAATATATTAGATTACATAAAGGGTAACACTAAGGATGATAGTTATTTTTGGCGGCGCTTTAATAATTGCAATGCGATGGATCAAAAAAATATTGAATTATGGCTTGATGAAAATTACTCTAAATTAAATGATTGGGTATCTCCTGAATTTCCACATCGAGCGAATATTTTTCTTTTAGCTTGTTGCCGTTTATTTTTAAATAATAAAACTATACAAGTAGAAGCATTGGAATTCTGTAAAGTGGCATGTTTAAAAGGATTCCCGTGTTTTTCAAAAAATGAAATAATAGAATATTATACTGCTCTTGAAGAATTTAATCCTTTAAGTAAAGGTGCTTTGCTTAGTTATCTTAAGTCAGAAGAAAATGAAGGTCATCCTAGAATATTAGCGTCGCTAGGATATTATTATCTTAATTTAGATAAAGAAATAGCGATTGCTTATTTTGAAGAGGCTTTTGAAAAAGGTGAGCTTTTTTATATGCCCATATTGGCATCAATTTATTATGAGAATTTTTATAATGATAGAATGCAGGAAGATAATCCTATTTGGCAGGCTAATATATGTCGCCGGCTAATGAATATATTAGAAGAAACGGCAATGGATGGAGTCAGTTCTTCCCTTGTACTTCTAGGCAATAGATATTATCATGGTTTGCATGTAGAAAGTGATTTTGTAAAAGCCCGGAGTTATTTTGAAGCAGCAGCGCAACGTGGGCATTTAGAAGCCTGTTTTCAATCGGGTATGATCCATTTAAATACATCAGTGTCACATGCATATCATCGTATTCGCGAAGCGGCAGAAGGTAATGTTGAAATAGCGGTTAGTTATCTACTAAGAGAGTATAAAAAAACAATAATTGAAAAAACACCAGGTTGGCTCGATCGTGAAAAAATTCAGATTACCTATAATTTTGCTAGCACTTATTTTTTGGCAACTGCAAAGTTAAGTTTTCTTAATGAAAATGAAATGCGTAATAAAAAAAGATTTCATGATGCAAGAAAATATTTGAAGGTGATTGCGAAAGAACATCCTGATCTAATTGAGACTTTTACTCGTCGTGATGGGCTGGTGCGTATAGATGATTGTTTAAAGTATCCAGAACATGATAATTATGACATTACTGCTGCTAAAACATTAAATGAAATTAAGGCGTGTTTTAAAAATGATATAAATACACGCTCTACTACAATAACTTTTGATTATTTACAAAATATAGAAGAAAAAAAATTAACACCCATTGTAGCGTTAGCAAATAAAATGCAAGAACAAAAAGCATTGCATCCTGTCGCCGAAAATATTTTGGTAAAAAGACAAAAACTCCTTGCTAAAACGTATAATCATTTAAGACTATTTGTGCAGCCTGATGCTGTTAGTTTGTTAGCTTTAGAATATGCAACGGAAATGCATTCATCTTATTTAGAAGGGATACCTGATATTGCAAAAAGATTTCAAACTAATTTAAAACCTTAGAAGAGTTATATTATGCCAAAAAATAAAGCAAAAGTGCGAGCAAAAGGTGGCCCCAAAAAGCCGCCTGGTTTTAAATTTTTAAATAATCGTGGTCCCATAACCGCTATTACTTTTAATGAAAATGAGGCAGGCAATCAATGTTTAACAATTTATAAATGGTTTCGGTTGCATGATTCAGTTCCTATTGTTACTGTTTTATATGGAGGGACAGAAATTCAATTTACAAGTCCTGGACATGAATTATGTCATGATGAAACCTCATCAATTACACTAAGTCATTTTCATGTAAGTTATACGCCGCCTATTAGAGCGGATATTCAAATGGTGGTGGCTACATTAGAGTCTTATAAAGTACTGAATCAAGATAACTCTACTGAGCAATTGTTAGAACCCCAGGAAATATCTGCTATTTCAAAATCATTCGGGATTTATAGTATATTAAAAACTGCTAATAAATTGAATGAAATGTATGAGGCGAGCAATGTTGCGTGGTATAGGGCGGGTAATTATCCTACTCTTTTGCAACATAGTAAGTGCTTAGATACGAGTAGTAAACCTTGTTTTTTACCTTCAACAAATAGGGATGCGGTAAAAAGCAATCCTTGGTTAGTCGGTGCTGCTGTTTTAGTAACCGCCTTTGGAGGGTTCTTTTGTTGTCGTCGGAAAAAACCCCCTCAGGTTGTTAAAGGAGTTCAACCTCATTTAAAAATCGCTAAAAGTTTTATTTAGTATCTATTCTGTAGAAGTAAGTAATCTACAGAATAGATAACCACTTAAAAAGATTAAAATTTAAATATGAAATCGTGGTGAATGACTCATATCTTTTCTTTCAGCTATTTTTAACTCTTCTCGATCGGGCAAATTAAATTTAGCTCTAACCGCTTCATAAGAATTTTCATGTATTCTTAAGTAAGCAACGTTTCTATCAAAAGCGGGATGTGCACGATGTGGATAGGCAACGTTCGGAGCTTTATCAACTAGTCCTAATCTTTTAAGTTCTTGGCTGAGTGTGTTCGCATCTTGTTCATTTCTTGTTTTATCGGGGCCATGAAATACAATTTGATAAAATTGATGAGGATTCTTTTCATTTGGTGGAGATCCTTTATAGACTGAAAAATCTAGAGATAAAGGTCGCCCTTGAAACATAGCCGATTTTGCGGGTGCTGCTGCCACTGCAGGGGCTGCGTGAGCCGGGCTACTAACAGGAGCAGGAGCTGCTGCCGTCGGTGATGGGGGCGCAGATTTTGCTGGGGCTGTTGGTGCGGGAGCAGGAGCTGCAGCTGCCGTCGGTGATGGAGGCGCAGATTTTGCTGGAGCTGTCGGTGCGGGAGCTTGACTACTAACAGGAGAGGGGGCGTCTGCTGTGGATGTGATCGCAGGGCCGCCTGGAGGAGATGCATTAGCCGCTGCCGGTTTTCTAAAATCACGCATTTCTATGCCGTCATCTTCGCTTGTTCTAGGTTTTCGTGGTCCACTCATAAGGATTACCTCCAAGTTTATGTGTTAATTATAGCAAATTTAATAATATCCTGGTTTGTAAATAACCATATTTCCTATTTATAGGCAAAATCTACCATTAATTTGGTGATTTTTCAACCAGATTTGAATTATATTTTAACCACATGATTAAAGTATAATATTATCAAATTGCTAATATTAGCTTAAGATTTGCACAGTATAATAAAGCCATATTATTTCGAGAGATAATTGCGATGAGAACACCACCTCCCCCTGCGGTGCCCGTGATGCCCGCGACTCCTGAAGATACGAGATCGATTGAATTAAAAGCCAAATTTGCTCCCGGTGGCATCTATAAGGTAGTGCGCGGGGGAGATTCTGACTTTTGGCGTAAAGTGGTACACGAATTTACTCAAGTTGGACCCAAAAGACTGTCTCGTTCTGCTAAAAGACGATTTCCAACTAACTCAAAAATGTATGGCTACCGAATAGGAACATCGGCATATAAAGTGGGGGGTAGCCAACCTAAGTTCGCAGCTCATGAAAAAAAGGGATATTCGAAGCATCAACCAACAACATATTTTTGCCCTGATGCTAAATTTAATCCTCCGGGTTTTACTTTTAGCGATGATAGAAATAAAGAATTGCCTGTCGTTGGTTTTATCATACCGCCTGAAAACGCCAAGCTTCAGCGAATTTATCGGTTGGATGCTTCAACGTATGAAGCAAGCTATCGTAAATTTTTAACGCTTGAAGATGCAGAAGCAGAATATAAAAGCTTATTAGAAGATAAAAATTTTTTTAATACACTTGAGGAGTTGACAGCATCAGCAGGTGTTGATGCAGGTAAGCAACATAATGAAGTATTAGCGCGAATTAAATGGAGTTTTGAAGGCTATTCACACCTTACCATATTTAAAAATGATCGTTTATCCCGCTTACTTGCGCAGTTAAGAGCGCGTGATTTAAACAACTTTGTTAAGCAGCATAGATTAGTGAGTTATGATTATTACTGTCCGATTACTTTTTATAATCCAGATGCCGTCGGTTTTGTTCTTTCATTTTATTCAACCCCCGAACAGCGTAAAGATTTGCAAGATACATTAGAAGATAAAGAAGCATCCCCATCAGAAATTGCAATGGCGTGGTTAATCGAACTAATTGATAATGAGTTTTATAATTCCGAAGAAGTGTTTGCAAAGTTACTCAAAACTGAAAACGTGGGTAAATACAGAAAAATAATTGAATACGCATCTAAACTATCTTCCAATATTTCACAGGTATTTTTTAACAAATTTAATGTATTTTCAGCATTTTCTCAATCATATAATCACTTTCTTCCAGACGACTTACACAATATGTTTAACTGTCTCTCAGAGGATATGTGGGAAGATACTTATTCTAAAATTTGTGCGACTTTACATCTCCATGATCGTGCACCCTGCATGAATGCTTTTTTATTAGCATTTATCGATAGTGGATGCAACCCTGTGGGTTCCGTATTAGACAAAGAAAATAGTTATTATATTGATTACGCTGCGTTAATGAATAGAGCAATCGCAATTAACAATTGGGAGGCAGTTAAAATACTATTGCCTCCCAAGATGCATCAATCTAGCCTGCGTGAGAATATGGCTTGTAAAATATTAGATAGGGCGTTAGAAGATGAAAATTTGAGAAATTTTTT
>Ga0206895_1224_pt1 | contig 13777 bp, 16 predicted proteins | sample Alteio_BWOrgHeat_51_FD_152967 | JGI IMG/M metagenome (GOLD analysis project Ga0206895, IMG submission 152967) | Enriched cells from forest soil in Barre Woods Harvard Forest LTER site, Petersham, Massachusetts, United States -... | ecosystem: Environmental > Terrestrial > Soil > Temperate forest >...
CCCACCAATCTTCCCGCCGGCTTCGATCCCGGCTCCCGCGTCTGGATCTACCAGGGACACCGCCCGTTTACATCGCTCGAAGCCACGCAAACCAGGCACTTGCTGGATTCCTTCATCCACAACTGGCAATCCCACGGCACGCCAGTCAAAGGCTATGCAGCGATCTTCCAAAACCAGTTCATCATCCTGATGGCCGACGAGACCGCCTCCGGCGTCAGCGGCTGCAGCACCGACAGCTCCGTTCGCCTCATTCGCCAGATCGAACAGCAAACCGATATCCGCCTTTTCGACCGCCTCGACCTTGCCTTCTTTATCGACGGCAAGATAGAGCTGATCTCCGTGGCCAAGCTACCCCACGCCCTCAAGACCGGCCGCCTATCCCCCGAAACGCCATACTTCAACAACACGATCCAGACAAAGGAAGAATTAGAGTTCAATTGGCCAACCCAATTGAAAAACAGCTGGTTGGCAACAAAATATTTAAATCAGCCGACCGCCCCGTCCACCACCTCCGGGAAATAAAAATATTTGCAAGAGCAGACGCAAACCTTACATTTGCAATCCGATTTTCCATTTGATTCGCGGAAGTAGCTCAGTTGGTAGAGCGACAGCTTCCCAAGCTGTAGGTCGCGGGTTCGAACCTCGTCTTCCGCTCTCAAGGTCTTCGCAAACAGCGGAGACCTTTTTGTTATCTGCCAACTTGTCACATCCAATCTCTTTTCTGCTTATCTTTGCCGTCCAATGGAGTACCAGAAGAAATTCTATATCGAAAGCTACGGTTGTCAAATGAATTTCTCGGACAGTGAGATCGTGGCATCAATCCTGAATGACAACGGATTTGGTGCGACGCCCAATTATCGGGACGCGGACCTGGTCTTATTGAACACCTGCAGCATTCGGGAAAAAGCGGAACAAACGGTTCGGAACCGGCTCCAGCTCTTCCGGCAAGTAAAAGAGGAGCGGCCGGGCATGTTGATCGGTGTCCTGGGCTGCATGGCCGAACGGCTGAAAGGTAAATTCCTGGAAGAAGAGCAACTGGTAGATATAGTGGTAGGCCCCGACGCCTACCGTACGTTGCCTGGATTGATCGGCGAGGCCGAAACCGGCCAGAAGGCGGTCAATGTACACCTGAGCCGCGAAGAGACCTATGCCGATATTTCCCCCGTCCGGCTCGACAGCAATGGCGTCACCGCATTCGTGAGCATAATGCGGGGGTGCAACAATATGTGCTCCTTTTGTGTTGTCCCTTTTACCCGCGGCCGGGAACGAAGCCGCGATGCAGCAAGCATCCTCCGCGAGTGCCGTGAGCTCCTTAACAGAGGATATAAGGAAGTGACCCTTCTTGGCCAGAATGTAGATAGTTATTATTGGATAGACGAAGCATCGGACAGGGTAGTTACATTTGCGATGCTGCTCGAAAGCGTGGCGCTGATCGATCCTGCCCTACGGGTCCGGTTCTCCACCTCTCATCCAAAGGACATCACCGACGAGGTGCTACACACCATGGTCCGCCATCCCAATATTTGCAAGTATATCCATCTTCCGGTGCAGAGCGGGAGCACCCGCGTCCTGCAGCTGATGAACCGGACGTACACCCGTGAATGGTACCTGGCGAAGATCGACCGCATTCTTGCCGTCATGCCGGATTGCGGGTTAAGCTCCGACATCATCGCGGGGTTCTGTACCGAGACCGAAGAGGACCACAAGGACACCCTCAGCTTAATGGAATATGCGCGCTACGACATGAGTTATATGTTCTTCTATAGCGAAAGGCCAGGCACACTTGCTGCCCGCCGTTATCAGGACGATATCCCCGAGGAAACGAAGAAGAGAAGACTGGACGAGATCGTGCGGCTGCAAAACCGGTTGTCGCTTCAGAAGAATCGCGAAGATATTGGGAAGACAGTTGAGGTCCTCATCGAAGGAGACTCGAAAAAGAGCACTGAAGACTGGCGTGGCCGTAGCAGTCAAAATAAGGTGGTTGTCTTCCCGAAAGGCAATCATTCATACCGAAAAGGGGACTATGTGCAGGTTAAAGTGAACGATTGCACCGGGGCGACCCTTCTCGGGACAATAATCGAATAATCTTATGGACATTCAATCTATCAAGAACAGGTTCGGCATAATCGGCAATTCGCCGGCGCTGAATTACGCTTTACAGGTGGCGGCACAGGTTGCAGGGACGGACCTGACGGTGCTGATCTCCGGGGAAAGCGGTGTGGGGAAGGAAGCATTCTCGATGGCCATCCATGCTTTATCGGCCCGTAAACATAATTCTTTCATCGCCGTCAATTGCGGCGCCATCCCCGAAGGAACGATCGACTCAGAACTTTTCGGCCATGAAAAGGGCTCATTCACCGGCGCTGTCGATTCACGGAAAGGATATTTCGAGACGGTTAACGGGGGAACGATCTTCCTTGACGAGGTCGGCGAACTTCCCCTGGGAACGCAGGCCCGGCTGCTACGGGTGCTGGAGGCCGGCGAATTCATCCGTGTCGGTTCTTCAAAAGTCCAGAAGACCGATGTCCGCGTCATCGCCGCTACCAATAAGGATCTACTCGAATTGTTCGACAAGGGTAAGTTCAGGGAAGACCTTTATTACCGGCTGAGCACGGTGCCAATCCGCGTACCGGCTTTACGGGACCGGAAGGAAGACATCCCCCTGCTTTTCCGGAAATTCGCGGTGGACTTTGCCGAGCGCTACAAGACGGCACCCGTCCAGCTTGATGAAGATGCCAAAAATTGGTTAATAAATTACCCCTGGCCGGGTAATGTCCGGGAATTGAAAAATATTGCAGAACAAATCTCCGTTCTGTCGGAGGACAAGCATGTCACCGCAGAGGTGTTGAGGCGCTTTATCCCCGAGACGACCGGTAACCGCTTGCCGATGGTCATGCCTTCCAACGGGTCAGGCGGTAACGGCACCCATGATTTCAACAACGAACGCGAGATCCTCTATACCCTTTTCTTTGACATGAAGAAGGATGTGACGGAGCTGAAGAAAATGTTCCGCGAGATCGTTCAGAATCCCGCCCTTGCTACGCCCCAGCATTCGGCCTATCTCAACGACCTCAAGGAGCTGAAGCCTGCGGATATCTATCCGGGACCAGCTATCGCCGCAGGCCAGCCGATGGTGATCCACAATTCGAACGGCCACGAGGACATCCATCATCATGAGGAAGTGGAAGAGTCACTGAACATCATGGACAAGGAAAAGGAGCTGATCGTAAAGGCCCTTAAAAAACATAAAGGCAAACGCAAGGACGCAGCATCCGACCTCGGCATCAGCGAGCGGACCCTGTATCGTAAATTAAAGGAATACGACATTGATGAATAAAACAATCGGAATTCTAATCCTGGCCTTCGTGGTTGGTCTGGCGGCCTGCAAGGTCTATTCCCTAAAGGATACCTCGATCCCGCCGGAAGTGAAGAGTATCCACCTGGGCTATATCGAGAACCGGGCCCGATTGATCAACCCTGCCCTGGCACCCGCGCTCAACGATGCCCTGAGACAAAAGATCAACAACCAGGCCTCACGGCTTGCTCAACGACCAGACCCCGAAGCTGATTATGACATAACAGCCTGGGTATCGGACTACAATTATAGCACATCCGGTATCTCGGGCCAGCAGGCATCCAGCAACAGGCTGACCGTGACCGTACATATCGTGTTCAAGAACAACATCGACCCGACCGGGAAGAAGGTACCCCCCGCTAACTTCGAAGCCGATGTCTCGAGAAGCTTCGATTTTTCCGCTAATACCTCCATAACCGATGCCGAAACCCAACTGCTGCCGACCATTACCAGCAACCTGACAGACGAAATTTTTAACAAGCTATTTTCGAACTGGTAGAAAGGACAAACATGAACCAATCCATGCAACCTGCCATCCAGCATCTTTTTCAGGCTTCCAGCCTCGAGGCCGTCTCCAGGGAAAAGTTGGAGACGTTTGTGGAAGACTATCCCTGCTTCGGTTTCGGCCATTATCTCCTGTCCCGGAAACTCCGGCAGGAAAACCCCGAACAATTCCTCGCCGCAACTCAAAAGACAAGCCTGTATTTTTCCAATCCATTCTGGCTCCAGTGGATGCTGGAGAATACGTCGGAACCCGCATCTAACGCGATCCGCGATCGCATAGAACCCTCCGGCCACTGGCCCGAAATGGAAAGCCCGGAGACGCCGCCCGAAACGACCGCTCTCCACTCCGACCCCGACGCCCCATCCTCACTTCACCACGACTCCCCATCCACAGCCGCCGAGCTGCTGCTCGAAAGCATCGAAAAGGCAAAGGCCCTTCGCGATTCGATCCAACAGATCAATGAAGACTTTCATTCGCATAACGGCCGCCCGGAGATCGCACCTGAACCGGCTCCGCCGATCGCCCCCGAAACCCAGCAACCGATCCAGGACGAAGAACCGCCCTTTGTCCTCGACGAACCCGAACATCCGATCGCCATCGCCACTCCCATCGCGGAGCCAGATCCGATCGCCATCGCCACTCCCATCGCGGAGCCGGCTCCGACGACTTCCGTCACGCCCGCACCCGCCGAAACGACACTCCTGTTCGAACCCCTCCACACCATCGATTATTTCGCATCACAAGGCATCCGCCTTACACTCGACGAAAACCCAACCGACCCGCTGGGCCGCCAGCTAAAAAGCTTCACCGAATGGCTCCGCACCATGCGCCGCCTTCCACAAAAAGACCGGGAGATCATTCCCGACCGGGTAGCGGAACAAAACATCCAGAACTTTGCCGCGCATTCAATCGAAGGAAAAGAACCCGTCACCGAAACGATGGCCGAAGTGCTTGCCAAACAAGGCATGCCCGAAAGAGCCCGGATCGTATATGAAAAATTAAGTTTGCTCAATCCCGATAAAAGCGCGTATTTTGCAGCCAAAATCGAACAATTAAATAGTCATTGACATGCTCTTTTTCGTGATCTTGATTGTATTGGCCTGTGTGATCCTCGGTGGGATCATTCTTATCCAGAACCCTAAAGGCGGTGGTCTTGCGGCCAATGTGGGCGGTTTCAGCAACCAGCTGATGGGTGTCAAACAGACGACAGACGTGCTGGAAAAGGGTACCTGGGTAATGGCCGTCGTCGTTGGCCTGCTCTGCCTGTTCTCTGCTGTCTTTATTCCGAAATCAGCAAGCACCACTACCAGTGGCCGGGCTGAAAAAGTGAGTCCTACGTCAGCCCCCCAACAAACACTGCCACCCGGCGGCGGCGCACAACCTGCAGCCAAGTAACGCGAGCGACATATTATATTTAAGCAGCCATTTGTTTCCTAAGATGGCTGCTTTTTTTTATTTTAGTCCGGAAATGTCCAATCTGCCGGCCGGAGGCCGGCTTAAAATCGCATTACCTATGAAGAGATTCCTCTTACTGCTCCTCCTCGTATTCCTGCTGGCGCTTGGCTTCGTCGCCTGGCGCATCTTCGGCCCCGCTACCGCTTTCAGCGGTGATAGCTATGCGCTCTATATCCGAACGGGAATGACCTACGATCAACTGCAGGCCCTCCTTCAAAAAGATACCGTCATAAAAAGCCCGGCCTTCTTTGATTGGGTGGCCGCCCGAATGGACTACCCCGCCAATATTAAAGCCGGCAAATATGAGATCAGAAAGGATATGAGCGTTATGGGCATTCTGCGCATGCTGCACAACGGCCGTCAAACCCCCGTCCACCTCGTCATTCTGAAGTTCCGGACCCTCGAAGGCCTCGCCGGCGCCATCGGTAAAAAATTCGAATGTGACTCCGACGGGATCGCCGCTTTCATCCACAACAACGATTCGCTTCGACCCTTCGGCGTAGATAGTAACACGCTCCTCACCATCGTTATGCCAAATACGTATAGCTATTTCTGGAATACCCCGCCTTCCACTATTTTTCGAAAAATGTATTCCAGCTATAAAGCATGGTGGACCCCCGAACACATTCGGCAGGCTTCCAACAAAGGCCTCACCCCCACCACCGCCACCATCCTGGCCTCCATCGTCGAAGAAGAAACAAACGCCCAGTCAGACAAAGGAAAGATCGCCAGCGTATATCTCAACCGCATGTCAAAAGGGATCAAACTTGGGGCCGACCCGACCGTCAAATATGCTTTGCGGGATTTTGAACTGAAACGCATCTACGATAAGGACCTGAAAGTCGAATCACCGTACAACACGTATGAGCACAACGGTCTGCCCCCCGGCCCTATCTGCACACCTACCAGCCAGACCCTCGAAGCCGTGTTGACCGCACCCTCGACCGATTACCTGTTTTTTGTGGCCAGACCCGACAACAGCGGCTATTCCAATTTCGCAACGACATATAAAGAACACCTTCAAAACGCGAAGGCCTATCAGGATTGGGAGAACCGCCAGAAAGCCATTCGCGACAGCCTGAAGAAGTAATGCCGCATATGATCAAACTCGAACGAAAGATCTATAACAGCAGGCCATTCCGGTTCCTCGAAGGCAGGAGCAGACGCCTGTACCTACCCGGGTTGAAAGGCATTTCGCTCCACGAGATCATCACCTTCTTTGTCAACCAGGTCAGGAAGGTAGGCTTGATCGACCGGGCCCGGTCAATCGCTTTCAGCTTTCTCATCGCCATCCCGGCCGCTACCATCTTTATCTGCACCCTTATCCCCTACATGCCCGTGCACAAAAAGATCCTCCAGCAGTTGCTGCTTTTGACCAAAGATATAACCCCCAACCAAAACACTTACTTGCTGGTAAGTCAGTTTCTCGAGGACTTCCTGTCAAAACCTCGCGTAGGTCTGCTCTCCTTCGGCTTCGTACTTGCCCTGTTTTATTCTTCAAACGCCATGATGGGAATCATGCGCTCATTCAATAAATCCCTTGTCTATAACACCCCGAGAAATCCATTCGCTACCCGCTGGATGGCGATCAAACTAACTACCCTTGTTCTCTGCATGGTCATCGGCTCGGTGATCATCCTCGGCACCCAGGCAGAATTGCTTCGGACCTGGCTTCGCGAAGCGCATATCAGCAGCCGGAATGCACACTGGCTCTTCCGTACTGTCCGCTGGGTGGTCGTCATCCCCTTGTTTTATATCGCCATCGCTTGTATCTACAAGTACGGCCCGGCGGTCCAAAAACGCTGGAAACTCTTCTCTCCAGGCACTTTCATCGCCGCCCTGCTGACCATCCTGACGACACTCCTCTTCTCCTATTGGGTCAACCGCTTTGGAAATTATAACCGCGTATATGGTTCGATCGGCACCGTCATGATACTGATGCTCATGGTTTATTTCAATTCACTCGTATTGTTAATTGGCTATGAATTGAATGTAAGCATACATCACTTGAAAGTGATGGCCGGTGATCGCAAGAATTAGTTTTTTCCGGAACTTTACATCCAACAAAACCTTGGAGTATGAAATCGTTGCTCATCGCCGCTCTGCTTTTTGCACCTGCCGCAAGACATTTTGCCGGCCTTCCCATCGGCTCGACCATACCAAAAGCCGATAGCAAAGTAAAAGATATCTCCGGCAAAGTGATCAGCCTCCAGGAGGCCCGGCAATCAAACGGCCTGCTGGTCATGTTCTCCTGCAATACCTGCCCCTATGTGATCCGTAATCAGGGACGGACAAAAGAAGTTTGCGCCTACGCCGGCCAGCATCAGATTGGCGTCATCCTCCTGAATTCGAATGAGAACTCCCGTGATGGGGATAATTCCTTCGCTGAAATGCAGTCCTATGCCAGGACACAGGGCTACCAATGGTATTACGCGCTCGATGACAACGCCACTCTCGCGGGGGCCTTTGGCGCAAGCCGAACTCCCGAATGCTATTTGTTCGATAAGAATGGTGTCCTGGTATACCACGGCGCCATCGACGATAGCCCCGGCGATCCTTCGGCCGTCCGACGCCACCACCTGCAAGCCGCGATCGATGAAACGCTGGCCGGAAAACCCGTCACAGTTAAGGAAACCCGCTCGGTAGGCTGCTCTATTCGCTGAGCATTTTCTTAATCTCCAACTCCACCTGCGGCTCCGTAAGCTGCCGGTCAAAAAACCGTCGGTAGTGCCTCTTATTATCTATAAACAACGACGACGGTATCCCGCCTGTCCATCCGGTATCAACCTTGGGACAGAAATAGTCCGCGTTCGTTTCATTCAGCCACATCAACCTCGCAGTATAACCCTGCTTCCGGGCAAAATCGCCGATCTTCACCGGATAGTAATCGGGCAGATCAAGGCTCACAAGGATCAGTTCGACCCCTGAATCCTTATACCGCGCGACCGTGCGTTGAAAATAAGGGATCTCTTTATTGCAGGGAGCACAAAAAGTCGCCCAAAAATTCACGATCAGCGGATGATCGCTGCGCGCAATATATTCGTGCAACTCGCCGATCCTGATCTTTTGCACCGGAACCTGCGCCCGCGCAACTGTCCAACTACACAACAGGAAAAATAAAAGAATACGCATACGCTGATTTTTAAAGCTGGCCCCTACTCCAGGCAGACAGGAGTTCCTGATATCGCTCCCCTGACAATCCCGGCAGGTCATATTGCCCGGCGGCATGCTTCTGCCTATAGACTTCATAGAGCGTCACTGCACAAGCTACCGAAATATTCAACGATTTTATGACACCGACCTGCGGGATCACAAAATTGCCGTCCGCATATGCCCTGATCTCCTCACTAACGCCCGAATGTTCATTCCCAAAAACCAGCCCGATCCGCCCCGTCAGTTCCATTTCATATAATGAAACGGCATCTCCGCCAAGATGCGTCGTGTAAATTCGATCAACCTGACGCCTTACGGCCTCAAAACATTCCGCCGCATCATCATATTGCCGCACCGTCAACCATCCGGCCGCGCTACTGCTGCTTTTCGCCCCCCATTTCTTATGCAGCGGAATTCGCGTGTTCAACACATACACATCCTGAACACCCACCGCATCACAGGTTCGCATCACAGCGGATATGTTATGCGGGTCAGTCACGTTCTCCAGCACCACCACCACATTCTCCTGCCTTTTGTCCAGCACTGTCCTTATTCGTAGTTCTCTTTCGGGAGTCATAATAAGCGCAAGTTAACAAATTGTGTATTTTTGTACGCTATGTATACCCAACCCTGGCTCTTGAATCGCCCCGGCACCTCCACCGAAAAAGAGGCACATCCGGACGTGATCACCGAGGAAGCCCATGACTTTCCTTTCAGCCTGATCGTTTGGAACGATGAGGTCAACACCTTCGAATGGGTGATCGAGACCCTGATTGACGTTTGCGGCCACACCCAGGAGCAGGCCGAACAATGCGCCATGCTTATTCACACAAAGGGAAAATATGCGGTAAAGCAAGGCTCCTACGACGACCTCAAGCCACAATGCGATGCCATCACCGAACGGGGCATCGGCGCTACGATCGAAATTGCCGCCGGATCATAGCCATGTCGTTGTTCATCCTAGATAATGAATTACTCTTCCCTCCACAGGAACTAGCCGAACCCGACGGCCTGTTGGCCGTAGGCGGCGACCTCTCGACCGAACGATTGCTGCTCGCCTACCGGCAAGGCATTTTCCCCTGGTATGAGGGCCGCCATATCCTCTGGTGGTGCCCCAACCCCAGGTTCGTTCTATTCCCGCAGGAATTGAAGGAAAGCAAGAGCATGAAACAGCTGATCCGCCGCCAGACCTTCGAATTCCGCATAGATTCCGATTTCAGCCAGGTGATCAGCCGCTGCAAGACAACCGCCCGCCGCGGGCAGGAGAGTACCTGGATCACCGACGAAGTGCGCGAAGCCTATATCGCCCTGCACCGCTCCGGTTATGCACACAGCGCCGAGGTCTGGCAGGGCTCGACCCTCATGGGGGGCCTGTACGGCCTGCGCATGGGCAACGTATTCTTTGGGGAAAGCATGTTCAGCGCCGTTAGCAATGCCAGCAAATACGCGTTTATCCTTTACGTGCAGCATTTGCAGCGGGAAGGAGTTGAGCTCATCGATTGTCAGGTCTATACCGAGCACCTCGAAAGCCTTGGCGCCCGCATGATCCCCCGGCCGGATTTCCTCGGTTTGCTCGACCGATTGACCGGCTCATCTCCCGACCGACCAGTCGGTAACCCGTCTACTGACTGACCAGCCGGTAATGATCGGACACGACCCAGTGGCGGAGCGTTGTGATCTTTAGAACATTTTTTTTCGCCCGCACCAGTTTAAGCTCCCGAAATTGCTTGTCATTGTCCAGGAACCCGATAATACAGGAAAAGTTCTCCGCGCCTTTTTTTAGCACCGGATGTGGCTCAGTCCCCAGATCCGGCAGCTTGATGGTATCTGTACCCGGCAAGCCGGCATATTCCATTTCCACCCGGAAGGCCACCGTTTTGCGGGTTTGATAAAGTTTGACGGAAAAATCCCCCTCCGGAAGCCCCGTCGGCTCACTGAATTGCGCCACGGCCTCTTTTTTCAACTCGGATCGGAATTCCGGGTTACGTTTCGGTGGCGGTAGGACGGGGTGAGACACATCGACAAGCACCGTGTCCTTACCAGGAACACGCTCATCGGAGGAAGAAGATTGACAGGCAGCTAAAAATAGGACGATGGTGAGAACAAAAGTTGGTGTCTTCATACCAGACCAAGATAGGATTTTTTTCCGGGCCATTTTTCCGCATATTGATACACCAAACTCCGCATGTAGTCGTTCTCCGGATACCGGGTCAGATAGTCCTTTAGCGTATCGGCATCCGCGATCGAACTGTCCACAGGAAGATACCCCATCCCGTAAAACCTGCCCTGTTCGATCAGGATACAACTTTTCTCTTCCCCATGCCGTCCGCAATCCAGAAGCGCGAAACTGGGAAGATCTTGTTGCAACGAAGCAATCGCCTCCGCAACCCGGCGGTTATACGATTCCGGTGTCTCCTGCTGCTCGCAGGCTCCACGACAGGTATTTTGCTGCATCCCTACGCAAGGCCCTTCCCCGGTCTGAATATAACACAGCTTGGGACAAAGCTGCGCAACACGCACCAACCGCATCAAAAGCTGACGGCCCTCCTGGAGCTGGGAAAAGGTATAGACCGGTATCATTTGCCGCTTCTTCTTCTCCAGCACGAGCCGGGAATAGCCGTTCCTGTCTTCGTAAATATATAGCCCAAAGGATGGCTCGAACCGTTTTAGGCTTCGGTTATAGAGTGGCCAAAGCCGCTTGATCTCGATGCATTCCAGCAAAAAAGCCATTAGTTCAGTACCCGTGAGCTCATAGGATACCGACCAGATATTACGCATGAATTCCTGCTTCTGCCGGCCCGGTTTATTGTTGGAGAAATGACTGGTCACCCGGTGACGCAAATTCTTGGCCTTCCCAACATAGATCACTTTACCTTTCTGATCATGGAAATAATACACCCCAGGTACCTGTGGCAGCCCCTCGATCTGTTCGGCCGGGAGGTTGATCGGCAGATATTGCTCCCTGTTCTTTCCCCTGAGCATGACCCGGATTTGCTCCAGACCACCGGCTTGAATGATCCGTTCCAGCAAGGTCGCCGTGGCGTCCGCATCCCCGCCCGCCCGGTGCCGGTTTGAAATAGCTATACCCAGGTATTGGCAGACATTTCCCAGGCTATAACTGGGGATGCCTGGAAAAACCTTTCGGCTCAGCCGGACCGTACAAAGCTTTTTGGCCTGAAGGTCGAGCCCGCAGGCCTGCAATTGATGTTTTAGGAAAGAATAGTCGAAATTGACATTATGCGCAACAAAAACCGCGTCCTTCAACCATTCGTACACGATAGGCGCTATCTCCTCAAAGGGCGGGGCGTCGGCTACCATCTCATCCGTTATGCCCGTAAGCGATTGAATATAACGGGGTATGGTCTGGTCCGGCCGCACCAGGGTTTCGTATCGCTTAACTTCCCGATTCCCATCGTGTAACACAATAGCAACTTCTGTTATAGCGTTATTAGCCGCATAACCGCCCGTCGTTTCAATATCGACTATCGCGTACATTGGTGTACAAAGATCGGTTATACCTCAATCCCACCCTGCGAGAACACGGATAAAAACATTGTCCGCAACAAATGTTTTAACTAAATCCCAATCTCCATGGAAAAAATGCACACATTCGGACCCACAGAAAGCACCGTACTGACCTTTATTACGGTATTTTTGTATTTCTGCGCCATCCTGTCGTTTGCATACCTGTTCACCATGTCCTGAAAAGGCGCGCACGACCGAAACTTATACCCTCCAGCGGCCCGGTCCGCTGGAGTTTTTTAAGCCGATGGAAGACTTACAAAAACCTCTGAATCATCTAATTGCGTGGAAAACCAGCCCAGACCTCCGTCCCCCCGTGAAACATTTTTCATAATATGAAAAATTGTATTATTTTTACCCCGGAATTAATCCTTCCATTCCGTGCCCAAATCGCTGAGAAACCACTCGTAATTGTTGATTTCCGATCCCCTACGAATTCCGCTCTTTAATCTAAATCAACTTTGGTTTCACCCTAAAAATTTTCTTTTATGAAAAAGTTATTTTCCTCCATCCACCTTGGAGAAACGGCGAAAACTGCACTGCTTGCCATTGGATTCATTGGCCTGGTAATGTTCCTGTCCTGGCTGTACTGGTTTGCATAAGCTGGTCGCCTGTTTCTTATACACCATTCAAACTGAATGATATCAATTCCCCCTTCAGGGGAATTTTTTTTATTTTTGCCCTCCGATGGAACTAAGCAAGAACTATATCCCGGCTCTCACAGAAGATAAATGGTATGAACACTGGATGCGTAAGCGCTATTTCAATAGCCGCCCGGACAAACGCCCTGCATTTACCGTGGTCATCCCGCCTCCAAACGTCACCGGCGTCCTCCATATGGGCCATACCCTGAATGAGACCGTACAGGATATCCTCGTTCGCAATGCACGGATGCGCGGATTCAACGCCTGCTGGGTTCCGGGTAGCGATCACGCCTCAATCGCCACTGAAGCAAAAGTAGTCGGCATGCTGAGAGAGCGCGGAATCGACAAAAACCAGCTTACGCGCGCGGAGTTTATGGAGTACGCGTACGAATGGAAAGATAAATACGGCGGTATCATCTATTCCCAGATCCGCAAGCTGGGCTGCAGCGTAGACTGGGACCGCGTGGCCTTCACCATGGATCCCGACTACTATTCCGCTGTCATTGATATTTTTATCGGCCTGTACGAAAAAGGGCTGATCTACCGCGGCGCCCGCATGATCCACTGGGACCCGCAGGCCAGGACCGCACTTAGCGACGAAGAAGTTGAATACCGCGACGAGACGGGCAAGCTTTATTACGTCAATTACCCTATAGTGGACGCCACAGGTCAGCAGACCAGTCGGTTTATCATGATCGCGACACAACGTCCCGAAACCATCATGGGCGACACCGCCGTCTGCGTCAACCCGAATGACGATCGTTATCTCGACCTGGCTGGTGCATTTGCGCTCATTCCCCTTGTCAACCGGAGAGTACCCATCATCTTCGATGACTATGTCGACCCCGCTTTCGGAACCGGTGCGCTCAAAGTGACGCCCGCGCACGATATCAACGACTACAACCTGGGATTGAAGCACGGCCTCCCGATCATCGATACCCTCAATCCCGACGGGACCCTAAGTGCCGCCGCGCAAGTATTTGTAGGCCTCGACCGCTTCGCCGCCCGAAAAAAGGTCATCGAAGCCCTCCGTGATGAAGGCCTGCTCGTAAGGGAAGAAGACCATCCTACCCGGCTTGGATTCTCTCAGCGAACAAATGCCGTCGTCGAGCCCCGTATCTCTACCCAATGGTTTGTCAAAAT
>Ga0206895_1219_pt2 | contig 13639 bp, 13 predicted proteins | sample Alteio_BWOrgHeat_51_FD_152967 | JGI IMG/M metagenome (GOLD analysis project Ga0206895, IMG submission 152967) | Enriched cells from forest soil in Barre Woods Harvard Forest LTER site, Petersham, Massachusetts, United States -... | ecosystem: Environmental > Terrestrial > Soil > Temperate forest >...
CATTATTGGTTCTTTTAGGGCTATAGTCATCGTCTTCTAAACTTCTAAAGCGGAACATTTTATTATCTCCAAGTATTGTCAATCGGTTGATTATTATATAATTATAACCCATTTTTGAATAACATGATCATTTGGAGAGCATTATGATAGTGATACAATTCATTGAAAATTATAGAGAATGGCGTCGTTGTATAAGAAAGGTAACAAACCGTCTCCTTATGTTACGGAACCCTATTTGCGATTTTAACCATGTGCCGAACTCTTTATACGCTGGAAATGAGGAAAAAAATGAAGATAGCTAATTATACGTTTGATGCTGTGATTGTTGGAGCTGGCGGCGCAGGGATGACAGCATCATTACAGCTCGCACATTCAGGATTGAAAGTCGCTGTCATTTCGAAAGTGTATCCGACTCGTTCGCATACTGTCTCTGCGCAAGGTGGGATCGCTGCGGCATTAGGCAATGTCCATCCTGATGATTGGCGTTGGCATATGTTTGATACTGTTAAAGGTTCAGATTATTTAGGCGATCAAGATAGCATTGAATATATGTGTAAAATGGCTCCCGATGCCATGTATGAGCTAGAACATATGGGGATGCCATTTTCACGTTTAGAGAATGGAAAAATTTATCAACGCGCTTTCGGTGGTCAGACGTTAGATTATGGAAAAGGAGTGGCGCAACGTACTTGTGCCGTTGCAGATCGTACAGGACATGCATTACTGCACACTTTATTTCAAAATAATATCAAAGCCAAAACGCATTTTTTTAATGAATGGTTTGCTATTGATCTAGTGAAAAATGCACAAAATAAAATTGCAGGTGTCATTGCATTATGCATTGAGACAGGTGAAATCGCATTTTTTAATGCAAAAGTCACAATTTTTGCAACAGGTGGAGCGGGCAGAATTTTTGAAACCTCCACAAATGCATTAATTAATACAGGTGATGGCTTAGGGATGACTTTACGTGCAGGCCTTCCATTACAAGATATAGAAATGTGGCAGTTTCATCCAACAGGTTTGCCAGGTGTAGGTATCTTAATTACGGAAGCAGTGCGTGGTGAAGGTGGCTATCTTATTAATAAAAATGGTGAACGTTTCATGGAGCGCTACGCACCACACGCAAAGGATCTAGCATCACGTGATGTCGTGTCTCGCGCAATTGCATTAGAACTTCGCGCAGGCAACGGTTTTAATCCGGATGGCGTTGATTATGTGAAATTGAAACTCGATCACTTAAGTGCAGATGTTATTAATTCACGGTTACCAGGAATACGAGAATTGGCAATCACTTTTGCACATACTGATCCAATTGTTGAACCCATTCCTGTGACACCTACGTGTCATTATATGATGGGAGGAATCCCCACAAATGTGCATGGCCAAGTCATTACGTTAGGATCAACTGATGAAGATCAAATTGTAGAAGGACTTTATGCAATAGGCGAGTGCGCGTGTGTTTCTGTTCATGGTGCTAATCGTTTAGGCAGTAATTCCTTATTAGATTTAGTTGTATTTGGAAAAGCTGCTGGATTGCATGCTGGAAATGCAATTAAAGATGGATTACCACTACATTCAATAAATGAAAGTGACATTGAAGCAGCATGCTCGCGAGTAGAGCGCTGGAACAATTCTAAAAAAGGCGAAGATTTCAGAATCATTCGTCATGCAATGCAAAAAGTGATGCAAAATGATTTTGGCGTATTCCGCATGGAAGAACACATGGTAGAAGGTCTTAAGAAATTAAAAGATTTACGTGAGCGTCTTAAAGATGCTGTTCTAACAGACACAAGCAAAGTTTTTAATACTGCGCGAATTCAGGCATTAGAATTAGACAATTTAATGGATGTCGCTTTAATGACCGCTACAGCAGCTTTAACGCGTAAGGAAAGTAGAGGTGCGCATAGCCGAGAAGATTATCCTAAACGTGATGATCTGCATTGGTTGAAGCATATAATTGTTTTTTTAAATGAAAATGTTAAATATCGTCCTGTCAATATGAAACCAAATTTTGTAGATCCATTGAAACCAATGGAAAGAGTATATTAATTTCATAATATGATTGAGGAATTATGCCTACTTCATTTCTTTTATATCCTGTTCTTCCGTTCAGACTTGATTATACCGTCTGGGCTTTACGTAGAAGAAGCAAAAATATAATTGATCAATGGGATGGCAAACGCTATACCAGATTATTTTTCATTGAAAACCAACTTATTAAAGTCTCAGTAGAACAAAAAAACAAGGAAGAAATTCTAGTATCAACCAATAAAAAAATTAATCAAAAAACTAAAATCGAATTAACTCGATTATTAGAAATGATGTTAGGTCTTAATCGAAAATTACAAGGTTTTTATCGTATTGCAAAAAAAGACACGCATTTGGCTCCACTAATGACACAATTTAAGGGGCTCAAGCCGCCACGATTCCCAACTATTTTTGAAGCACTTGTTAACGCAATTTCTTGTCAACAATTATCGCTGGATGCAGGATTGCAAATTCAAAATCGTTTTGCTCAGTATGTCGGAAAAAAAATGAGTGGTACTGAAGGAACTTTCTATGCCTTTCCAATTCCAAAAGATGTAGCAGAATGTTCGGTTACAGAGTTAAAGAAATTAGGCTTCAGCACAAATAAATGTAAAACACTGATTGATTTAGCATCCAGAATTGTTGCTGATGAAACTTTATTTAATAATTTAGAAAATATATCTAATGACGATATAGTAAAATTTTTATGTCAATTTAAGGGAATTGGACGTTGGTCTGCTGAATATGTTTTATTACGTGGACTGGGAAAAATTGAAATGTTTCCTGGCGATGATGTAGGTGCCTCAAAAAACTTACAATTATTATTGCATTATAAAAATAAATTGGACTACCAACAAATTTCAGAAATCACAAAAAAATGGTATCCATATGCTGGATTCATTTATTTTCATTTATTGCTGAAAAAATTAAATAAAAAAGGATTGTTGAATAACAAATCACTCTGAAAATTATTGGAGCTTCTTCAATGAAAAAAGAATTTAAAATTGGTGACCATGTTGAATGGAATTCAGAAGCAGGCAGAGTCAAGGGAACCATCAAGAAAAAAATTACTTCAGAAATAAAATTTAAAACCTATACAGTGCATGCCTCAAAAGAAGAACCACAATATTTGATAAAAAGTGATAAAACCGATCATATGGCCATGCACAAAGGCTCTGCTCTCAAGAAAATTAGAAAAAGTACCCGTGGAATTTAAATTTTAATTAAGGATATTGTGATGATGAAAATCAAAAATTGGATAGATTGGATTACAGGTACAAAATCAAAAAGGAAACAAGCCATTATAAATGAATCCTCTGAACAATCCTTTCCAGCAAGTGATCCTCCTTCTTGGGCGGCCAGTGGACATGACATAAAAACACATACCATTGAATCTAACCTGGTGCTTATAAAAGAATTTCGCAAAAGTACCCAACAAATACTCTCAGTCAATGGAATCAAATATCATTATTTTAGCTTGCCAGCTGCGGAACTTGCAGGACTCAAAAACTTATCACAATTACCATTTACTTTGAAGATTCTCTTAGAAAACTTACTTCGTCATTTAGATGGGCATACTGTAACAGTAGATGATGTCAAAGCAGTTGTGGATTGGCTAATACAAAAAAACTCAGATCGTGAAATTGCCTATCGACCCGCGCGCGTTTTAATGCAGGATTTTACTGGTGTACCCGCTATTGTAGATCTTGCTGCAATGCGTGCAGCCATTAAAAATTTAGGTGGCAATCCTGAAAAAATCAACCCGCTATCTCCCGTTGATCTTGTCATTGATCATTCTATACAAGTTGATCAGTTTGTCGTTCCCAATGCATTTGCAATAAACGCTAGTATGGAGATGGAAAGAAACTACGAACGTTACGAATTTTTGCGTTGGGGACAAAAAGCATTCCAAAATTTTAGTGTTGTACCGCCAGATACAGGAATATGTCATCAAGTCAACCTAGAATACCTAGCAAAAGCAGTGTGGACACAAGAAATTGACGGGGTGCTGTATGCCTATCCAGATACATTAGTAGGTACAGATAGCCACACTACAATGATTAATGGTCTTGGTGTATTAGGATGGGGAGTCGGCGGTATTGAAGCAGAGGCTGCTATGTTAGGCCAACCTATTTCAATGCTGATTCCTGAAGTAATAGGGGTGAAATTGATAGGCCGATTACAAGAGGGAATTACCGCAACTGATTTGGTTCTTTCTGTTACTCATCTTTTACGTAATAAAGGTGTGGTTGGAAAATTTGTTGAATTTTTTGGCGAAGGATTACAAGATTTGTCGATTGCAGATCGGGCAACGATAGGGAATATGTCTCCTGAATATGGTGCTACTTGTGGTTTTTTTCCAATTGATGATGCAACACTTAATTATCTGCGCTTAACAGGAAGAGATGAACAAACAATTGCGCTTGTTGAAGCTTATGCCAAGGTACAGGGATTATGGCATGCCCCTCTTCAATCTGATCCTGTTTTTACCGACATATTCACATTAGATTTATCTACGATTCGACCTTGTGTTGCTGGTCCAAAACGTCCTCAAGATCAAATCGAATTAACCAATCTCATTAACACATTTGATAAATTTTTAGATGAAAATAAACGTGCTGAAGAAAAACTAAAAGCCTTTAGCACAAGTTCAAATTACGAGTTGCATCATGGTGATGTTGTTATTGCTGCAATCACCAGCTGCACCAATACTTCTAACCCAAATGTATTAGTTGCAGCTGGATTGTTGGCAAAAAAAGCTGTTGAAAAAGGATTAACTCGAAAACCCTGGGTTAAAACTTCATTTGCACCAGGCTCTCAGGTTGTCACCCGATATTTAGAAGAAACTGATTTACAAAAATATCTTAATCAAATTGGATTTACATTAGTCGGGTATGGATGTACAACTTGCATCGGAAATTCAGGCCCTCTTTCTGAGCCGGTTGAGAAAACAGTTATTGAAAATGATTTAATTGTTTCCGCTGTATTGTCAGGCAACCGCAATTTTGAAGGACGTATTCATCCTCTTGTTAAAGCAAATTGGCTTGCTTCACCACCGCTCGTTGTTGCGTTTGCTATTGCAGGTACGACTTTAATTGATTTGACCAAAGATCCTCTTGGGAAGGATAAAACAGGTAATCTTGTTTATTTAAAAGATTTATGGCCTACGAATATTGAAATTGCTGATGAAGTAACAAAAATCACTGGCCAAATGTTTCGAGAAGCTTATGCAAATATATTTACTGGAACAGAAGAATGGCGAGCTATGAAAATTTCCGAGTCACAAACTTATACATGGCAACCTGATTCAACGTACATACAACACCCACCTTTTTTCGATGGAATGGAAAGAACAGCAGAAAAAATAACGGATATCAAAGATGCGAGAATTTTAGCGTTATTTGGAGATAGCATCACCACAGACCATATTTCACCAGCCGGCTCCATTAAGCCCGATAGCCCTGCAGGACAATATTTACAATCTAAGGGTGTAGCAATCAAAGATTTTAACTCGTATGGGTCACGTCGTGGAAATCATGATGTAATGGTACGAGGAACATTCGCTAACATTCGCATCAGAAATGAAATAGTTCCTGACATTGAAGGAGGTTTTACAAAACATATTCCCAGCGGTGAAATCTTACCAATATATGATGCGGCGATGCGTTATAAAAGCGAACTTACACCATTAGTTATCATCGCTGGAAAGGAATATGGCACGGGTTCTTCACGTGATTGGGCAGCAAAAGGACCTAAACTTCAAGGTGTAGTCGCAGTCATTGCAGAAAGTTTTGAGCGTATTCATCGATCAAATTTGATTGGCATGGGAATCTTGCCTCTAGAATTTCCTGAGGGTGTCTCACGTACAACTTTAAAAATTACAGGTTCTGAACAAATTGACATCATAGGTCTTAATGATCAGATGAAACCTCACGTACCAATTAAGACTATTATTCGTAGAAATGATAAAACTCAAATTGAAGTAGATCTTATATCACGTATTGACACATTAAATGAATTAGATTATTACAAAAATGGTGGGATTTTACAACATGTTATAAGAGAAATGTTAAAAAAATAATATTTATCACAAGGAAAAATTTCCTTAACTATGGAGAAATAATATGTATAAGAATATATTGTTTGCAATCGAATTTTCCGAAGCTGCCAATACAGCAGGAAAAAAAATTAAAAAATTAGTCGAAGCCATTAAAGCAAATTTGTTTTTAATTCATGCTCTTGAATTACCCGTTCTGAATTCCTTTCCTGAAATTCCAAATAAAGAAGACTTATATATGCAAGAAGCGAAGCGACGTATGTCTGGAATGGGAAAAAATTTAGATAGATATTCCTGAATCTCATCAATTCATTGAAGTGGGTAATCCCAGAATAATTATTCCAGAATTTATTAAGAAACATCACATTGATTTATTGGTGGTAGGACATCATGAAAAACAAGGACTTGATCGTATTTTAGGATCAACTGCCTATGCTTTATTAGCACATGCAAAATATGAAGTGTTAGTAATACCATATTTGTAATATAGGTTAAGCAATATTACGAGTTCTGTTAGATGCATATTTACATGAGAGGCAATATAAAAGAAATATATAAGTTAAACGAATTTATGACAAATCACCAAAATTAATGATGACTATATTCGAACAGTAAAATTTTCTGAATATTAAGTTATATTCATAAAAAAGGAGATATTTATGGGCAGTCATTTAACTTCTATACAATGGCAACGTAACGGACAAGATTTTAAATATGAAACTTATGATCGTACTTATACGATCAAATTTAGTGGCGGAAAAAATATTCAGGCATCAAATCCGAAGGAGTATTTTGGTAACCCAGAATTACCTAATCCAGAAGAATTGCTCGTGTCAGCATTATCGGGTTGTTATATGCAAACTTTCCTGGCTGTGGCTTGCAAGTATGGTTATATCATTGATAGCTACACTGATGAGGCTGTTGGAATAACTGATAAAAATGAACATGGAAAAATTAGTGTTACAAAGATCACATTGCGTCCTAAAATAAAATTTAGTGGCTCAAAACTTCCTGACGATAATACAATAAATGAAATGCGTGAAAAAGCTCATGAAAATTGCTTTATTTCGAATTCAATTAATAGCCAAGTTAGCATAGAGATAGCGGTTAATTAAATCATATTTTACAATTATTATAAGCAATCTTTGTTTTTGCTCTTAAAAAGTTAAGTTAGATATTTTTGAAAAAAATCTTTAATTAAATTTGTATCAAAAATTTTTGAACAATAAGCGATATAGTTATCAGGCCGAATAATAAAAATCGCATTATTTTTCACGCCATACCGTTTATGAACGGCAGTATTTACATCGATTATACTATTTTTAAAGTCTTCTAATTTTTGTGTCGAAATAATATGTATTTTAATCAAATCAGAGTAAGTTTTTCTTAGCCATTGTTGCGCTTCTTTTATTTTTTCTATTGTTTCATTAGATGCTGATAAGCCGGTAAATAATAAAATATTATGTTGCGTATTTCGTAAATGATCATAAAGTCGCGTCGATTGATCAATAATTGCATCCGGCGCACGCACCCCTTGGCGAGGTGATTTTGTGCTAACACATTCATGATAATCAATCACAGAACTATCTTTATATCGAATATCAAGTTGTTCAATATGATTAATTATTTTTAGTTCAAATTTTTTGTCACCCAAAATTTTATCGCAAAAATGATGTAATTTAGCTGAAAATGCTTTGTCAAATAAAGACATGTTTGTGAGTTCTTCGGTTTGCTTAACGACTTTACATATTACTGGATACCGCTCAGATTGATAGCTATCAAGTAAAGATGATTTTGCTTTCCCCTTAATAACGAGAGCAAGTTTCCACGCTAGGTTATACGCATCCTGCAATCCAGTATTCATCCCTTGGCCACCGACAGGAGAATGATTGTGCGCAGCATCTCCAGCTAGAAATGTTAAGCGGTCGCGCATATGATCTATTATGTTGCTGTGTATCCAGAAAGGCGAAATCCATGAAACATCATTAACAGTATATTTACCATGAGAACGCTCGCGAATAATATCAATGGCTTCATGTGAATATAATGTTTTTCTTGCTCCTTCTTGATATACATTAGCCGTTATACGATATTTGTTAGATTTCAATGGAGTAATAGCAAGTATTGTTCTTTTATCAGGAAATTCTGTCCCTTTGTCAAAAAATACATGAATTTCATTTGTTGATAGAGATGATGACATTTTTGCATCTGCTACCAGGAATTGTTCCGGCAAATCATGGCCTGGAAATAAAAATTCCCCGGTCAAACGAACGGTACTGCCCACACCACCACAGCCAATCAACCAATCACTCGTTATGGTTTCTATTTTGCCACCTAGATGTTTTATTGTAGAAATCACTTTATTTTCTTCTTGTGTAGCTTCAATAAATTCTAATGGTCTTTCTACATGGTTTTTTAATTCTTTTAAATATTCATTTAGCAGCTTTTCTGTTTCACTTTGCGGCAACATCAGAATAAATGGATAAGTAGAATCGATTTGATTCAATGGAAGTTTAAGTAAGTGCTTACCACTAGCATACAAATTAATTGCGTTACAAGCATGGCCTATTTTGAGAAAACGATTAACAATGTCTAAATGATCTAATATTTCAATAGTTCTTGTTTGTATCCATGTTGCATTTGAACATGAAGTTTGTTCGGGTTTCTTATCAATAATTCGAAACTTAATCCCATGACGAGCTAATTCACAAGCCATCATCAATCCGGTGGGTCCTGCACCAATAATAAGTGCCGGTATATGACTGCTCATATTAACTCCCTTTGATTATGGTTGATCTTTCTCGTCAAAACCTAATTTATATCCAAAAACCAAAACCCCGCCGAGGTAATTTGAGTAAATGAGACCAATAACAGCGATCGTCGATATAATCATTTCTAATGATGTTGCTAAACCAAAATTAGGATATTGTTTTACCCTAAGACCAAATACAATACTGAACAAAATGAGCCACGTAACGTTCAACAACGCATGAAGCGAAGCTTTATTCCATGCTGGATGCGTAGAAGGTAAACGAGAATAATCCATAGCACCAACAAAAGCTGCTGCCATCCCTAGTAATATGCCAGCAGCAATACAATAAAACGCGGCACAAGCCAAGCAAGTACTTTGCATAATAATTGATAAAATATCAAATACAAGGCTAATAGGAAAAAGCGCAGAAGGAAAGTGAACAAGCATCGAATGGATCGGATGGCCTGCTATTCTGGCTCGTTTCAGATCATTAAAAAATTGTAACATCATTGCGATTGCAATACATAAATGATCAATACTATTAACCCTGCCACTGCAAGGAGAGGATGTAACATGGCTAACAATTTAGGAATGGGTTTATTTCTCATATCAATCGTAAACAACGTCAAACCGCCAAGTGCTGCTAGGATAAATAAAACCACACTTGTAATAAGAAGTGTTGAAGCACCTTGCATAACCATGTTGATTATGACGAGTATCAAAGCAATTGCTGCTAATGGACCATGTATAAAAACAATAGGTTTTGGAGTAGGTTTATTTTTTAAAATAGCAGTTAAAATAATCAAACCAAATATCGCTGCTATAATGAACAATATGATTGCCGAAATTAACATATAATCTCCATATTACATATAATTTATCTTTTAATCTTTGTGCATCCTTTATGCATCAATTAACAATATTATATATTAATGAAGAATGCAATGTAGGGCTAGATTCAATAATTATATTAATCTTTTAATCATCTGTTTATAATGGGCATACATTGGTCATCTGTCGCGAGATATTAAGTAAAATTAAAAAGGATTTTTAATGATCGATCTTTACTATTGGATGATACCTAACGATTATAAGATTCTAATTTTTCTCGAAGAATCCGGGTTGCCATATCGACTTCTTTCCGCAAAATCCGCCAGTAATGACAAACTCGTACTTAATTTTTTACGCACATCTCTAAATAACAAAACTCCAGTCATTGTTGATCACACTCCAGTTGATAATGCTGAGCCTTTATCTTTGTTTGGATCTGGAGCAATTCTTCTCTATTTGGCCGACAAAATTGCAAAATTTATTTCTCAGAATCTTAGAGATCGTAATAAGACATTAGAATGGTTATTCTGGCAGGAGGATTGCCTTAGTTCTATAGCGGATCAAAACTTTTATTTTATACAAAACGCATCTGAAACAATTCAGTATGCTATCAATCATTATGTCAAAGAAACAGTTCGACTCTATGCAATTCTCGACAGACGATTAGCAAATCGAGAATTCATTGCTGATGATTATTCAATTGTTGATATGGCATCATATCCGTGGATAGTCCCACATAAAAAGCTTGGTCAAAATTTAGAAGTCTTTCCGAATTTAGAACGTTGGTATGAATTGATGCGGTTACGTCCTGCAATTCAGCTTGCTTATGCGAAAATACAAGCAATAAAGAATGAATTCAAATCAAATTCTGAGGTTGAAATCTGCAAGGATTTTGAGAACTTTCGTCGTAATAAAAAAATAAAATCAAAAACAGTTATATTGTAAGAAAGAGTGGAGATAATGAGTAACAATGCTGCCGATTCATTTCATTCATGTATTAAAAATATGTAAAAAATATAATTAAATAATTTAATAGTGTGTTTCATAAGGATATGTAAGATGGGTAATTTAACCCAAGATACGTTCAATGCAAATGTGGATTCAGATCCGGTTTCTAATGTTCTCAAATGGATTCTTTTAATTACTGCAATTGTTAGTTTTGCAGTTGTTATTTGGGGCACTTATAAAACATATCAACAAGCACCGCCATTACCCCAACAATTTGTAACTTCTTCTGGTCAGATCGTTATGACACAAGATGATATCGTGTCAGGAAAAGCAGGCTTCCAGCGCGCTGATCTGATGGATTATGGTAGTTTGTATGGAATGGGTTCTTATTTTGGGGAAGATTATACTGCAAAATATTTAGTCCGTTTAGGTCGTCTTACAGAAAATGAAATAGCTCGACAACGTTTTGGAAAACCTTTTTCAGAGCTTGCCGAAGGAGATCAATATGTTGTCCGCAAAAATATGCAACAATCTTTACAACAAATTGATCTTAGTAGTGATCACGCAATATTACCAGAAGCTATAAGCAAATCTATTTTACAACTCCAGTCTGAGATATCACAATTTCTCCTCAAGCATGATTTTGAAATAGGATATACAAAAGCATATAGCTTAGATAATCAGAGCGCATTACAAACAGCTGATTTCCTTATTTACTCATCTCTTATCACCATTGCTCATCGTCCCGGAACAAATTTTTCTTATACCAATAACTGGCCATATGAACCCACCATGGGTAACACGCCTACTCCCAATACATTTTATTGGACATGGATATCATTTTGTTTTGTATTTTTTGGTTTTGGTGCTGTGTTATATATTTACCATCGTTATCTCAGCGCACCCGATAATGCGCCAAGAACACCTGTATTGCTAGGCTTTGCGCCGTTAACTGTAAGTCAGAGAAAAGTCGGTCAATACTTTGTTATTGTTGCTCTCGTTTTATTAGCACAAATCGGCGTAGGTTCAATTTTGGCGCATTACTATACAGAGCGCACTGGGTTTTATGGAATTAATATTAATGCTTTTCTGCCATTTAATTTCTTGCGTGATGTTCACATACAAACACCCATTGTGTGGATAGTGCTTTCTTGGATAAGTTCCGCCGTTTTTCTGGCGCCTATTATTAGTAAAAAAGAAGCAAAATGGCAGGGGGTTTTTGTAGACCTCTTATTTTGGGTGACGCTTTTTGTCGTTGTGGGTGCAATTGTTGGCGATTATTTGGGGATTATGGGTTTAGTTAATGACTCATGGTTTTGGATTGGCAATCAAGGTCTGTCATATATACAGCTGGGTCGATTATGGCAAATCGGTTTTTGTGCCGGACTTTTTCTTTGGAGTTTTATTATTTTTCGAGGAATGTGGCCAACGTGGAGTCGGCTAAAAACAGCCACTGTTGAATTTTGGACTGGACGAATTAGATTAGAACACCTTTTCTGGGCCAGTACGATCAATGTTGCTGTATTGTATTGTTTTGGAATGATTCCTTTAACAGGCATTGAAAAATCGTTCACGATTACTGATTTTTGGCGCTGGTGGGTAGTACATCTTTGGGTAGAGCAATCATTTGAATTCTTTGCAGCATGCGCAACAGCTTATCTTTTAATGGGAACAGGATTAGTCTCGCGTCTTCTTGCAGAACGAGCCATGTTATTTGAAACGATTCTTATTTTTTTAGGCGGTGTAATTGGAACAGGACATCATTGGTATTGGACTGGCACACCTGATATATGGGTCCCACTTGGTTCAATGTTTTCATTTATTGAGGTATTACCACTCGTTCTTCTGATTATTGATGCAATTGAACACCGCCAATTAATTAAACGACAAGGATTGTTTACATACAATTTAGCTTATCTCTATATTTTAGGCGCGTCATTTTGGAATTTTGTTGGAGCGGGGGTATTTGGCGGCGGCACACTCAATGCGCCTCTTATCAATTATTATGAACACGGCACTTTTTTAACGTTGAATCATGCGCATACTGCCTTATTCGGTGCATTTGGGCTGCTGGGTATTGGATTAATTTATTTTTGCTTACGATATGCAGCGGGAGATCGATTACCTTGGAGTGATCGATTAGGCACTTGGGCATTTTGGTTATATAACGCGGGCGTTGTATTGTGGATAGCCTTGAATTTCTTCCCTATCGGCTGGTCACAATTAATGGATGTCTATGAACATGGTTATGCGCACGCAAGAAGTCTTGAGTTTTATAATACAACATTGCTATGGCAGTGGTTACGATTACCAGGTGATGTCGTGTTTGCTATTGGCGCATTATTAATGTCATATGATTTTATTATTAAATTACATCCATTTTTTCCGAAATTTTTTAATGCACAAACTGAAGAAAATAGTTTAGAAAAAGCATCATAAAATTTTAAATGTGTAATCTAGGTTAGAATCTCGATTGATAAACTATCAGGATTCCAAAACTGGTTTGTTAGTATGAATAACTCAGAGTAGACTTTTTTCTAGATTTCTCAACAGAGCCTATGTCTTGAGTCTTAATTTATCGATTATGTTTGACGGAGCAAAAAATGGGAATGGATGCTACTACATACTATATGCAGCGAGCTATAGAACGTTTAAATATTTCTGAAAATTTAGCAGAAAGTTTAAAACTACCTCATCGTGTTATAAAAACAGAAATCACTTTTTTATTAGATAATGGAAAACTAGCCAATTATACTGGATATCGTGTTCAACATAATAATACGTTAGGTCCCATGAAAGGTGGATTGCGTTATCATCCTACAGTGAATGAAAATGAATTAACATCCTTAGCTTCATTGATGACTTGGAAAACTTCGCTATTAGGTTTGCCCTTTGGCGGCGCTAAAGGAGGCGTATCTTGTGATCCTACAACTCTTTCATCCAGTGAATTAGAACGATTAACTAAGACTTTCATTGACAAAATTAAAGATTTGATTGGTCCTTCCAAAGATATTCTCGCA